>Ga0214472_10001003_pt1 | contig 33013 bp, 32 predicted proteins | sample RVTome_6_FD_207662 | JGI IMG/M metagenome (GOLD analysis project Ga0214472, IMG submission 207662) | Soil microbial communities from uranium-contaminated site in the Upper Colorado River Basin, Wyoming, United States - RVT140D175 | ecosystem: Environmental > Terrestrial > Soil > Contaminated >...
CTGAATATAGGCGATCCGCATGGCTATTCGTCCTAAGAGGAGGGCTACTCGGTGGTGGACTCGCCCAGCAAATTAATCGTATGAGCCATATAACCGGCACCAAAGCCGTTGTCAATATTCACCACCGCCACCCCGGAAGCGCAACTGTTGAGCATGGCCAATAACGCCGCGAGACCGCCAAAATTGGCCCCGTAGCCAACACTGGTAGGCACGGCGATCACCGGCTTGTCGACGAGGCCGCCGACCACGCTGGCAAGTGCTCCCTCCATCCCCGCGACCACCACAATGACACGTGCCGCATACAAAATATCCCGCGTGGCGAGCAGGCGATGCAACCCTGCCACCCCGACATCATAGACCGTTTGCACCGTGCTGCCCAACGCACGTGCAGTGACCACCGCTTCCTCGGCCACCGGCAAGTCGGACGTCCCGGCCGCCGCCACCACGATCACCCCCACGGTTTGGCGCGGCGGGTGTTGTTTCACCTCGACAATACGCGCCGTGGCGTGGTACACCGCCTGCGGTGACAGGGTCTGTAGGGCAGCCGCCGCTTCGGGGGATATCCGGGTGGCGAGGAGATTGCTTTGATGATTCAGAATGCGCGCGCCAATTTCTCGAATCTGGTCCACCGTCTTGCCCTCACCAAAAATGACTTCCGGCACCCCTTGTCGCAAGCCTCGATGATGATCAATACGGGCAAAACCAATATCTTCATAGGGCAAGGTGCGCAGTTGCTCCACCCCCTCTTGCGGCGTGACAGTCCCTGCTGCAATTTTCGTCAGCAAGGCTTCTAATTGTTCACGATTCAAAACGGTCGTCCTCTACCCCGCCTCTTTATCTGCCGCTTTTAGGCTTCTGCTTTTAGGCTTCTGCTTTGAGCGCGCGGGTCATCAGTTCGGTCACGGCGTCGCGGGGCGTGACGTGGCCGTTCAGCAAGGCGTAAACGCGCTCTGAAATCGGCATTTCAACTTGATATTTGCGTCCGAGAGCCACCGCCGAGCCCGCCGTGATCACCCCTTCGGCCACCGCGTTCATCCCTTCTAGAATGTCCTTGAGCGACTGGCCTTGTCCCAGCTGTACGCCAACCGTGTGATTCCGGCTTAAATCTCCCGTACACGTCAACACCAGATCGCCCATGCCGGAGAGGCCCGAAAACGTTTGCGCCTGCGCCCCCATGGCCACGCCCAATTGCGTAATCTCGGCCAGCCCCCGGGTCATCAAGGCGGCTCGGGCATTATAGCCGAATTGCAAGCCATCGCACACGCCTGCGGCCAGCGCCATGACATTTTTTAGGGCCCCGCCCAATTCAACGCCCAACACATCGGTATTGGTGTAGACGCGGAACACCGGCGTATTGAACAACTTCTGCACCTCTTCGGCCACCTCCGCGGACGGTGCGGCCGCCACCACTGCGGAGGGGATTTGCCGGCTGACCTCACGGGCAAATGTGGGGCCCGACAGCGCGGCAATATCGACGTTTTTCTCTGCCGGTATGACCTCTTGCAACACCCGTGACATGGTGCACAGCGACCCCGCATCAATGCCCTTGGTGGCACTCACCACGAGGGCCCCGGCAGGCACCAGTGGAGCGAGCTGGCCCCACACGGACCGCACGGTATGCGACGGCGGCACGGAGATAAAGATACCGGCATCACGCACCACTTCCGCCAAGTCAGACGCCGGATAAAGATTCGAGTGGAGCGACACCCCCGGCAGGTACAGATCGTTTTCGCGATCGCGCCCCATGCGCTCCGCCAAGTCGGGCTCATACACCCACAGGTTGACAGGCTGATCTTTGGCGGCCAATAAATTGGCCAATGTCGTTCCCCAGGCACCGGCTCCGATGACTGCAAGACGTGACCCCGCTGCGCGTGTTGTCATAGCGAAAGGTTCCTCTCAAGAGGTTGCTTGAGCAGAAGGAGAGGCCCAACCCCCCGCACGGCGGACGGCTTCACACCACCCCTGATAGAGCTGATCGCAGCGTTCGGACGGCATCTCCGGGACGTATTCACGCCCCAGATGCCAATTCGCCTCGATCTCTGTCACATCGCTCCAATAGCCCACCGCAAGGCCGGCCAAATAGGCGGCCCCGAGGGCTGTGGTTTCCACCTCGCGCGGTCGTTGGACGGGAATTTGTAGAATATCGCTTTGAAACTGCATGGCCATGTGATTCACGGCCGCCCCGCCGTCAATCCGCATGAGTGGCACCGGCACCCCGGCCGCCCCGGTCATGCAATCGATGACGTCACGCGTTTGATAGGCCATGGCCTCTAAGGCGGCTCTGACAATATGGGCCCGATTAGTGCCGCGCGTCAGCCCCACTAAGGTGCCACGGGCGTACATATCCCAGTGCGGCGCCCCTAAGCCGGTAAACGCGGGCACGAGATACACCCCGTCCGTATCCGGCACGCTCGCGGCCAGGGTTTCGCTTTCGGCGACGGTTTGAATCAGCCCGAGTTCGTCGCGCAGCCACTGCATGGTAGCGCCCGTGACAAAAATACTGCCTTCTAGAGCGTAGCTGATCTCCCCGCCAAGGCGCCAGGCAATCGTGGTGAGCAAACCGTCGACCGGGCCGATGGGGGCGGCCCCGGTATGCATCAGCACAAACGACCCCGTGCCATAGGTGTTTTTGACCATACCGGGGCGCACACACGCCTGTCCGAACAACGCGCCCTGCTGGTCGCCGATCACCCCGCCGATCGGAATCGGCGTGCCGTCAAAGAGAGCCGCTGCCGTGGTGCCGAACACCCCGCTCGAATCCCTCACCTCCGGCAACAGCGATGCCGGAATCGTGAGGGCGCTCAGGATCGCCTCATCCCATTCACAGGTGTGAATATTAAACAACATCGTACGGGCGGCATTGGACGCATCCGTACAGTGCAAGGCGCCGCCACTGAGTTGATAGAGCAGCCAGGTGTCCACGGTGCCAAACGCCAATTCGCCCCGCTCGGCCCGCGCCTTGGCGCCCGGCACCTGATCGAGCAACCACTGCACTTTGGTGGCGGAAAAATAGGCGTCGAGCACCAAACCGGTGCGCGACCGGATCTCGGCTTCCCACCCTTGCTGCAGCAGCGCTTCAACCAACCCTGCGGTACGTCGACACTGCCATACAATGGCCGGATAAATCGGCTCGCCAGTAGCTCGGTCCCAGATCAGCGTCGTTTCGCGTTGATTGGTCACCCCAAGGCCAGCCACTTGCTGGGGGGCAACCCCGGCCTGATTCAGCACGTGTTGAGCGACGTCGAGTTGCGATTGCCAAAGGTCATGGGGATCGTGCTCGACCCAACCCGGTTGCGGGTAATGCTGCGGGAACGGCTGAGCGGCCTGAGCCACGACCTGAGCGCGCCGATCAAACAAAATGGCGCGAGAACTACTCGTCCCTTGATCGAGAGCAAGAATGTATGTGGCGGCCATATGCGCGTCCTATGCCGACCTGAAGGTTTCACTGCACATTACGACGTCAAGAAAACTCGGATACTAATAGACGGATCGGGAAGATGTTCGGGAAACGGTCCGTAGGGGGCCGCACGTCTCACCGCATCGAGGAGCGCCTGATCCACCTCCTGATAGCCCGATGAGCGGAGCAATACCGCTTCTGAGAGTTCGCCATTGCGTTGGATGGTAAAGCCCACAATAGGCACGCTGGGACGGCGGTTTCGGGGCTCAAAAAACGGTATGGAGAATACCAGCTCGATCTGCTGCTCCACCCCAATGAGATAAGAAAAATATTTGAGACCATAAGCGTTCACGGAACGGAATTTGCCACCGCCGGTATTCGATGAGCCCTCCCCCGGTTGCTCCGGCCCTTGCTCATACACGCCCGGCGCCTCCAAGGTGGGCAACGGCTGCGCCCGGCTGAGTCGATCAAAATGCTCGTCCAAAGACTGTCGAGGTATTTGAGTCTCATGAGGCGCCGCCTCCCGCTCGCGTTGCAACATCGCCAATTCTTGCTCGGACGTGATGCGATAGCGGCGTTCCTCAGGTTTTAGCGCGGGCCGCCACCCCGGCTTGGGTTCCGGGGCCTTTTGTGGCTTCGGCTCGGCCCGTTCAGGCTTCGGCTCGGCCCGTTCAGGCTTCGGCTCGGCCTGTTCAGGCTTCGGCTCGGCGCGCTGCGGTTTGGCTTGAGGCTGGGCTTGAGCCTGCTTTTGTTTGGGGCCATCATAGCGCTCAGGCAACGCCAATTCCGGTGGCCGCGGCGGCGGATTTTGTCCCGAGGGTTTACGGGTGCCCATCTCACCCGGCCCCAGGTCTTGGGCGCGGCTATCGAAACGCGACACCACACGGGCGTCATCAGGCCGTGCTTCCACTTGCGGCTTGGGCAAATCCGCTAACACCCCACCGCGTCTCGACGGCGGGGGCGCAGGCGGCTTGGGTGCCGCGCGGCGTGCGGTGGGTGCCGGTGGCTGTGTTGGCGTTGGGACCGGTGCCTGCAGCAGACGAATCGGCACCGGTGCAGCCAGCTCGGGGACTTGATAGGGCGGCAGCCAACGCAGCAGCCATAGCAAGAGGAGATGGAGCGCGATAGAGATAAGCATGTAATGCCAAAGGCGGGATTTGGTCATATGCATTTATTTAGGGGACAACGCTTTGATCGCAGACGCCATGCACCGACCGCCAACAAGCGCGCTGTACCACTCCTTATACGGCATCTTCGCCCCGTTCACCCGTGCGAATACGAATGATCTCTTCAGCGGGCATGATAAAAATTTTGCCATCCCCAATACGACCGGTGTGCGCCTCGGTCAAAATCGCATCGACAATCATTTCCGTCTGGTCTTCCGGCGCCAAGATTTCCAGTTTCACCTTAGGCAGAAAATCAACGACATATTCCGCCCCCCGGTACATTTCTTTATGCCCTTTTTGGCGCCCAAAGCCTTTGACATCCGTTACGGTCAAGCCTTGCACGCCAATACTATGAAGGCGGTCTTTGACGGCGTCCAGCTTAAACGGCTTGATCACTGCCACAATTTTTTTCATCATTGCCCGAATCCCCTTTGCGACCCGCGACACGCTTGGTCCACACAACACGACGCCAGATACTCACCCATCGAGGAGCTACGATCGTTGCATGGCTCGATGCCCAATATCCCGCCGGTACTGGACGCCGGGCCAACTGATACATGACAGGGTGTGATACGCCAGCTCGATGGCCGTGGCCACGGATGCTCCACGGGCCGTCACCCCGAGCACGCGCCCGCCGTTGGTGGTGATTTGATCCGCTTGGCGAGCGGTGCCGGCGTGAAAGACCCAGGTGTTCTCCATCGCCGCGGCTCGCTCCAAGCCTTCCACAGGCAGACCCTTGCAGTATGTTCCCGGATAGCCGCCAGAGGCCATCACCACGCACACCGCCGCCTCAGGCGTGATCGAGAGCGGCCGATCCTCCAACCTCCCCTGCGCCACACCATCGAGTAACGGCAGCAGATCTTCGTCCAGCCGGACGAGCATCGGCTGCGTCTCCGGATCGCCAAAACGCACATTAAATTCTACCACGAAGGGATCACCCTCGACGATCATCAGCCCGGTGTAGAGCACGCCTCGGTAAGGCGTGCCACGTGCGGCCATGCCCCGAACTGTCGGTTCGACGATCTCGGCGAGAATACGTTCTTGCAGTGCATCGGTAATCACCGGGGCCGGCGAATAGGCACCCATGCCGCCCGTATTGGGCCCCTGGTCGTGGTCAAAGGCCCGTTTGTGATCCTGTGAGGTGGGCATAGGTAAAATGCGCTCGCCATCGGTCAACACGTGAAAAGAAGCTTCTTCTCCCGGTAAAAAGGCTTCCAGCAAGACGCGGTCACCAGCCTCGCCAAAAACCCGTTCCACCATGGCGAGATGCACTGCCTCAAGGGCTTCTTCACGCGTCTGGCAGACGGTGACCCCCTTACCTGCGGCCAGGCCGTCAGCCTTCACCACTAACGGACCGTGATGCTGACGAATATAAGCCTCCGCCGCCGCCATCGTATTAACGATTTCCACCGCTGCAGTCGGGATACCATGGTCCTGCATAAAGGTTTTGGCAAATGTTTTGCTCGCTTCGAGTTGCGCCGCCGCTTGTGAGGGGCCAAACACCCGTAACCCGTGCTCGGCAAAGGCATCTGTAATGCCCAATGCCAGCGGCATTTCGGGCCCCACCACGGTGAGGTCGATGTGTTGTTTCTGCGCAAAGCGGCGCAGCTCGGCGATATCCGTTTCCGCAATCGCCACCGGCTCTGCCAGTTGTTGGCAACCCGCATTCCCTGGGGCACAGTAGAGCTTTTGAATCTTGGGACTCTGGGCTAATTTCCAGACCAGCGCATGCTCTCGCCCCCCACTACCGACCACGAGCACATTCATCATGCGATCTCACATTTTTTTATCAAAAGCGGGCTAGTGGATAGTAAGAAACCCAATCACCAATCTGCAAAAGCATACCGTGAGGCGTCGCGGAGATCAATGTATAGCCGCGTTAGCCGCGTTGCCCCAGGGGACCGAGCTCGCCCTGGGCGTAGCGAATGAGGCTAATGAGGGTTACCGCGGCGGTCTCCGTCCGTAGAATGCGAGGTCCAAGGCTCACGGCGACAAAGCCGTGTGCGAGCGCCTGAGCCACTTCCTGCTCAGTCCATCCGCCCTCTGGCCCGACGAGCACCGCAACGGGCCCGCTTGGCATAGGTGCCTCCAGAACGTCACGGATGCCATGGTGCGATTCTTCTTCCCAGCAGATGATCTTCGTTAGTGCCGATTGATACGCCGCGCAAAAATCACTCAGCGACTGGGGCGGCTTGATATCGAGCAAGACGCGACGCCCACATTGCCGGGCCGCAGCCTCTGCGATGCGGCACCAACGCGACAGCTTGGTCTCGGTGCGTCCAAGCGCCTCACGGACCACAGTGCGCTCCGTGTACAAAGGGGCGAGCGTCGTGAGGCCGAGTTCCGAGCCTTTTTCGACAATCAAGTCCATTTTGGAACTTTTATTGGGCAGGGCTTGGCCGAGAATCAACGGCAGCTGCGACGAACCGGTAGTGGCTACCGCAGCGATGAGTTCTCCCCGCACCCGATCCGGAGCCACGGCGATGAGCCGCACATGCCACTCCCCGCCGTGGCCATCAAATGCGGCGACCTCATCGCCCACCCGCAGACGCAAGACTCGGGCGGCGTAGTGTGCTTCCGGCGGGGCAAACGTCACCAGGCCATCGGCTTGAGGGGGATTAGTCAATCGGATGCGGCGCATCGCCACCTACTCCGTCTCGCGGGATGAACCGGATCGCGGCTCCTGGTGCCTGACCGCCAGCGCCACCCAGTTGTCTTCGACGAGCTGCTCCACCACCCTCAAGTGGGCGGTATCTAAAGCCGTGCGCAGGGTCATTTCCTGAAACGTCAAGATACCGGACAGAATCATCACCCCGTGCGGCTGCAAGCGCTGCCCTAGGGCGTGCAGCATATTCACGAGTGGCCCCAGATAAATATTGGCCACAATCATCGCATACGTGCCGTCGGCCAGCTCCCAAGAGCCTTGTCGAAACTCGGCCCGATCTTGCAGGCCGTTCAACGCGGCGTTTTGCCGTGCAACGCTCACCGCTTCTGCCTCGACATCAACGCCCAAGACACTCGGAATACCCAACTGCAAAGCCGCCAAACTCAGAATGCCAGACCCACAGCCAACGTCGAGAAGGCACCCTCGCGGCGGCTCGGGCACATATCTGGCCACCAGGGTCAAGGCGAGGCGGGTGGTAGGATGCGTGCCCGTTCCGAATGCCATACCAGGCTCCAGAGTCAAACACGACATGGTATCGGGAACCGGACTATAGTCCCACGGCGGCCGAACCCGCAGCCGATCCTCGATATCAAGGGGCTGAAAAAAGTCCCGCCATTGGGTGAGATAAGTATCATCGCGGAGCGGACGGCAGTAGAGGTGCCATGGACCAGAAGCGAATTCCACCGCCTCTTCGCGCAAATAGACTTGCAAACGGGCCAAACGCGGTGCGAGTTCTGCATCCGCTGCAAATGCAGCGTGTAACACGACTTGCGGCGCACCACTCGGCATCGAGATGACACACGATTCTCGTGGAGGGGACAACACGGCGGGCTCATGGAAGACGACGGCCGTCGAACCCAAATGGTGTAAAAAAGCGCTGACCATGTCACCGGCCTGCACCGGCACTTGCACGTAACACTCCCACCACGCCACGAGCGGCACCGTCATCGGGGTGGACATCTCATTCGCATTCAACCGTTGGTCAGCTTCTGACTAACGATATTCGCGGTGTAATCCACCAACGCCATAATGCGCGGATAGACCATGCGCTTAGGTCCCACGACGCCTAACACGCCGACGGTTCGATCCTCATAGGTGTAGGTCCGAGTGACAAAACTACAGTCTTGGATATCTTGAAAAGGCGTTTCCGTACCAATCACCACGTTAATTCCCGATTCATCGAGACAACGATCTAGAATACGGATCAGGCGGTTCTTTTCCTCAAAGGCCTTGAAGAGTTCCTTCATGCGGCCGACATTAGTGATAAACTCCGGGTGGTCCATCATGTTTACGGTACCCCCCAAATAAATATCGCCCTCGGACTCCGACGTCTCGTCAAAAGTTTTGGCACCGATGTTCATGGCCTGTTTCACGAGTTCATCGTACTGTGCCTTTTCCTCGTTCATGCGCTCCAAAACTTGCTGTCGGATCTGCCGCAAGGGGCGGCCAGAAAACTCATGGTTGAGGTAATTGGAAATTTTGTGTAAATCGTCCTGGGTCAACTCCTCTTCAAGGGTGAGAAGTTTGTTGTGGACGTTGGCCAAATCCATCACAAAAATGGCCAGCACTTGCCGGTCGCGCACCTTAACGAACTCGATACGTTTAAAAATGGACGTGGCAAACGTGCTCAGCACCACGCCCGCATAACTGGACACTTCCGAGAGCAATCGCGAGGTGGCGGCCATCATTTCGTCATTATCACCGGCCAAAGGGGTGTACCAGCGGGCAATAATTTCGGCATCTCCCGGGCTTGGCAGCTCGACTTCTTGTAGATGGTCAACATAGCGTCGGTAGGCTTTATCTGTAGGCACACGCCCGGCAGAGGTATGGGGTTGTTCCAGAAAACCGAGATCTTCGAGATCGGCCATGACATTGCGAATGGTGGCCGGGCTCAAGCCAAAATCAAAACGCTTTGAGATCGTTCGCGAGCCCACCGGATCAGCAGTCTGAATGAAGTTGCGAACCACTGCAATCAGGATATTTTGCGTCCTTTCATCCAGCACTTCAGAGTCTTCAGGTTTCGCTCGCATGTGCACTACCCTTTATTGATCTAGCCCACAATTTCTCCCCGCCGGTTCATTATACTCCCCTTCTCCCCGGACGCAAATGAAAGAAATAGAAGGCGCGGAGAGTTTAGCCCTCAATCGTCACCCTCACCATTTCCCATCTGACATCGCCCAGACGCTATGGTAAGGTAAGAGACCGAGATCGAACCCGGCGCCGTTCGTTTCATCGCAGAGGAACACCGATGGCATTGCATGACGTTGTGGGCCAAGAGCGCGCCCTCCGGCTGCTGCACAATGCGCTCGAGCATGCGCGTTTAGCCCACGCCTATCTCTTCACCGGGCCACCAGGGGTCGGCAAACACCTGACCGCCAGACAATTTGCCAAGGCAGTGTCCTGTCTCATACAGGCAACGGAGGCATGCGACACCTGCACAGCCTGCAAAAAAATCGATGCCGACAATCATCCCGATGTCCTCAACATCGTACCGGATGGCGCCTCCATTCGCATTGAGCAGGTCCGCAGGATTCAACAGCGGCTGAGCTATAAGCCCTATGAGCAAGATCGCATCGTCGTCATCCTGGACGGCTGTGAGTTGTTGACCCCGCCAGCCCTCAATGCGCTGCTCAAAACCCTTGAAGAACCTCCGGGGCACACCCTCTTGTTGTTGATCACCAGTCATAAAACCGCCTTGCCCCTGACCATCACGTCGCGTTGTCAACTCGTGCCGTTTCGCGCCCTCACCCCGGCCCATTTGCGCACCATTCTCGAGCGACAAGAGGTAGCGCCAGAGGACGCCACGATTAGCGTGATGAGGGCCCGGGGCGGGTTGACCACATCTGAGCAGATTGCGGCCGCCCTCGAGGCGCGTGGCCAAGCCTACGCGCTCCTGGCTGAGGTGGTCCAACCCAATGCCCAGGCGGTGTTTTTACGCGCGCGGCAACTCGCTGGCAAGCGGGATCTATGCGAAGCCTTGCTGGATTGGCTCATCCTCTTGTGCCGAGATTTAGTGATGCTGAATGTAGCGCCATCGCGGCCGCTCTACAACGACGACCTCCGGTCCGACTTGGAACCGTTGGCGCGCCAGGTGACAGTCGATCCCCTATTAGAGACCTGCACATTGGCGGAGCAGTTGCGGCAGTACTTGGGCATGAATCTCAATCCGCAACTGGTGTTTGAGCGGTTTGTGATGCGTTTAGAGGAGCTTGTGGGACCACCGCGGAAGTAACGGGCAGGGGCACGATACACCGTGCCCCTACCACCGCTAGAGATCCAGGGCCGGGCTAGGGGTAGATGGACGTGGTTTGATTTTTGATCCTCAACGCGCATACTCTGTGGTGCGCGTTTCGCGCAAAATCGTCACTTTGATCTGCCCCGGATACACCATTTCCTGCTCAATACGATCGGCGACATGGCGAGCGAGAAAATGGGCTTCGGCATCCGTCACCGTTTCGGGATACACCACGATGCGGATTTCCCGTCCCGCTTGAATCGCATAGGTTTTTTCCACCCCGGCAAATGAATCGCCGATTTCTTCCAATTTCCGCAGGCGTTTGACGTAGGCTTCCAACATCTCGCGACGCGCCCCAGGACGCGCTGCGGAAAGTGCATCGGCTGCCGCCACGAGAATGGCTTCCAAATGACGGGGTTCTTCATCTTCATGATGACACCCAATCGCATTGAGCACCACATCCGGCTCGTGGTAACGCTGCGCAATCTCCTGGCCAATTTGCACGTGCGTGCCCTGGGTGGTCCGATCTGCCGCTTTGCCAATATCGTGTAGCAGGCCGGCACGACGAGCCATGCGTTCGTCCGCCCCGAGTTCCGCCGCCATCACCCCAGCTAGAAACGCGGTTTCCTGCACGTGTTGCAGGACATTTTGGGAATAACTCGTACGATACCGCAAACGCCCTAAGAGCTTGATCAAATCGGGGTGCAAGTCGTCAATGCCCACGGCAAAGGCCGCACTCTCCCCGTGCTCGCGCAGCATGTCCTCCATTTCCAGCCGCACTTTTGCCACCATCTCCTCGATGCGTCCCGGGTGAATACGGCCATCGGCGACGAGGCGTTCCAGCGTCAAACGGGCCACTTCACGTCGAATCGGATCAAACCCGGAGACCACCACCGCATCCGGCGTATCATCGATGACGAGGTCCACCCCGGTCGCGGTCTCAAACGCACGGATATTGCGACCCTCCCGGCCAATAATGCGCCCCTTCATCTCCTCATTGGGAAGCGCCACGACCGACACCGCACTTTCCACCACGTGATCGGCGGCGAAACGCTGAATCGCCAGGCTCGTATAAAAGCTGGCCCGTTTTTGGGCCATGTCTTTCGCCTCCGCCTCCATGCGCCGAATCTGCTCGTAGACATCCGAGCGGGCCTCCGACAGCATGCCCTCCATCAGCTCCTCTTTGGCATCCGCCTTCGACATCTCGCCGATCTGCTCTAGCCGTCGCAGTTGATCGTCGTACAAACGTTCGAGCACCACGGCCTTCTCTGTTTGCGCTTCCTCACGCTGTTGCAAACGTTCATTGCGCTTCTGTAATTCATGCTGTTGGTGCTCCAAATCCACAAATCGCCGTTCCAACTGCGCTTCACGTTGCGACAACTTCTCTTCCATACGTCGGATCTCTTGCCGTGAAGCTTCCGCTTCACGAGCAAAACGGTTTTGGGTCCGCTCCCAGGCTTCTTGGGCTTCGCGCACCGCCTCTCGGGTTTTCGTATCCGCTTCCTGTTCGGCGCCACGCAAAATCTGATGCGCCTGGTCTTCTGCATCCCGAATGCGGCGCAGTGCAACCACATAGCGCAACAAGTAGCCGCAGAATCCCGCTACTGCCATCAACACGAGTGTGAGTATTCCATCCAAAATCAACGGCTTTCTCCTTTATCCTGCCTATGGTGCAGGTGTATCTCCACAGGGCACCGCTACCGCATCATACGTCAGAACGCCCTGCTCAGTCACCACAAAGGGCATGCAGATGTCATGAGGTAGTCGCGGGATGGATGGAACGATTTGAGTGTGAAAAGCGAGCCCGCCGAAGTGGGTAGGGGCAGAAAGTAAGCGTAGGAAACGATCGTAATACCCACCCCCATACCCCAATCGCACGCCTTTGGTGTCGAAACCGACACCCGGGACGAGTACGATATCGATCTCAGTAGGCGGCACTACAGCCGAGAGATCGCGTGGCTCCAAGATGCCAAACGGCCCGGGACGGAAGTGAGACGCCTCGGTCGGACATACCACTGCCAGCAGGCCATCGGGCGTTACCACAGGGACAATCACACGCTTATGGTGACGCCGGGCATGTGCGATCAATGCCGTTGTCTGTACCTCATGCGCCATCGCCATGTACAGCATGACCGTTTGACTGGCGCGATAGGCGGGAAGATCACACACATAAGTGGCGATCTTCTCACTATAGAGATGCCGTTCCGCTTCTGAAATTGCGGACCGTCGCGCCTGGAGTAGACGGCGAAGACGGCGTTTAATCTCGTGACTTTGAGAAGTAGAGATAGGGATATCCCCCACCCGTGCCATGCGTCATATACGAATGTGCGGGAAGCACATTGCATCCAAACCGTTAAGCCTTCCTCATGGAACCTCTAAGGAATATAGTGCGATACTGTAACAAATGCTACAGGGCGCTGCAAGGGCAAGACCGGATGGGTACATTGGCTTAGTCGGAGGGTTCGGGGTCACTGACATGTTGGTCTAGGAGAATCAGCAAATCATCGGTTCTATCGGCAAGCGCCCGCGAGGCGGACTCATAGTAATCCTGTAGCTTGAGCAGATCATCGGCGATGTTCAATGCGGTTAAGACTGCCATACGATTAAAAGACGCCGATTTTGTGGTTTCGGCAATCGCTTTCATGCGCTCGTCTACGTAGGATGCCAAGCGTTGAATATAATCCTCAGAGGTATCACCGGCAGCAATGCGAAACACCTGACCGAAAATTTCAATTTCAATCTCTTCTGCCATGCCTGCCCCTTTCAACCGGACTGGGATGCGCCCGACATCGCCGTATGTTTTTCGAGCCATTCAATGGTCGCAAGCATGTGCCGGAGCTTTTCCTGAATCACCTCGCGTTCCTGCCCCAGCCCACTCAGGGCTTCGCTGGCCTGACTCAGGTCGTCGCGTTCGCGTTGTACCCGTTCGAGGGTCTTCTGTTGTGCGGCCACGGTTTGTTGGAGGCGATCGACTTGTTGACGAAGTCGCCGGTTTTCCGCTTGCGTAAGATTAAATGACTCCGCAAGCGATTTAATACGCCTCTCAAGTACTTCAAAACGGGCGAGATCCATCCGGCCACTCCGTAACTAAAGAATCGCACGGTACGACAAGGCAGAGGGAGGGGAAATCCCCTTCAGGACCAGTGCGCTCACGAGCTACATGACCACTGAAGGGGAGTGTATTAGGACTAGACTGCAGGCTGTTGATCCCTTTCAGGCTGATCCAGCGAAGCTTTTGCAACCGCAGCAACACGGGAAAACGCCTCTGGGTCATGGATGGCTAAATCAGCTAAAACCTTGCGATCGAGGGCCACATCCGCAAGTTTGAGACCAGACATGAAACGGCTGTAAGACAAGCCGTTGAGCCGTGCGGCCGCATTGATGCGTATAATCCATAGACGACGAAAATCGCGTTTGCGCACTTTCCGGTCACGATAGGCAAAGTGTCCGGCCCGCAGCATCGTTTCCCGGGCTCGGCGTATGAGTTTACTCCGCCCTCCGCGGGCGCCTTTAGCCTGTTTGAGCACACGCTTATGGCGCCGCCGAGAAGCAGGATTATTCGTTGCTCGTGGCATGATCCATTCCTCTTTACGATAGCTGCCGAATCACACATCGAATCCGTCAACCGGCAATGATACGCTTAATACGCGGTGCATCGGCAGCAGCCACAAGCGTGGTCGAGCGCAAATGGCGTTTGCGTTTACGCGTTTTTTTAGTCAAGATATGGCGGGTAAAGGCTTGGTTCCGCCGGATTTTACCGCGAGCCGTCAACCGAAAGCGCTTGGCTGCGCTTCGGTTCGTTTTCATTTTGGGCATACCCATTTCTCCGAATCGTCATGTGTGGTCGGCCTAACCCGCACGAGGGCTCAACACCAGGGTCATATTGCGGCCCTCTTGTTTCGGCATCTGTTCGACGGTTGCAACATCTTCTAGGTCGACAATGATCCGATCCAAGACGCGGCGGCCAAGCTCCGTGTGAGCCATCTCCCGGCCGCGAAAGATCACCGTCACTTTCGCTTTGTGGCCATCATCCAAGAACCGCTTCACGTGCTGGATTTTGAATTGATAGTCGTGTTCTTCCGTTTTGGGGCGTAGCTTAATCTCTTTAACTAAGATGACTTTTTGCTTCTTTTTCGCCAGCTGCTGTCGTTTACTGCGCTGATATTTATACTTACCGTAGTCCATGATCCGGCAAACCGGAGGACGCTCATTCGGCGCCACTTCGACCAGATCGAAACCTTGCTCCTCGGCAAATTGCTGCGCTTCCTGGGTCGGCATGATGCCCAGCTGCGCGCCATCGGCGCCAACAACCCGAACTTCACGCACCCGAATCATCTCATTAACACGCTGCTGTTGAGATATGGCTCATCACCTCCAATAGAGAAAACCACCTCGCGTTTGAACTACCGCGAAACAGAAGGATAGTAGGCACGGGCGGTTTTGAACCGCCGACCTCTTGCGTGTCAAGCAAGCGCTCTCCCCCTGAGCTACGCGCCTATGGTTGAATGAAGCTGAGATTAATTTGTCTGCAGGAGCTTGTCAAGCAAAAAAGAGTTTCGTGGGAAACTAGCTTGCCTGTTTGTACTCCAGGTCAGGACTTTGACGCTTAAGCACCACATCTTCCGTAATCAAGCAAGACTGAATGTCACTACGTGACGGCAACTCGTACATCGTGTCCAGCATGATTTCTTCCAAAATGGCACGCAACCCCCGCGCCCCAGTGCGCCGGACGATCGCCTCCTGGGAAATGGCCCGCAGGGCATCGTCAGTAAACTCAAGCTTAACCTTCTCGAAGTCAAAATATTTTTGGTACTGCCGCACCAATGCGTTCTTAGGCGTGGTCAAGATACGGATGAAATCGGATTCAGTCAATTCATCCAGAGTGGCAATCACCGGCAAGCGGCCGATAAACTCCGGAATGAGCCCAAACTTGAGCAAATCCTCAGGCTGCACTTGCGCTAGCACCTCGCCGACAGGCCCATCTCGGCGGGTGTAAAGCGGCGCCCCAAAGCCCATAGTGCGTTTACTCACGCGCCGTTCAATTATTTTTTCCAAGCCGTGAAAGGCCCCACCACAAATAAAGAGAATATCTGTGGTGTCAACTTGTAAAAACTCTTGGTGTGGGTGTTTCCGTCCGCCTTGTGGCGGCACGCTCGCTACCGTTCCTTCCACAATTTTTAGCAGCGCTTGTTGCACCCCTTCGCCAGACACATCGCGTGTAATGGAAGGATTTTCGGACTTGCGGCTAATCTTGTCGATCTCGTCGATATAGATAATGCCTTTTTCGGCCCGCTCCACATCGTAATCTGCCGCTTGCAATAGGCGCAAAATAATATTTTCTACGTCTTCACCCACATACCCCGCCTCGGTGAGCGTAGTGGCATCAACAATGGTGAACGGCACTTGGAGAATGCGAGCCAGAGTTTGAGCCAGCAGGGTCTTTCCCGAACCGGTTGGACCAATCAACAGCACGTTGCTTTTCTGCAGTTCCACGTCGCCAACGTTAGCGTTGGCTTCAACCCGTTTGTAATGGTTGTAAACCGCGACCGACAGAAATTTCTTGGCTTTGCCCTGACCGATGATATATTCATCGAGACGATGGTTAATCTCGTGAGGCGTCAACAGACGCTTAAATGCCTCGCTCCGTTCCGCTGTCCCTTCTTCAAGGATAATATCGTTACAGAGATCGATGCACTCATCGCAGATATAGACCGTTGGTCCCGCAATGAGTCGCTTCACCTCATCTTGAGATTTCCCACAAAACGAACACCGCAAGATATCATCCTGAGAGTCCTTGCGCGGCATCACTACTCCCTCTCATCGCCTATGTAAGTACTGCGTACCGCAAATCGGTGACCTATTAACAGCCCTAACGATTATTATAACCATTACGAATCTGCGTTCGCACCCGCCGTGGCCCCCACCGGTGTCCGAGCGGCATCACGTGAGGTGATCACCTCATCAATGAGCCCGTATTCCTTAGCTTCTGCAGCCGTCAAAAAGCGATCGCGCTCCGTATCCTCCTGAAGCTTTTCCAAGGGTTGGCCCGTATGACGGACCAAGATGTCATTCAACACGCTCTTCATCCGAATAATTTCTCGAGCGTGAATCTCAATATCCGTGGCCTGACCTTGCACCCCGCCGAGCGGCTGATGAATCATAATCGTTGAATGCGGCAACGTGAAGCGCTTTTTCGCGGCCCCGGCAGCCAAGAGCAACGCGCCTGCACTCGCGGCCAGCCCGATGCAAATGGTCGAGACATCGGGACGGATGTATTGCATTGTATCATAGATAGCCAGTCCCGCGGTTACCGATCCTCCCGGACTGTTGACATAGAAGGAGATATCCTGATCGGGATCCTCTGCTTCCAAAAACAGCAACTGTGCGATGATGAGATTGGCTACGGCATCATTGATCGGCGTACCTAAAAATATAATGCGATCTTTTAGCAAGCGGGAATAGATATCGTATGCCCGCTCCCCCCGGTTCGTTTGTTCGACGACCATCGGCACCAATGCCATGTCTCGCTGTCCCCTTCTTGTAGACGATTTCCAGCCAATGTTGAAAAGCGCCTCATTTAAGGCCCCGTGGCGGCTTCGCTTGCTTCCGGAGCCAACTCTGCCTCACTAACGATTCTATCGGTAATCTGCATGGTGTCGATCAAGGCTTGGAAAATCTGGCGTTCCTGCAAACGCCCCCGGATCGTGTTCAAACCGCCACTGCGTTCCAACTGCTGCTTTAGAGCACCGGGATTTTGGGCCATGCGCTCGGCCATCGACACCACCTCCGCCTCGATATCGTCCGGCGTCACCGTCACCTCGAGATCCGCTTCGAGACGATTGAGAATGACTTGCCCCCGAATCGTCTCGATGGCCTGCTCGCCAAAGGCTTCGCGCAGCGGCTCGACGTCGACATGCATATCCTCATGAGTCGGCTCTCGTCCGGTTTCCATACGCAGCTGGTAGAGATAGATCTGCCGCAGATGCTCCTGAATCAGGATATCCGGCACGTCAATGGGATTTGAGGCCACCAGCTTGGCCAGCAATGCTTGGCGCAAGGTGTTGTCGGCAGATTGCAGAGCCGCCGCTTCCAGTTCTTCCCTGGCGCGTTCCCGCAGGGCCTGCAGCGTATCGGCCTCTTCGTAAGAACGGGCAAAATCGTCGTCGAGGTCCGGCAAGATCTTCTCTTTGATCTCCACCACGGATACCTGAAAATCGACCGTCTCACCTGCTAAGGCCGCCTCGCGATAGTCGTCGGCAAACGTGACGGAAATAGCTTTCTCATCTCCTGGTCTCAGCCCCACGAGGTCCTGTTCGATCTCGGGCAAGAATCGGCCCGCCCCAACTTCCAGCGGTACGTTCGAGCCGGTACCGCCCTCTATTGGCACGCCGTGGAGCCGCCCCTGATAATCGATCATGACGTGGTCGCCCTCGACAATCGCGCGATCCGATACCGCGTGGAGCTCGGCATGACGCTCGCGCAGCTGTTCCAAGTGCCGATCGATATGCGACGGCTCGATCTGCATAATACGCCGTTCCAACTGCCAGCCCCGGTAATCGCCGACTTCAAATTCCGGCAGCACCTGCGCCGTCGCCACAAAACGCAACGGCTCGCCCTCCTGGATATTCACCTCATCGATTTGAGGTTGCCCAATCGGCGAGATACCCGCCTGGGTCATCGCTTCAGTCAACGCGTCGGGCACTAGGTTTTGCAGGACTTCTTGCTCCACCGTATGCCGGTAGTGATTTACCAAAATGCGCCGCGGCACCTTGCCCGGGCGAAAACCAGGGACTTTGACACGCTTTTGCAGATCGCGATAGCGCGCGCCAAACTCGCGCCCCACCTGCTCGGCGGGGACTTCGATAGTCAAACGCCTGACACAGGATTCAACCTGTTCAACGTCCACATTCATATCCGCATCCTAATCCCGACCTCGACAATAAAATCACATAGTGGCTGCCCCGAGACTCGAACTCGGACACCCGCAAAGGTACTGGCTCCTAAGGCCAGCGTGTCTACCAATTCCACCAGGCAGCCGAGGTGAGCCGCGAAGGAATCGAACCTTCAACCCACGGATTAAGAGTCCGTTGCTCTGCCAGTTGAGCTAGCGGCCCACATTTCATAATATGGGAAGATCCCACTTGCCTCGTGCACCGTGCCGAGCGACACCCCGAAAAGCGCTGCTGGTACCGTAGGGTGAGATGGATCAGCGCCGTATACCACACGATGGATGGAGATAACTCATGCCAGTCATGCTGAGCTATCGGTTTCAAGGACGAGAGGTCTGGGAGAGGGAGGGTGGGCGATGGGGCTTGAACCCACGACCACTGGAACCACAATCCAGTGCTCTACCAACTGAGCTACGCCCACCCCAGACAACGGTTTGGAAACAGCCTATTATGTGTCTAGACCAGTCCACACCATAGCATGGTTAACCTCTCTCTAATTCCTCAAAGCTTGCGTGTAAGTATACAGAGATTCACAACGTCCAGTCAACAATAGAACGCACCTAAAGATCGCATTTCTGCTAGAGATATCATTTCAAAGGCTCATGCGAACACGACATCCGCAAATGACACAATACCTCCCGCCGGGTCGTGCGCGTAGTCATAGTGGATCAACTTGCCGGTGAGGCCGCTGTGGGCAACCGTTTTTAGCGAGGCGTAAATGCAATTGAGACCACATAGGCGGCGCTCGTTACGGTCTTGCATAACTGAGCGGTAAAAGCCGTCGGCATCTCCCGCCGTGACGTACTGTAAATCTTCCCGATCACGTTTGGCCACGCCTTCCACAATCGGCTCGGAAATCTCAAAAGGGTCCCCGAAGCGGCGGCCCACATGCGCCAAATCAGCTCCAGCAATCACACTGATGCGCTTGCCCAAAGTGGCCACGATGTCTTGACACGCGTCGAGAAACACATTGACGCCCGCGATCGCAGCCGGCTCAACGCCCCCGAGTTCAGAGCCAAAGGTGCTGCAGAGAATCGGGACGATACGGACATTCGGGCCATACAGATAGGATAACATCACGGCCTGAAATTCGATAGAATGCTCCGTGCGGTGGACCATTTCGTAGGCGTAGGGATCCCAACTGCAAGCGGCCGCCAGTTGGCCCACGAGATCCTGATCCGCCGGCAGTGCACCAAAGGGGGTATCAAAGGCTTTACGAGTCAACACAAATGGCGTCGGCGGAGCAATATGAGCCACGCCAAAAATGATCACCACATCGGGCTGGCCTTGCTTGAACAGCTCTAAATAGGCGCGGGCATAGGCGTGCCCCCCACGGTGAAAATCAATATGCGGAGCGATTAAGCAATGCAATGGGTCCTCGCTCCCGGGCTGTGCGCTGGGGACCTCGCCAGGGCCACCGGCACGCGTGGAGAATTGCTCGTTGAGAAACGTACGCAATGCACCGGATTGTCCTGCGTATGATTTACCTGCCAGATAGGCCGGCCGGAGCGTCGACTCGAAAAACGCCGCCTCTACCTGTTTGCGGCGCGCTTCAAAGCGCTCGGACCCTAAAAACCCCTGCTCGTCCAGATCATTGACAAGGTGTAGAATGTCTGCCGACGATACCTCTTGTCCGCCAAATTGTTGGGCAAAGGCGCGCTGAATCGCTCGCACATCCGACGCGCCATCGAGCTGCGTCGCGACAAAGAAGGCAGCCGGGGTCAGTACGAGTTGGTGTTCGACAATCCCCTCCGGATCACGCAAACCAATATAGCGCTGACCGGCTTGGTCGATGGGAAATACGTCAAGGTGCCGCAAATACGGAAGTGCCATGGTGCCTCAAGATATTTGACGCTATTTGATTTTGGTGAAGAGGCGGTCTGCATCTCGTCTAGATACAGTTTATCGAGCCGCTCCCCCGACTCACGCCCTGCCGCCAGGGCCATTCGCACCTTGCAAGATACTCACCCGCCTCTCAAACGGTGCAATAAGAACAATATAAACGATCAGACCACGACGCCAAGCCGCGTCAGTAGGGTCTCTACGCCGGGATTTTCCGCTGCTTTGATCTCGACGGTTAATCTCGCAGTCGCCTCGCTCGCGTGCGAGACCTCGAATGTCCGATCAGGATAAAGGGTTCTCAAAAAGGGTGCAAGCTCTGCGTAAATCGCCTGGAACGTTTCGTGTGTGTTGGGGGCAAACAAGCGGTCGTTAACGCGGAGGAGCACGCCATCAGTGCGAAACCGGAGTTGGCCTTGGAAGGCGGCTTCGGCTTCGAGACGTTGGCAAGCGCTCAGGGCGCAGAGAAACACCGAGGCGAGCCGTTCTCGGGTGTCTTCAATATTGTACCGGCTCGGATGCGTCTCACGCCGGCGGCTGTAGAGCAGCCCGAGCCGGCCATCGGTGGCATCCATCGCGTAGTGAGCATCGTGAGCAATCAAAATCACCCCCGGGCCGTTGTGCACGTGGCGGTAATCCGCCACATCAATGAGCAGTTCTTCGAGACACTGGCGTTGAATCCAGTGGTGAAAAACTGGAATAAACGCTTCGAGAGCAATATCCGAGGCATCGTCGAGAAACCATTTTAACTCGTACTTCGGGGTATACATAAACCAACCTCTCTATGACCCACTAAAGCCCCGAGGCGCAACGGGGCTGGGAGTCGGGACACGGCGTGCCCCGACCATTCCTAAACCAACGAGCTTTGTGCTTGCTGCCCGAGACGGTTGTAACACGCATGCGCCGCCTCGATGAAAAGCTGCGCTTCTTCAATGCGCCGATGCACCGCCGCCATGCTATTGTCGGGCTCGGTTTCGCTGTGGATACGCAATAAATAATGGGCAAATTTAGCGCCGGCAAACGGATCGAAGAAGAGTTCCGTGTCATAGAAATACATCTTGAATGCCTCGACGATGCGGTCCGGGTCTTCTGCAATGTCAATATTGCGGGTTTGAATTAATGCTTTGGCCGCTTGCAACATGGCCCTGAAGGCCGTTTCTCCAGCGGCTTTAGCATCGCCTCGATCGAGTTCGATTTGGGCTTCAAACACCTGGCGCTCACTCGCCGACAGGCCGAACTCAGTGAGTGAAACCACCTCACCGGCACACTCGCCAATGCCCATATCACCCAGGGTGTATTCGCGCGGATCGCCCCAGTCCGAATAGTAAGTGCGGTCTTCCGTATACGCGGGAATGCTGGCCAAGTCCTCCAACAGCGCGCGCATCTTGGCTTTCCCCACCCGCTTGACAAAGGTCTGGAACGTCTCTTCCGCTTGCCGATCTTGCACATAGTAATCGGTGATGCGTTTGACCACCTCGGGAATGTTCTTCGACGGAATGGCCACCGTGGCCAGGCCGTAGGCGCCGCCATTTTCCGTCCATTGCCCACCGAGCACGACCTGGAAATGCGGCACGGCATGCATGCCCGATTTGCGGCTCACCCCGTAGAATCCGAGGTCGGCCACATGGTGCTGACCACAGGAGTTAAAACAGCCGCTGACTTTAATTTTGAGCTGCTTTACCGCGTCGTCCAAGCCGTTGTTGAGAACCGTGAGTTGCTGTCCCAATTCCGCCGCCAGACCACGTGACGACGAAATTCCCAGTTTGCAGGTATCCGTGCCCGGACAGGCCGTGATATCAGTAATCGTCGACGCCCCCGGTCGCCCCAGACCGACGTCGACCAGGTCGGTATACAGGGCTGGCAAGTCGGCCTGAGAAATCCAGCGCAGGACGATGTTTTGCTCCACCGTGGTGCGCGCCTGCCCACCGTTATAGCGCCGGACCATCTTGGCTAAAGCCCGAAATTGTTCTGACGTGAGATCGCCCAGGGGCAGGGTCACCGTCACCGCCGCGTAACCGGGCTGGCGTTGCCCCATCACATTGCTGTTGCACCACGCCTCGAACCCGTCGGGATGCGGCCCATCGCCAAGTGCCTGGCCGGCGCAGGTAGGCTGCTCATCCGTCGCGCTGAGATCGCCCAAGTACGCCGTCCAGCGGTCATCTTCAGGCAACCCCTCCCGCTCGGCTTCCACCAAGCGGCGAAATTCCTCTATGCCGAGCCTGGCCACCAAAAATTTCAACCGGGCCCGGGCCCGGTTACGCTTTTCCCCAAGCCGGGCAAAGACGCGGCAAACCGCCTGGGCCAGTGGCAAGATCTCATCCTCCGGCACGAAGTCGGAAAACACTTGCGCCTGATGCGGCACAGCCCCCAAGCCGCCACCCACATAAAGCGCAAAGCCATGATGCTCGCGGCCCTCCTCGCGCCGAGTTTTGGCGATGAGACCGAGATCGTGCATGTTAGCCAGTCCGCAGCCGTGATCGGCACAGCCTGAAAACGAAATTTTAAATTTGCGGCCGAAGTCTTGGGCGTCCTTGTGCCCGAGCAGGAAATAGGCGAGGGCATGGGCATAGGGGGTAACATCAAATGCCTCATCGTGACACACCCCGGCATACGGGCATGCCGCGACATTGCGCACCACATTGCCACATGCTTCGCGAGTGGTAATGTCAACCGCAGCAAGCCGACGCATCAGATCTGGGGTGTCGTCGATGTGCACAAAATGCAACTGAATATCCTGCCGAGTAGTGACGTGGCAAATGGCATCGGAATACTCTTCCGCCAGCTCCGCGAGGGTTTCCATCTGCTCGGCGTTCAATCCCCCAAAAGGAATTTTAATGCGCATCATACCGGGCGCATCCCAAACCGTAGTCGGCCCTTTGGTGAGGTCGCCGGAGGGATAATCGAGGGTTTGCTGCCCGGTGCCGTCGTGACGCAGGCCGTTATCGTAACGCTGGCCATAGACGCCGCGCCGCAACCGCGTTTCGGCAAAGACTTTTTCATCGATTTTGTCTTGGCGCCGCAACTCTATCTGAGTGTCGTAAATCGAAATTTCTTCGTCCAAGGCGGCCGAGATTTGCCCTGCCAATCGGTCTCTCCAACTGGAAAACTGGCTCATGTGTATCATCCTCATCTTGTCCAAACTCACGGGTTGATGGGTCAAAATAGACGCAGGTATAAACATGTCCGGACGCTATCGAGCAACCGCGCCAACGCCGTACGCAGATGCAGCGGTGGGCATGCGTGTCGATGAAAGTCAAGTTGTGTATGGTTGAGCTGGGAAACGCGAGCGGGATAGTTTGACGGAAGCGGAAGGGCTAAGTGCGATATCCCTTCTTTTTACCCCACGCACGAACAGGGGTGCAGACGACAGCAGTAGCCGCCAGTCTGGTGGGTGCGTCGGGAAGAGATGCCTTGGATGATGGTCGCACCTGAATTCACGAATTGAATTCCTCAACTTGGGTCAACAATGATGTGTCCGACCTTTGTAACATAGACTCAACACGCTGTCAAGCCATACGATGGGCAGAAAGCTAGGGGGTCGGCCGAAAGTATGTTATGCTAGCCGTCTCTGTGAACGAAACTGGTATGGTGCACAAAATATTCCTACCCATGCATGGGAGCTCGCATGTCACTCTTTATCGCGTTTATCATTTGTTTTGTTCTCTTAGGCATTTTTTCCAAGGTGTTAACCGCCCCGCCAGATGCCTATGCCCATCTTGAAACAGACAAGCAAGGCCACCACGATCACCACTAATCCGGCCCCGGCCTTAACCATTAGCGTTGAACCGAATTGCCGCCGCTCCCCCAAACGTCTCCTCAATCTCTTTTTGACACTCCCACCACTTTACGGTGGGGGATTCTTACCCAACCTCGTGGGCTGGGGAAAGCATAAATACCCTTGCCCAGTTCCAAAAGCTCCTCAGCATATCGACCGCCACCCGAATGGATATGGCGTTCACCACCCTTAAGCAGATCGAGATGCGCCATAGGAGACTCCATGATGGGGATTCACACGTTCGAAAACAAGATGCCGCTTGCGCCAGTATCGCAGAGTCAGCGACGGCAGCGCAAGCGGCGAAAGCGGGAGAAAACGAGTCAATTAGTAGCGGTAATGCTCCGGCTTGTAGGGGCCATCGACCGGCACACCGAGATAATCGGCCTGCTCTTTGGTCAGCTTGGTGAGCTTGACACCAAGCTTGGCCAAGTGCAGCCGGGCCACTTCCTCGTCGAGTTTCTTCGGCAAGGTGTAAACCCCTATTGCACGCTGGTTCTCCCACAGATCCATCTGGGCCAGGGTCTGGTTCGTGAAGGAATTGGACATCACAAACGACGGGTGGCCGGTGGCACAGCCCAAGTTCACCAGGCGACCCTCAGCCAGCAGGTATAGGGCATGGCCATCCGGGAACACGTATTTGTCCACCTGGGGCTTGATATTTTCGATCTCAATGCCGGGATATTCATTTAACTTGTGGACTTGGATCTCATTATCGAAGTGACCGATGTTGCAGACAATCGCCTGATCTATCATCTTTTCCATGTGCTCAATGCGAATAATGTCGCTATTCCCGGTAGTGGTGACATAAATATTCGCCTCGCTCAACGCCTCTTCAACCGTGGTCACCTCAAACCCTTCCATCGCCGCCTGCAGGGCGCAGATGGGGTCGATTTCCGTGATCAGGACACGGGCGCCAAAGCCACGCATGGACTGCGCACAGCCTTTGCCCACATCGCCGTAGCCGCACACACACACCACTTTACCCGCGACCATGACGTCCGTGGCCCGTTTGATGCCGTCGGCGAGAGACTCCCGACAGCCGTAGAGATTGTCAAACTTGGATTTCGTCACCGAGTCATTGACGTTGATACCAGGGAATAACAAGCGGCCGGTTTCCAGCCTCTGATAGAGGCGGTGCACCCCGGTGGTGGTCTCTTCCGACACGCCTTTGATACCGGCCACCAGGTGGTGCCAGTAGTGGCCATCGCGCTGCAGTTGACGCTTGAGAACCACATTGACAATCGCCAACTCGCAGTTATCCGTGGGCTCATCGAGAATCGATGGATCCTCTTCCGCCTCATAGCCCCGGTGCACCAACAGCGTCGCATCGCCGCCGTCATCCAGAATCATCGTCGGGCTGCTGGGAAAATTCAGGGCCTGCAGGGTGCACTCCCAGTACTCTTCCAGAGACTCGCCCTTCCAGGCATACACCGGCGTACCGGTCGCCGCAATCGCTGCGGCCGCATGATCCTGAGTGGAAAAGATGTTGCAAGAGGCCCAGCGCACATCCGCGCCCAACACCTGCAAGGTCTCAATCAGCACGGCGGTCTGCACGGTCATATGTAATGACCCGGTAATGCGCGATCCTGCCAAGGGCCGCTGACTGCCGTATTTCTCGCGCAAGGCCATCAAACCGGGCATTTCCTGCTCGGCAATAATGATTTCCTTGCGGCCAAAATCGGCTTGAGACGCATCGGCTACTTTGTGGCTAAAACCCGCGTAATCGGGAATCTGAAGCGTCGAGAGATCGATTGACGTCGCCATGAGGGTTCCTTATAAGTTTATCGTAGATATAGCTCGTGAATGTCGATTGGATCATCCAAGCCTGTAAAATTCACCGCCGTGGTTTGCACGATCGTGCAGTGCTCGTCGAGATGCTCCACCACCGGCGTCGTGGCCGCAACGCCGCCGCGTATATGAGACTCCGCCCAGTTGCGGATGAGGAACGCAATATTCACCGCCTCACCCGTAATATCGCGATGTGCATAATCGGGATGCCCCATGGTTCCCAGATAAATTTCTCCGCTGTGTAGACCAATCACCAGCTCGTCGGTAATGAGCCGCTTGGCCAAACCGGCAGCCTTAGTCGCCCGTTGTTGGTGATCGACACCGGAAAAAAAGCAGAGAAAAGCATCGCCCATATATTTGATAGGAATGCCGTCGTAGCGCAGCACCGCCTCTGTCAACTGAAACAAAAACCCGTTGGCCCAGACCGCGAACTCACCTGCTTTCATACGCAGTGATTTCGCATAGGCGCCGAGTACGGTCGAGGTAAACACCGTGGCGTCAAACTCATCGAGACCGTCTCGATAGGTGTCTAACAGCCAGTCGGTCGAGACCCCCAAAAGTTTACTTAAAGCGCCTAGAATCGCAATATCGGGGCTGTTTTCGCCACGCTCCCATTTCGAGACCGCTTGCGGACTCATCTGGAGTGCATTGGCAATATCGAGTTGTTTCAGCCCCAGACGTTCCCGCCGAGAGCGGATACGTTGGCCAAGTTCACTCAGAAGCATGGGCTTCTTGCTCCAGACACGAGCGGTGTAGGTAAGTAAACGTATGGAGTACCTTAGAGGAATAGGCAGACAAAGGCAAGCAAGCGCTCGTTGGATTCACTGACGCAGTGGTTGAGTGGGGAGTGGGGCCTCTTTGTCTTGGCGATTCAGTTTTTGCTAGTCGGCCTCGCGGAGTGACATCCCCGCTCGATCATCGCGCCAGGGGATGCCAGCGACCCGCGCTAGGCGTCCGTTGAAAGATGACGGATGAGCTGCCGCATAAACACCTCGCCCCTGTCGAGCTGCTCCAGTGAAATAAATTCATCGGGCTTATGCGCTTGATCAATCGAGCCCGGTCCACACATCACGGTTGAAAACCCCGCCTCTTGGAATTGGCCGGCTTCCGCAGCAAACGGCACCATGGCAAACGTGGGATCGTGAGTAAGGGCCTGCACCAGCTTCACCGCCGCACTATTGGGCTCGTGGCGAAAGGCCGGGGCGCGAGCGAGCTGCACGGTTTCGATATGGGTTTCCGGGGCAATCTCCCGCATGCGCGGCAACATCTCTTCACGGCAGTAGTGTTCAAACCGGTCGAGCAATTCCTCCGGGTCATCCTGCGGGATATTGCGCAGGTCCCAGACGAATTCGCAGTGGCGCGAGATGATGTTGATTGCCGTGCCACCTTCGATGGTGCCGACGTGCACCGTGGTCCAGGCCGGATCGAAACCGTTGTCACTCGGGGTCGTGGCCCGTAACGCCTGGCTCATATCGTCCAGATACGTCACCAGCCGCGCCGCCGTCATCACCGCACTCACACCCGACTGCGTTTGGCTGGAATGGGCCTCATGCCCGGTAATCGTGGTGCGATTGGCCACAATGCCTTTGTGAGCGCTCACCACTTGCATCTCTGTGGGCTCGCCGACAATGACCGCGCTCGGGGTGGGAATGTGGGTCACGAGCTGTTTAATCATGCGGGGTGCACCCACGCATCCCACTTCTTCATCATAGGACAAGGCCAGGTGAAGCGGTTTTTGCAGGGTCTGCATCTCCGGCAACAACGCCAGTGCAGTTGCGATAAAGGCCTTCATATCACACGTCCCCCGGCCATAGAGCAACCCGTCCTTCTCGGTCACGGTGAACGGATCCGAGCTCCACGGCTGCCCGTCGATCGGCACCACATCGGTGTGACCGGAGAGGACCACGCCGCCCGGCACATGTGGACCAATCGTGGCGTAGAGGTTGGACTTGGTGGCCTCATCGTTGGGCACCAGGGTCGAGCCAATCCCGTACTGGTTTAAATAGTCTTGGACAAAATGAATCAACGGCAGATTCGACTCACGGGACACGGTTGGAAAGGCAACGAGTTGATCGAGCAGTTCTCGTACGTTCATACATGATTCCTACGACTCAGCCCTCAGAGGCTCGGGTTTGAGTTTATGACATGTTATAGCATTGTCGCAAATCTCTATCGCGCTGTCCATGCTTGGACGATTGACCAATCCGGTGGCAGGCGGTGAGCCGGGGCGCTCCCACTTGAAAAGATGCGCCAAACCCCTTATCTTTCTATGTCTATCCAAAACAATGTAAAGCCGACAGCACGGATCAGACAACGGACCAGGCGTGCGATGGATGCCGGAACACTTGGAACGCTCGTAGCGATGCATGGGGTGATACATGTTTTGAGAGTTTGGTCACCACGTTCGAGCCAACTCCCAAGATGAAGAAAGGCAAAGCGATGGGCCATATTGATGGATTGCGAGACTATCTAAAGACCGCCTATAACTTCTCCGTCTTCGATCAAGCATTGGAGACGAAAGAACTGTGGACGATGCACCTGCATGGCCAACGGGTGGTGCAGGCCAGTGTGTTGGAGAATAAGCAGTATGAACTAGTTATTGATATTGCAGAACAAGGTCCCGAGGAAATCCACAAACTTCAGGTGAAGTGCCTCTACCCGGTGGAGTATACCGACGCGTTTGCCAAGATGCTCAAGATTGACAAAAAGGTCCAGGCTTTAGGATTAGAGCCGATTTATGCCCCAGCTGAGCGCTATAATATCAAAAACAAAACCTTATTTCCTCTGATGCAAGAGCGCCAGGTGGTGTTTTGCACACTCATGGAGGGCGAGTTGATCCGTGGGATCGTAGGCGAATTTAGCCGCTATGATTTGACCATCCACGCCAAAGGTGGACTGCCCGTGACCCTTCTACGGCACGGTATCTACGATATGCGCAACAAACAGGGACGCTGTATGCTGAAATCCTTTCAACAACAGCACCGGGACTGGGAAAAGAGTTCGTTGTTTGTAACCCCGTAATCTCACCTACTCGGGGCGGTCTCCTCTCTCCTGCCGCCCTCTATCCCCGTATCCTCATGCTCGTTCTCCACCGATTCGGCCTTTTAGGTCGCCTACCATCCCTGGGCTATTGCCGCCCTCCATGCGCCAAACGACACCACAAGTGGGCTGGACTCACAGGATTTTTTACCCACGTCACGACTAAAGGTTCAGCTTTGTCCCAATACTTCTTACTGGGGAACCAAAGCGTCAAAAGACTAAAAGCCATACGGATTGGAGACAAGCGATGAGTAAATACTTACCCCAGTTGTTGATCTCCCTTCTATTGCTCTGTACAGCAAGCCAGAGGGGCTCAGCTGCAACATTTCAGACGGATGCAACGGCTGCAGCAGCCCTAGAGCAATATCGCCAACTTGCCGCGCGTGGCGGTTGGCCAACGATCCCCTCAGGCGCTCCTCTGCGCCTGGGCTCCCGCAGTGAGCGCGTTTTAGCCTTGCGGTACCGTTTGCGGACCACCGGCGATCTGCCGCCGCTCGGCCAACTCGCGCAAGTCGGCAGCGAAACGGCCGATTTCGACGTCGAGATGAGGTTCGATCACGAGGTGGCCCAGGCCGTGCGACAGGTACAGCGACGGCACGGTTTGCACGTCGATGGCATCGTGGGGCGCCACACCCTCGCCGCCCTCAATGTGCCGGTGCAAGACCGCCTCCAGCAACTCCGGCACGACCTGGAAAATGGGCAACTGCCAGAGGACTTGGGCGACCGTTATATTCTGGTGAATATTCCGGACTTCACCCTGCGCCTCATCGACCAAAACCGTGAAGTATGGGCGACCCGCGTGGTGGTAGGCGAACGGCAACGGCGCACCCCGATGTTGCGGTCCACCATCGATCACCTGGTCTTCAATCCCTACTGGTACGTGCCATCTCGCATTGCCAAACAAGAGCTGCTCCCTCGCGTGGTGGCGAATCCGCACTATCTCTCTGAGCAACAGATGGAGATCGTGGCGCCCAGTGGGCAGGTGCTCGATCCGTCCGGCATTGACTGGACAGCGGTCAACGCGCAGGATTTCCCGTACCGTATCCGCCAGCGTCCCGGTGCCCACAATGCCCTGGGCCGCGTGAAGTTTATCTTTCCCAACACACACGGTGTCTACTTGCATGACACCCCCTCGCGCGCCTTGTTTGCGCGAGCTGAGCGCGCCTTTAGCCATGGCTGCGTGCGGGTGGAAAAGCCGCTTGAGCTAGCGGCCTATCTGTTGCGGGAACAGGAGCGCGAACGCCGGACCCCAGAACAGATGGAGCAGATGATTCGACGGGGTAAACGCACCTACGTCAAGCTGCCGCAACCCATTGAGGTCCATTTTGTCTACCGGACGGCGTGGGTGGATGACGACGGGACCGTACAGTTTCGGCCAGACATCTATCGACATGCCAACACCCCAAGCGAGAAATTGCCAATCCTCTTGGCAAGTCAGTAGCCAGGTCGTAGAATAGGCGCCTCCCTCCAGATCGGCTCGGCGCTCAGTAGCCTCGTCTCGTGCCCGGAGAACGAGTCTTCGATGCCTGTCCAAACCTGGGCCGTTCGGGCAACACATAGGTGGATCGAGGGCATCGTTGAGGAGGGCGTAGCATTGACCCTCTCGATGCCGATGCCAATAGGCTATGACGTATTGATGGAGTCTAAAGCCATGTATAAATCTCTGTTGACCCTCATCATCGCCATGACCCTCACAGGTCTATGGATACTGCCCGCCGCCGCGGATAGCGCGTGTACACCAGCGAATTCGACGGCGATTCTGGAGTCGGAACCCAATGACGTGTTTGCGGATCCGAATGCGTTCGTGGATATCCCAACCCCGTCAAGCGGGAAATGTGTCGTTATTTACGGCAGCATTTCCCAAGGTGCGGAGTTCGATACGTACCGTTTGGCAAGTGCAGAACCGGTTTACTTCATCTCTTCGAATCACGATCAGGACAATACCCTGAGCCTCCTGATTAGTGTTCCCAGCCTTGGGACGACGGTCAACCCCACCTGTAATCCGCTAGGGTGCCAGGTGTCGCTAGCGCAGGTAGCCGGTAGAGCCGTGGATTTCATTATCACGGCACCGAACCCAGGTTTTTATACCTTGACGCTGCGGCAATGATCTGTGCGGGGTATTGGCGACCCCGCCGATTATCCCACCACCGGGGTCTCTCAGAGTCCCTCAACGAGATAGACGTCAACCGCCTCTGAGATGTTCTTCAACTGCCGTGGCCCGACCGGCTGCATGGCAAAACGCCCGGCAATGCGCCGAGCCGTCTCGCCACTCACGAGAATCGTCCCGGTCTCGGCCAAGGCGGCGATCCGCGCCGCGACATTGGTCACCGTCCCGTTGGCCGTGTAGGTCCAACGGGTCCCGGTCGCCCCTTCGAACTTGGCCGGTCCGACAGAAGCTAAACCCGAATTAATCCCGATATGAATGGCAATGGCTTCAGAGTCACGATCGAGTTGCTCGTTCAACTGCGCCGTTCGATGCATCATCTCCAGAGCCGCCTGGGTGGCCTTACAGGCATGGCGGCAGGGCTCGGCATCCGAAAAAATCACCATCATCCCGTCACCAGACGTCTCGGTCACATCGCCCTCATTGAGATGAATGCAGTCCAAAAAACTGGAAAAATACCGCTCGACGATACCCTCGATCTCGTGGGGCAGCGCCTCCGTGAGCCGCGAGTAGCCACTGATATCCACAAAGAGAACCGAGACATCCTCCTCTCGCCTGTCTAGCTTAAGGGTCTCGGGATGTTCATCGAGCATGCGTTGGACCGACTGCGGCACGAAGTTGGCCAGATAAGCTTTCATCCTCTGTAGCAAAGCCAGCTTCGTTTCCACTGTCCGCTTCAAGCGTAAAGAGGTTCGCATGCGGGCCAGCAACTCGTCGCGATGCACCGGCTTGGTGAGAAAATCATCCGCTCCGGCCTCAATCCCCTTAATGCGTTCTTCCACTTGCCCCAGTGCCGTCATGATCACGATGGGAATGAGGCGGGTATCCGGGTTGTTTTTGAGTCGCGAGCAGACTTCAAACCCGTTCAAGATCGGCATCATCACGTCCAAGAGGATGAGGTCGGGCGCCTCTGCCTCGACTTGCTGCAGGGCTTCCTGGCCATTCGAGGCGGTCGCCACCGTGTAGCCTCGGGGCATCAACAGGGCTTGTAAAAGTTTGACATTTTTCTCGTCATCATCGACGACGAGAATCTTCGCCTGCACCTCATTCATAACCCACTCCTACCCCTCTGAGGCCGGGGCATTCAGATATTGCGCAACCAATGCAGGGATTTCTTTGATCTTGATGGGCTTGGCGATGTAGCCGTCAAATCCCTCCGCCAACAGCCGCTCGCGATCCCCTTTCATCGCAAATGCCGTCAGGGCCACGATGGGGATGTGACGCAGGCGCGCGTCTGCCTTGATCCGCTTCATCGCCTCGCACCCATCGATGCCGGGAAGTTGCACGTCCATCAGAATCAGAGAGGGAGGCTGTTCCAAAGCCAATGCCACGCCGGCCTCGCCGGTGGTCGCCTCAAAGGTCGCATAGCCATGAAACTGCAACACATCTCGAATCAGTTTGAGATTCTTATCATTATCTTCAACGACCAAAATATAGACGTCAGCCATATCACCTTTACTCCCTCAGACGCACCGGCTCATATCCTGATAGACACGTTCGCCGGTTCAGCCGACTTTTTCGCCGTCAGGCCAAGGGCATCCAACGTTCGCAGCAATTCTTCCTTTTGGATGGGCTTGACAAAATACGCAGCGGCCCCGAGGGCTAGCCCTCGGCTTCTTTGGTCCGCAACCGAGGCAATGATGATCGGGATATCTTGAGTCACGGCGTCCTCACGCAATTGCGTGAGGACCGACCACCCATCTGCTTTGGGCAACAACACATCCAGAATCACGACATCCGGGGCAAGGTGCTTGACCTGTTTCACCCCTTCCACCCCATCCACGGCGGTGTCGACGGTATAACCTGCCTCAGTCAGATAGATCCGCAGCAGGTCTGCCGCCTTCGGATCATCTTCGATGATTAACACGCTCGGCCTCACCACGTCACCCGGCCCCGCCTGCTCCGGGGCTCTGGCCGCCGGCCTCTCGGCCGGCGACGTTTCGTCCGCGGCCTCCGCCATGGGCAAGGTAAAGGTAAAGGTACTACCCTGCTCCAG
>Ga0214472_10001004_pt1 | contig 32965 bp, 29 predicted proteins | sample RVTome_6_FD_207662 | JGI IMG/M metagenome (GOLD analysis project Ga0214472, IMG submission 207662) | Soil microbial communities from uranium-contaminated site in the Upper Colorado River Basin, Wyoming, United States - RVT140D175 | ecosystem: Environmental > Terrestrial > Soil > Contaminated >...
CCGCATCTGTACAGGAGGAGGTTGGACTACGAGGCGCGAGGGTGATAGTTCCTGTCTATGAGCCTGATTTTGTTCTTGCATTGGAGGGCACAGTTTCTATGGATTTTCCCGGAACTCCTGAACATAAAACATTAGCGCGGATTGGAAAAGGGCCTGAAATAAGGCTTTCAGACAGATTCCTCGTTGCCAACAGACCGTTTAGCTTCTTTATAACCGATCTCGCAGAAAAGAATAAAATCCCCTATCAGGTTACTGTAAAAAAGGTAGGAAGCACAAACGCAACGGCCATGCAGGTTACAGGAAAAGGGAGCCGAGCAGCCGTTATTTCGGTACCGGTGCGTTATCTCCACAGCCCAAGCAACTTAGCGTTTAAAAGCGATATTGAATCAACAATTAATCTGGTTTTCAAATTGTTAGAGAATCTAGGGAATTTTAGATTATAATCTATAAATCAAAATGGTTGAGGATTACAATCAAAAGCCCAGGTCATTTTCCAAGATTCTCCCCTTGGTCCTTATTTCCCTATTACTCTATTTCAACGAATCATTCTCAAAAGAGTTTGTCTCACTGCCATCGAATACCGAATCGAATACGAATCTAGAAAAGGCTAAATCCATTTTCCTTAACTACCATAAAAATCCTATGATCCTTGACGAGACGATTGGAATTCTTGAAGGCGTACTAAAGCAGAACCCGTCAGACATTGACACCTTAATATTCCTCTCACGGGTTTGGTTAACATACGGATTTGTGAAAGCATCAAACAAAGAAGAAAGGGTCGTTGCTTTCAGAAATGGTAAGGAGATTGCGCAAAAGGCAATAGATATCTCACCCAACAATCCCGACGCTCACTTCTACTTTGTCGCAAACCTTTCCACGTTGGGACAGACGCAGGGAATTCTAAATTCGCTTTTCATGCTTCCTCGCGTTAGGAAAGAAATCGATACTATCCTGGAGCTTGACCCTGATCACGCATATGGAATTGCGATGGAGGGGACTTTGCTTACATACTTACCGGCTATGCTGGGTGGCGATCTTAAGATTGGTGAAAGCTACCTCAGAAGATCCGTGATGCTCGACCCGCATACCTCCTCTACAAAGATCTATCTGGGTATAAACCTGAAAAGGCAAAAAAGATATGATGAAGCCAAAGAGGTTTTTCGAGAGATTATCGATGAGAAAAATCCACAGGTTTATCCCGATTGGTATATTAATCGTAGATGGGCAAGGTGGTGGATAACAAGGTTAAACGAAGAAATTAAGAATGAAGAAGATCAGTCCACTTCAAGATAGCCATATCCTTAAACTCACGCTTGCATAACTATCTTTTAACTGTTTCAGGTATATTAAATATCAAAAATGTATAAAGAAAATTTAGCCATTATTTTTGAAAATACACTTGTTAAATATACCAATACACAGGTGGAAGACCTGAAAGAGCAACTCATCCAAACCATTGAAAGGAAAAAATATGATTTACAGGATCAAGGAATAATTGAAGCAATACTCGAGGATAGAGAAAAAACATTTGAAAATTCATTCGATGAGAATCTGGAGCTATATCTCAACAATCTGGATTCAAAGCATGCCCTGGGGGATTATCTGAGATCCGATGAAGCCAAATATGAAATAGTTGAAATATTTATTTCTGACCTTGAGCAGCTCATTAATTACTTCTATAACATGCTGATAAATAAACATTTTACGTAGTGGTAAGCAACTATATTATAAGATGCAAATGCGGCGCCGACCTTTAGATCTCCACAATGATTAGCCATTCCTGTGCATTGTGAGCGGGAATCCAGTTCATCATTTTCAATATCTACATTTTATGATCAAAGCTGAAGTGTCCTACAAACTTTCAATTTGCATGAATATGTGTTAAAAATTATTAACTAAAGGGTGAGGCGTTTGATTTCCTACATCAATCTTATCATTTACTTGTGTTTGGTTCTTCTCTTTGCAGTCGTAACCCTGTTTGTTGCAAGGCTAATCAGATTCAGAGACCCCAAGTATAACCCGGTAAAACTCCAACCCTATGAATGCGGAGAAGATCCGGTGGGAGATGCATGGGTTCGCTTTCCAGTTTCGTTTTATCTGATCGCGCTCGTGTTTGTGTTATTCGATGTTGAGGCGGCATTCATTTTCCCGTGGGTTTTAGCATTACCTAAGTTGGGTATCGTTGCATTTATAGAGATGCTTATCTTTCTCGTAATTCTCTTCCTTGGATGGATTTATGCTTATAAAAAGGGGGCCATTAGATGGGAGCGCAACCAGTAGACGGTGATAAAGAAAAACCGCGATTGGGACTTGAGCAACTTGGGGAGTTCATACAGGTTCCGGGTATCAATATATTTCTAACCTCCACAAAGAGGATATTTTCCTGGGCCGAGAAATCCAGCCTGTGGCCCCTGACGTTTGGACTCGCCTGCTGCGCGATTGAAATGATGGCGACATTCGCATCCAGGTTTGACCTCGATCGGTTCGGCATCATTACGAGGGCATCTCCAAGGCAGTCCGATTTAATGATAATTGCCGGTACCGTAACCGTTAAGATGGCGGAGCGCATAAGGAAGCTATACGACCAGATGCCATATCCGAAATGGGTGATCGCCGCTGGAAGCTGTGCCATATCCGGAGATCACTATCGTCATATCTATAGTGTAGTTCCAGGGGTAGATTGGGTGATTCCTGTGGACGTATATGTCGCTGGCTGTCCTCCAAACCCCGAGGCGTTCATGGAAGGTATTCTAAAGCTTCAAGAAATTATTTCCAATGAAGCCACAAATCCTCATTTCAATATCGCATCGAAGGAACTCGTCAGCGAGGGAAGTCCAAAGTCTAAACCAAAAAATCTGCCTGACCTTCCGCGTTCCGGAGATTACGTCTCACCTGACGAAGTACTTCAAAAAGCAGAAAACCTGAAAAACGATGGTTTCGAATTTTTATCGTTCATAACCGCCGTGGACTATCAGGATAAACTTGACGTGATATACCAAGTACACTCCATTAACACTGGCGAGGATAGAATTTTTAAGGTCAGAGTTGATCCCTCGAACCCTGTGTTACCATCTATAACTCCAATATACAAGGGTGCAAACTGGCATGAACGAGAGGTATATGATCTCTTTGGTGTTAATTTTACAGGTCACCCCGATCTCAGAAGAATTCTTCTCCCTGACTATTGGGAGGGACACCCATTGAAAAAGGACTATGCCATGGATACCTCAAGGCTGCCGTACCGTCCGCTAAGAAAGGAGTATGAAGCTTGGAAGGAAATGTTGAAGAAAGGATAATAGAGCGCGAATTCGGTGAACTGGCCCTTAACATGGGCCCTCAACACCCTGCGACCCATGGTGTCTTCAGGTTGAAACTACACCTGAGGGGAGAAACCGTTTTAAATGTCGTGCCGGATATAGGGTACCTGCATCGTGGAGTGGAAAAGCTCTCGGAGACACTCGATTATGACATGCTACCCCCTATCTACGAAAGGGATGACTATCTTTGCCCCACCGCAAATTCTCTTGCCTTTGTACTCGCTGTTGAAAAGCTCGCAACCGTAGTGGTTCCAAGGCGCGCTAGCTATCTCAGGGTCATCACGGCTGAGCTACAGAGGATAGCCTCACACCTCGTCGCAATAGGTACTTTCGGGCTCGATTTAGGAGGGTCAATGGGTGGGGGGACGACGCTATTTCTATACTGCTTCAGGGATAGGGAGAAGGTTCTTGACCTGATGGAATCCCTAACAGGCACGAGGTTTCATACAAACATGAATCAAATCGGGGGGGTGAGGTACGATGTATATCCAGATTTTGCTAAGGAGGTTATGGGCCTAAAACAATATCTGGAGAAACTGGTAGACGACTATAGATCTATGCTTGAGACCAACCCCATCTTCCTCGAGCGTACCAGGGGTATTGGTATAGTTACGCAAGAGCTGGCAAAAGAAGTAGGAGCCAGTGGTCCTGTGATCAGGGCCACGGGGATACCTTATGATATCAGAAGGAACAAGCCATATTCAGCATACGACGAATTTGAATTCAATATTCCCGTTGGAACCATGGGCGATGTCTTCGACAGGTATCTCGTAAGAATACTTGAAATCTCCGAATCATTGTCAATCGTTTCTCAAGCCTTAGAAGGCCTTCCTGAAGGACCAATAAATTCCAGAAAACCCCTTAAGAGCGCCCTCCTCTTGAAGCCACCAAAGGGGGCAGAGGCATATGCTGCCGTTGAATCACCTCGTGGCGAGCTCGGGGTTTTCGTCGTATCCGACGGGACTTCGAAGCCTTACAGGTTAAAACTGCGCTCACCATCTTTCTCGAATCTCGCGCTTATTTCGGAGATTCTACCCGGCAATCTGGTGGCAGACGCAGTGGCTATTCTTGGCTCCCTAGATCCCGTATTCGGAGACGTAGACAGATGATTTTCATAAAGGGATTTCTGGAGAGTGCAATACTATTGGGTGCTGTAATCGGTATTGTAGCATATCTAACCTGGCTTGAGAGAAAGTTTGCCGGGCGCATTCAGTCTCGCATCGGCCCTTATCTGGTTGGCCGACCCCACGGCTGGCTTCAGCCAATTGCAGATGGTTTAAAACTGATTGCAAAAGAAGACATCGTGCCTGCAAAGGCAGACGGGCTACTATTTAACTTTGCACCCGCATGGATCCTAGTCGTTAGCCTTCTGGGTTTCGCTTTTCTTCCAATCACAGCAAATTGGGTCCTAGTAAATATGGATCTCGGACTTCTTTACTTTACAGCTATCGGCTCGCTGATCGTCATTGGTGTATTTTCCTCTGGTTGGGCTTCCAATAATAAATATGCATTACTTTCCTCTCTGAGATCAGCGGCACAAATTGTAGCCTACGAGATACCGTTACTGTTTTCGCTACTGGTGCCTGCGATACTCGCCGGGTCGCTTGATTTTATGGATATAATACAGGCCCAAAAAAGTTACTGGTTCATTACCTTTCCGGTTATCGGACAGATGTCCTTCCTTATCTTGCTCCTCGCAGCACTTGCGGAGAGCAACCGCATGCCATTTGATCTGTCGGAGGCAGAGTCTGAACTCGTCGCAGGTTTCAGCATAGAGTATTCGGGCATGAAGTTCGCATACTTTTATTTGGGTGAATATGTTCATCTTCTGGCCGTGTCGCTGCTCGTGAGCATACTCTTTTTCGGGGGCCCTCTAGGCCCTATTCTTCCCGGTTGGCTATGGATGACAATTAAGACCATGGCTGTTTTTCTGGGTATCTTATGGATAAGGTGGAGTTTTTTAAGGGTTAGAATAGACCAGCTGATGATGTTTAACTGGAAGATTCTAACGCCTTTAAGCTTTATAATACTTCTTTTGGCAGGTCTATGGGTAAGCCTAAAGGCAGGAATGTAAACGATATGTCGAAGAAGGTAAGCAAGATCAGATTAGTTGAGGCCATAATGTTCTCATTGTGGATAACTCTCAAAAACATCTTTAAAAGGCCTGTTACCGTACAGTATCCAATCGAGAAGAGGCCCATTCCCGAAAGATGGAGAGCAGGAACATTCGCCTTAACTACTGATAGGGAAACCGGAGAAGAAAATTGTATTGGGTGTAAGCTTTGTGAGAGAATTTGCCCATCGGACATTATCATAGTTGAATTAGAAAAGCATAGTGGTCGAGGATGGGCAAAGAGCTTTATTTTAGACCTCCAAGCCTGTATCCAATGTGAATTGTGCGTTCAGGTTTGTCCTACAGACGCGATAGTAATGCTTCGCGGAATGGCAACTCCCGTTGTCCTAAGAGAAGATTTTATACTTGATAAAAAGAGACTTATGGAAAATGAAAAGTTATTTGAAGCGGCGTGGGCGACCGGGATAAAATTGCAAAAATTACACGAGCCCAAGAAAGCCGAGGTCAAATTGTGAAGTAAGAAAGGGTACTCTACAGGATGCATGATACATGATGCAGGATGCAGGATGGAGATAGAAATCCGGATCGTGGATCATGAATCGTGCATCTTATTATTCGTATTTTGAAGGTTAAGATATAATCCGACATTAGAGTTAACGTAAGATGAGGAGGATGGATTCGACAAAATGTCTGGGCAAAGCATAATCTTTTTTATACTCGCTCTGGGCCTATTATTTTCTTCCGTAGCGTCTGTGTCCTCAAGGCGTATTCTGAGGAGTGCTATCTTTTTGGCTGTGGCATTAATATTCACAGCCTTACTTTACCTTTTGCTAGGTGCGGAACTCCTAGCTGGGATACAGATACTTCTATACGTGGGTGGAATAATTACGTTGATAATCTTCGCGCTTCTTATATCTGAAAAATTGGGTAACGACCAATCAGAACCAACGCATCGTAATATTATTCCTGCAGCAATTGCTTCTGCTGTCCTGCTTTTTATTCTTCTTTTTTTCACATACAAATCGCATAGGATTAGTACCTTATCAACGTCAAGTCCCTTGGGTGAATTCGGTGCTTCAGGAAAGCTTTCAGAATTAATTTTTAAAGATTGGGTTCTTCCGCTGGAAGTGCTATCACTACTCTTACTTGCAGCAATCATCGGGGCGTTGGTTATTGCGCGTCGAGAACAAAAACAGGAGCGTCAGCAATAACCATGACGCTCTATCACATATTGTTTCTGTCATATCTTGTTTTTTCTATCGGTCTCTTTGGAGTACTGAGTAGAAGGCATGTTGTTGGAATACTCATTGGCATTGAACTGATGTTCAATGCCGCAAACCTTGCCATTGTCGGCATCGCATGGACTATGGGGTTATTAACAGGTCAAATAATAGCACTTTTTGGAATAGCTATAACCGCAGCAGAAATAGCTGTGGGACTAGCACTTTTCTTGCTCGCCGAGCGCCTTAGTAAAACTGTTTATGCCGACGAAATTGACTTGATGAAAGGATAAAAAATGCTTTCTCAGCCACAAATCCTGTTAATTTTAGTTCTTCTCCCGCCATTCATTTCCTTTGCGCTTAATGCATTAATCCCTCCCTTGAGGAGGAATAGAAATGTATCTTCCGGTCTGAGTATTATTGCAGTACTTATCTCTACGCTATCCTCTGTAGTCTTGCTTAAGATTAATCCAAGGGCTGAGTTTATATTCGAATGGATTCCATTAAATATCTTTTCAAAAATTGAATTCGGCTTCTTTACCGATCCTGTTGTATTAATAATGTTCTTTATTGTTTCCCTCGTTTCTCTGGTCGTACAGGTATATTCACTTGGCTACATGAGTGAAGAATCTCCCCCAAGCCTGGGCAGGTACTATACCTTCCATTCCCTTTTCACATTCTCGATGCTCGGGTTCGTGGCTTCTTTAAACCTCTTACAAATTTATATCTTCTGGGAACTGGTCGGGCTTTGCTCCTACCTTCTCATAGGCTTCTGGTACACTAGGCCAGAAGCCTCAAGGGCAGCTGTAAAGGCCTTCTGGGTCACCAGGTTCGGGGATGTTGGGTTTGCTATTGGCATGGTATTGCTATGGGGAGCTACGGGCACCTTCTTCCTCCCAGAACTCTTTGTAAAAGCCCCAGATATTTCAAAGCAATTAATTACGGTATGCATGTTTCTAATTCTTTTGGGGGCCATCGGGAAAAGCGCTCAGTTCCCGCTTCATGTATGGCTTCCAGATGCGATGGAGGGACCAACCCCTGTGTCTGCTCTTATACACGCCGCGACAATGGTTGTGGCCGGTATTTATCTAGTGCTTCGTCTCTTTCCACTGTTTGAATTGACACCAGATGTCCTCGTTTCCGTACTATGGATAGGAACAATAACCTCCCTACTGGGTGCGAGTCTTGCTCTTGTTCAAAATGATATTAAACGAATTTTAGCATATTCAACGGTTTCGCAGATTGGCTATATGTTTGCTTCCCTTGGCGCAGGTGGAAAGGGTATAGCATTCTTTCATCTTTTTACACACGCCTTTTTCAAGGCCCTGCTTTTCCTTGCTGCAGGATGCATAATCCACGCAGTCCATGCGAATAACATATGGGAGATGGGCAAGTTGAGTAAAAGGATGCCACATATAGCCATTCTATTTCTCATAGGCTCATTGTCTTTGTCTGGAGTATTCCCCTTCGCAGGCCATTTTTCAAAAGATGAGATTCTTATGTGGATGCATATAAAGGGCTTTGATATACACTTTTTTATCCTTCTTATAACAGCCTTTCTTACTGCGTTTTATATGTTTCGTGCCTTTTTTGTTGTTTTCTTTGGAAATAGAGAATCCTCACAAGAGAGTTTGAGCAAAACACCATGGATAATGAGCCTCCCTATGTGGATTCTTGCTATTCTAACAATGTTCGCCGGTTTTGGAGCGTCCACATTCTTTAATTTTTTGGGTTACAGACTCGAGGAACACCATACCCTGCTGGAATATCTCCCCCTCATAGTCTCAATCTCAGGAATTGTTTTAGCATGGTCCTTTTATCAGGTGGGTTATTTTAGCCCCGCCCGTGTCTACAGCATACTATCACCGTTTGCATTGGCGTTGGAAAGAAAATTTTGGATAGACGACACCTACGTGTGGATCTATCGAAACATTTTGGATGGTCTATCGAGCTTATGCGGATGGTTCGACAGGTATATTGTAGATGGTTTTGTAAACCTTATAGCATATTCCGCCAAATTGACCTCACAAAGATTAAGAACTATACAAACAGGCCGTACTCAAGATTATCTTTATGGGATTATAATAGCGATCATATTGTTTTTCATCTTGTCGCTATTGACACCATACATTGGGAGAACCCTAACCGAAAAAGAGAGTTATAAAGAAATTCAAGGCCCGACCATCATAAGAGGATGGGGGGAATATGACAACTGAATCCATTCCGATATTGTCAATTATAGTACTCTCCCCGCTAATCGGGGCCATCATTCTTATCTTTCTGCCCGATAGGTTTCAACTTGGTGTAAGGCTGACAACACTGTTCTTTTGTTCCATTTCCCTTTTGGCATGCCTCTATACCTTCGGGACCTACAATGAATCTACAGGCGGCTTTCAATTCATCGAGCAGTTACCGATAGTGCCAAGCATTGGTTTTTCTTATTATCTGGCCGTAGACGGGATCAGTCTGTCTCTGGTCCTTTTAACTTCTATAATTCTTATCACCGGATTTTTCGCTTCCTGGAACATACCCATGAGGAGAAAAGAATTTTATATATTGTTGCTCCTTCTAGCCACCGGGGTTTTTGGTGTATTTGTATCATTTGACCTGCTCTTATTTTTTCTCTTCTATGAACTAGCGGTACTTCCCATGTATTTGTTGATAGGGATTTGGGGGACCTCTGCCAAGGTTATTCCGAAAGGTATTTTTGCAAATGCAATAAAGATGACTGGGCTAGGGAGCAAGGAATACGGCGCGATGAAGCTTACCCTTTATCTACTCTTAGGCTCCGCATTTATCCTCGTTGGATTTTTTGGACTCTATATTTTCTCAGGGCTCCAAACATTCAACTACACCATACTGGCGGATTTCGGTTTCAGTAAGACAGCACAAAATTGGGTACTGATCCTTTTCTATATCGGATTTGGAACGCTTGCAGGGGTATGGCCCATTCATACCTGGTCCCCGGATGGACATGCGGCCGCACCAACAGCTGTATCGATGATGCATGCAGGTGTGCTCATGAAACTAGGTGCTTACGGGATAATCCGCATAGGAATGGGCTTACTCCCTGACGCTGCGGAAACGTTTTCTCCATTGATTGGGACGATAGCAGTGATAAACATTGTCTACGGCGCCTTTGGAGCAATGTGGCAAAGAGACCTCAAATATGTCGTGGCATACTCATCCGTATCCCACATGGGCATAGTATTACTTGGTGCGGCAACCCTGAATGAAATGGGTCTCAATGGATCCATCTTTCAAATGTTCTCGCATGGAATAATGACTGGACTTTTGTTTGCTCTCGTCGGGCTGATCTATGAAAAAGCTCATAGTAGAGAAATCTTAAAGATGGGGGGTTTTGCAACGGCCATGCCTGGAATTGCCACTTTCTTTTTGATTGGTGCATTAACCTCATTGGGGTTGCCTGGTCTGAGTGGCTTCGTTGCCGAAATACTCGTATTCTTAGGAGCCTGGAAGTCTATATACTCGTGGTGGCTCGTTCCGGCCGTGCTGGGTGCTTTCATCACTGCGGTGTATGTGTTGAGGGTTTCGAAGTGGATATTTTTCGGACCGGCAAGGGAAATTGGATCACTTAAAGATGCAGTTGGTTTTGAGTGGATTGCTCCGACTGTTCTTTCGGGGGTTCTGATATTACTCGGGATATATCCTAAACTGCTTCTAGATCCGATAAACAAGAGCATTATACAGTTTCTAGATATTTTTGCGAAGTAAAAATATAAGGATGGCGTAAATGTTTAAACCATTGCTTTTGGAATCTATTCTAACTTTTGGAATCCTATTGATCTTTTTTTTGGACCTATTCTTACCAAGGGACAGGAAATTGATTTTAGGTGTCTCAACACTCATCTTATCATTAATCGCATTCGTGCTTAGCCTTTCACTAGATCTCCAAGGGACAATCTTATCACAAACCTTTATCAACGATTCATTTGCTATATCCCTAAAACAGATCTTTCTTATCTCAACCATAATAGCGGTCCTGGGTTCAATTGACCATGTTTCAAAATCACAAATGGGAAGAGAGGGTGAATATTTTCTGCTCCTGTTATTTTCCCTTGTTGGCATGATGATAGTCGTTTCTTCAAGGGAACTGCTTTTGTTATTTGTAGGATTCGAGCTAATGAGTATCCCACTATATGTACTCGCTGGTTTTTCAAAAGAAAACCCAAGGAGCGCAGAGGGAGCAATAAAGATATTTTTATTTGGAACAGTATCATCTGCGCTGTTACTTTTGGGAATTGGTATTTTCTATGCACTCGCCGGAACCACATCTTGGTCTACTCCGGGTTCGTCAATGGTCATTGCGGATTCGATGGGATCACTTGCCCTGATACTTTTATTTTCTGGTTTTGGATTTAAAATAGCCGCATTCCCCTTCCAGTTCTGGGTTCCTGATACATATGAGGGTTCCCCAACCCCTTTTGTCGCATTTCTTTCAGTTGCACCAAAGATCGCAGGATTTGGAATACTATTTCGTTTCTTATTCGAAGCTCTGGATCCCCTTTCCCACAGCTGGACCATGTATGCATTCTGGATTGCTGCATTCACCATGATAATAGGGAATATGCTCGCGTTGCCTCAAAAAAATATAAAACGGCTGCTAGCATACTCAGGAATCGCACATATCGGCTATATACTCTTGGGATTAGCCACCGGGACATTGCTTGGTCTGGAAATGAGTGTTTTCTATTTTGTATCGTACCTATTTGCAAATATGGGTGCTTTCCTCGTGGTTGAAGTTGTAAATCGATCCGATGGAAATGACGAAATTGACTCCTTTAAAAACCTTTCTCGTCGTTCACCCTTTTTATCTCTCGCAATGATAATATTTTTACTTTCACTTGGAGGAATTCCTTTCGTTGTAGGTTTTTGGGCGAAGCTCTACATATTCTTAGCTGCAGCCAGGGCGGGCTACTTAACCCTCGTATTCCTGGGTGCACTCATGACTGTTATAGCGCTTTTCTACTATCTAAACATCGCTAGAAAGATGTACATAGATGAAGGTGACACAAAAATGAATTCACCCATACCAATACCGATTAATCTGTTATTAAGCATTGGCATCTGCGTGGTTTTTGTAGTGTTACTTGGTTTCTTTCCTCAAGGGGTCGTTCTGTTCTCAAAAAAAGCTGTCTCTTCTTTCGCCAGTTCAGGCAATATAGTCGACCACACCCTCCGTCAGGTCCTTTCCTCTATTGGGATGTAATCCCTTCTGGCGCGGCCGAGATATATCTGCCGAGGTCTTGCAATCTTTCTATCTTCATCCTGGAGCATCTCCTTCCATTGAGCCAACCAACCGGATGTACGTGCTATTGCGAATAGAACTGTAAACATGCTTGTTGGAAGTCCCATGCTCTGATATATCAATCCAGAATAGAAATCCACATTAGGATAGAGCTTTCGTTTCACAAAGTATTCGTCTTCAAGGGCTATTCTTTCCAACTCCAATGCGATGTCAAGCAATGGATTCTTACCAGTAACTTCAAAGACCTCATGGGCTATCTGTTTGATTATTCTTGCTCTCGGATCATAAGACTTGTAAATCCGATGTCCAAACCCCATTAATCTGAACTCACCTTCCTTAGCCCTTTTTATGTATTGTGGAATTTTATCTTTAGATCCTATCTCTTGCAGCATATTGAGAACTTCCTCATTCGCACCACCATGTAGTGGCCCATAGAGTGCAGCGATCGCAGCCGCAGTAGAGGAATAAGGATCTGGAAGCGAGCTCCCTACACCTCGCATGGCACTTGTACTACAGTTTTGTTCATGATCTGCATGAAGAATAAACAATATATCTATGGCTCTTTCTATTACGGGATTCGGCTTATATTTTGTTTCAGTCATCTTAAACATCATATTCAAGAAATTGCCCGTATAACTGAGGTCGTTGTCTGGATACACGTATGGTTGGCCTACTGTGTGTCGATAGCAGAATGCAGCAATCGTCGGCATCTTTGCAATTAATCTGTGAAGCTGGATCTCCCTCAATTTAGGATCGAATATTTCTTTTGCCTCAGGATAAAAGGTTGAAAGTCCGCCAACCGTTCCCAAGAGCATGCCCATAGGATGCGCGTCGTAGCGGAAACCATCCATGAATTTCTTTATATTTTCATGTATGAACGTGTGATGTGTTATGTTATAGACCCACTCTTCGTATTCTGACGTCGAAGGAAGCTCCCCGTGAAGAAGCAAATATGCGACCTCCAAATAATTGCTTTTTTCCGCCAGTTGCTCAATCGGATACCCACGATATGATAGAATTCCTCTATCTCCATCTATGAAAGTTATCGTGCTCTTACAAGAGGCGGTATTACTAAAAGCCGGATCGTAACTCATCATGCCAAAGTCCCCCTCTGAAACCTTAATTTGGCGAAGATCGATTGCCCTAATAGTATCCTGTTCTATGGGAATCTCGTAAGTTTGACCCGTCCTATTATCGGTGATAGTTAGAGTTTCTTTAGACACTTGTCTTCCTCCTTCTGACGTGCGATTTATTAACTGAAATCACATATCCACTGACTCAACACCCATGTCGTCATGAAAATTGATACGAATGCCAGCTGACTAATGAAGTAAAGAAAATACCTAAAATTATTGAATTTTCAATCCTTTCAAAAAAACTTTAAGTCATTCAATTCATCAAGCAACTAGCCACTAAATCCTTATAGGCATAGGAGTAAAACAGCCAATGAATATAAACAAAGCAATCAGGCTGAAAAACTTTCTCTTTCCATCAAGCTGAATGTCGTCATACATTGTCGGAGGATGCTTTGTGCCCATGAACGTCAAAAGAACCGCCCACATTAACCATCCCGCCCATCCCTCGAAGTCAAATATATCTTTGTAGTTATACAGAGTTGTAGCATTTAAATCAGACTGAAAATATTGAATTATCGGCTTTGTGCCTATACCGAACAAAAGAAGGACTAGGATAATAATGATCGAGGTTCTCTGGTGCCACTTTTTCGAGAAAATAGAGTACATAATATGTCCACCGTCAAGCTGTCCGGCAGGTATTAAATTAAGCGCAGTTACAAATAGACCGATCCAACCCGCAAAGGCCACCGGATGAAGAAGAAGATCATAACCCTCCGGAATTTTACCGATTATACTGTCTGAAATTAAAGAAAATATCAGAGGAGAACCAAGCGTAAGTCCATGGTCTAACGATTTGCTGGTTGTCTCAACCACTGTTGATAGCTTTATGCCGACAATAATAATGGGAATAGCCGCGATTATTCCAGCCAGCGGTCCGGCTATTCCTATATCAAACAATGCTCTTTTTGTAGATATAGGAGATTTGATCTTTATGAAAGCACCAAATGTACCGATGGGAGATATAAAGGGCGGAGCAGGGATAAAATAAGGCGGGGTGATATTGACTCCATATTTCCTTCCATACAAAAAGTGCCCCATCTCATGTGTACCAAGAATGAAAATAAGGGCTGCAGAAAACGATATCCCGCTAGATATACTTCCACCCTGAAAAAATCCGGAAATGAAAGTCGTAACAAGGGTTACAAAAAACAATATTACATGTACTTTCTTGATCATGATTTTATTTTAAGAAGTGATGAGAGTTTGAAAATTTACTGGTCGTAAATATAACTAAATCGTTTCAAATTTTAAAGATACATACTGTATAAAATGAAATTTTAATTAAAGAATACTAAAACTCCAACAAGGCTGGATCGATCGATTCAACTATATCACTCAAGTAACCCTTAATCTCACTTAATTTCCTCTCGCCTAGTATCTTAGATCGCACATCCACTAAAAGACCTTTATTTATTCCTTTAGATAAAAATCTTATGACCGGTGCACGAGAAGGAGAAACGCTGAGATTACTATAACCGAGCGAAACCAATGCCAGTGCACCGGTAGGCGTTCCTGCCATCTCTCCGCAGATTGAGGTCTCCTTTCCCATGGACGCCAAGTTCTGAAAAATATCGTCGAGCATCCTCAGAACTGAAGGATGAAATTCAGAATACAAGTGGCCAACTACATTCGAGTTTCTGTCTACGGCCAAAAGGTATTGGATTAAATCGTTAGTGCCAACAGACACAAAATCAATCAAGTCTTTGTAATCATTAAATTGATAAAGCATGCCGGGTACTTCCATCATCACCCCCAGCTTAGGTAATTCCGAACTAATTATTCCAACTTCACTGCCTATCTCTTCAATCAGACTCCTTGCTGTTTCGACCTCCCATATGTTAGATATCATGGGAAGAAGAATTTTGATGACGTGACCTTTTTTTGCAGTTAATAAAATCGCTCTGATCTGTTCGCGAAAATGTTCAAGGTATTCCATTGAGAATCTTATCGCTCTAAGACCAAGCAGCGGGTTTTCTTCTTTTGGAAAATCAAAATATGATACGGTCTTATCAGCACCGATATCAAGTGTTCTGATCGTTATGTAACCCTCAAAATGTTTTGCTATATTTTCATAGATACCTATCTGCTCCTCCACCATTGGCCATTTTTTAAACTGGGCAAATGTAAATTCTGTTCTATAAAGACCAACATCTCGCATTTTGTGCTGCTTGGCTATTTCTACATCAATCGGAAACGCTATATTCGCAGAAAGTTTTATGGGGAAATGATCACTATCACTGCTTGCCCCCTCCCTTTCAATTAATTGTTTTAAGCTGATGAGCTTTCGATAATTGTTCTCATATTCAGTTATGAGACTATCGTCAGGGTTTGAGAAGATAAATCCCGTTTTTCCGTCCACAATGAGCCTGTCGCCCGGTTTTAGCAGGTTACAGATATTGTCAATCCCCACGACGGCGGGAATCCCAAAAGACTTTGCAATAATAACAGCATGGGAAGTCTCCCCTCCCTTTTCAGTGATTATTGCCGAAACCTTATCTTTACCTAGCATTGCCAGGAATGAGGGACCGAGATCATGTGCAACGATTATAGAACCATCACTGATTCCATGTGATAAATGTTCTTCTCCCTTTGACTTCATAAGATCATGTAGAATCTTTTCTCCGATGTCACGAAAGTCTTGAGCTCGTTCCTTTAGGTATCTATCGTCAAGCTTTTCAAAGTGCTCTGCTATCGATTCTATTCCTTCTACAACAGCTTGCTCGGCTGTGATCTGTTTCCCCTCGAGCTTTTCTAAGATAGTGTTTCTAAATTTAGAATCCTTCAGTATCAATAACTGAGCCTTGAATATATCTATCTCACTATCAGATAATATGCTTTTTGCTTTAAGATCGTTTATGAGGGTCTTCAAATCATTCTCTACATTTAAAAACGCTTTTAGCAGACGTGATCTTTCTTCTCGTACGGAAGAAGAGGGTAGCTTATCGGTTTGTAAATGTTGAAAAAGGCCTCTAAAAATGTACGCTTTCCCATAAGCGAATCCACCGGAAACACCCTTCCCCTGATAAGTGATCGTTTCATGTTTAATCATGGAAGGTGGTTTAATCCTTTCGAGTCTATCGGCAACTTCTAGGAGTCCCGCAAGCCTTGAAGCGATGATCTGAAATAGTGTCTCTTCCGCTGGATTTATTAGCCTCTTCTCTTTTGTCTGACCCACTAAAACACCCAAACACTTGTTTTGAAGAATGATCGGAACACCTATGAAACTTTCAAATTCTTCCTCGCCAATTTCTTCAAAATATTTATAACGAGGGTGTCCAGAGGCCGGCATGGCAATCAATGTTCTTCGTGTTTCGTAGACCAGTCCTGTAAGGCCCTCTTCGGGCTTTAAACTTACGGGATTCCCAGGATCTATATTCAAACCTCTGGTAGATCGTAATAATAGTTCTCTGTTGTTATCATCCCAAATGTAAACCGAGACAACATCGAAGTGAAGCGAATCGCTAATCTTATTGACGACACCATTTAGTATGGTGTTCAGTCCAACCGCTTGATTTACGAGATCGCTGATTTCATGAACAATTTTAAGATGGTAATCTGCCCTCTCGATTGCTATGTTTTCTTTCATAAGACTGTGACCCAAAATAAGACCCGATGACAAGTAATCTGCGATTCTACAAAAATATTATACCGAAAAGATTTATTTAATGTATCACATCCAAAACCACTGGGAGTGCACACAATAATAATTAACTAAAGTGCTAAAAGATGGAGATAACAAAAATCTGATACTCAAGAGAAAGTTGTAAAAAGCATTGACATATTTTAATAGGTGTTATAATTAACAAACCTCTTTTATCTATTGATTAATACACCGTTGTAAGATTCACTAAATAAATTTAACTCGTACAAGAACGGTGATCAATTATATATCAGCAGGGAGTATAGTATGTTCATCAATAAATTAACAGCAATAGTAATTGAGAAAACGATCATTACAGATGTTCTCATGGTGATTAAGATTAAACCGAATTCTTCGTTTGTTTATAGACCAGGCCAATATTGTACGGTTGGTGTTAACGGAACCGAAAGACCATATTCTATAGTTTCAGCACCATATGAAGAATACCTAGAGTTATTTGTTGAGTTAGTACCAGACGGCACTCTGACCCCAAATTTATGGAACGTCAACTCTGGGGACATGATTAACATCCGACCAAGGGCAAAGGGAATATTTACCCTTGAAAACAATTATGACAACCATTTCATGCTAGCAACAGTTACTGGAGTAGCTCCCATACTAAGTATGATAAGAGATTCATTACACCATGGCTTGAATTCACATAGATTTTATATAATTCATGGAGCAAGTTTCGAAAAAGAACTTGCATACAGGAGTGAACTGGAGAACCTATCAAGGATACACGATAATATCTTTTATATACCTACACTTAGCAGACCCCATGATCCCGAAAATAATCGTTGGCAGGGTGAGACAGGCAGGGTTAATACCATTTTTTATAAATACATAGATAAATTTTCTCTCGATCATGAGAATACGGTAATATACGCCTGCGGGCACCCCGGAATGATAGAGGATGTTAAGGCACAGGCAAGGGAGATAGGATTCAGGTTCAAAGAGGAGAAATACTGGAGGGATTAATTACTGATTATTAACATCTTGAGGAATTCACTAATAAGTTAAAGATTTAAAATAAATATCCCTGTAGCAAGCTATAGGGAATCATCAAGTTGAATTTGATAATCACCAATTTCCCATTGATTACCATACTAATTGATGCAAGTTTAAGCAACACACTTATCGAAACAACAGTAAATAATTCAGAAAAACTATCATAATTGCTTTCCGTTAATCATACTATCTTCGGGAGCAAAAAAACTTGCTTCCTTATCGGATCGGCCTTAACTACCGTTAGCTTCAACGGCTCTCCTTCGTTTAAAACGAACTCCGAACTAAGAGAGATCGGTACTTCCATAAGGTAATCCGGAAGATAAACAGAAGCACCGGAGCCAGTCACAGAGCTAATTATCCCCTTTATATTTTCTCCCTGAAGGCTTCTTATGTGTTTAAATACCCAGTACCTTTCTCTTGATTTTTCAACCATCTTTTTTTCACGAAGCCCAAACTCGATGAAATGGAATACGCTCTCGAGCTCTTCTATTGTGTAATACAACCCATTCCCGTCGAGATAGCTCGATAATTGCCTTTGCAAAACCAAATCGAGATATCTCCTGATGGGAGAGGTTACCTGCACATAGACGTCTAACCCCAGTAACATGTGCGGCTCCGGTGAGTTTCCAATTCTTGAGGACCTGAGAAATCTCACCGCCTTCAAAGGAAACAATGGATCTTCTTCGTCAAGTTCCCTAGCTTCTTGAGATATAGGATCTGGTTGCGAGCGAAAGATCGCAGGGATGTCATTTATCTTGAAGAACCTCGCCGCAAACCAATTCATAAGAATCATAAACTCGGTTACAACTCTATGGGCTGTCGTATTCATATAATTCTTTCTGATTTCTATATTACCATTCTCATATAACTTAATTTTCAGATCGGGAAGCTCCAGTATAAAGGCACCCGATTCCACTCTTCTTTTTCTGAGTTTAAAGGCTATTTCGATTAGTTTGGAACCATGCTCATATCCGGATAAGGTTTCTTCCGCGTTTTTGTAACTGAGATTCCGTTTTACACGGATTTTCGATTTGGTAAACCTGTAATGCTTAATTTTTAAATTTTCGTCAAATAAGACTAGGAGTGAAATTGCTTTTTTCGGGGATCCCTCTGTAAGGCTGAATTTAGTTCTCACCAATTCAAGCGGGAACATATGTATATCTCCTTCAGGAAGATAAATTGTTTCACCTCTACCCTTTGCCTCTTCATCTAAACGACTCCACCTGGGCACATAACTAGCAACGTCAGAAATGTGAACTCCAACAATAAATCCTTCAGAGACTCTCTGTATTGAAATAGCGTCGTCTATATCAAGCGTACCCTCATCATCAATAGTGAATGTTTCAAGACTAGTTAGATCCTCTCTTCCTTCAAAACCGGTATTATGATTTATTATCGCTGAAACTTCATCAGCTATCCGTTCTGAAAAACCGGACTTGAGACCCAGTCTCTCAATCAAAGGATCTTCATCTTCATTCCACTTTCCGGCTTTTATTAGAAATTCGACTGCGTCTTCTATACTTCTTATACCTATCTCGGAAAGAAATGATTTGGCGTCGGCAGATTTTTCGTATCTGTCAAGATACACTACATATCCCTTGATCAGCTCAAGGTATCTTTCAATATATTTCGGTTCCGCCCTTTCACCATCTAAGCCTTTTATGATACTCCTTGCCCATTTTACGGCGACTTCACGTTCAACAAGCTTCTTCTTCTCGGTCTCCTTACGCTGAACCGTATCTTCTACTTCCCCAGCTGTTCTGGGCGTATAACCGCCGCTGTCATTATTACTGAAATAAATGTCATCTTTTTCGAGTGCCCAAAAAAGCAGAAGTACCTCATCGTCACCAATGTTACCACTGTTACTTTCACCGAAATAAATATGGATGATTTCCTCCAAGGTTAAAGGATTTGATGATTCATAAACAAATTCCCAGAGTGTTCTTAAATCTACTGTTGCTTTGTGATCATCGAGCTGTTTCCTGATTGCCCTAAGTCTGAGTTTTTTTTCTGAAAGACTCGATTCATTCTCACACTTAATCCCGGTTGATAGTACTACCCTTTTCATATCAAGATCCAACTCATTTCCGTCTTCTGTAAGTACTGATAGCTTCTCGGCAACGTTTTTCCTTGCCAACCCCAATGTGAGATCCTTTCTTTTTCTGAATATAATCACTTCATTAACAACAGGCATCTTTCTAATCATCTTCCAATCTCATAACAATCATTTCTTGCTTATTGAACTAAGAAGATTCTTGTGCATAGAACATGTTGCACTTCAAATCTTAAAAAGAAAGTGAGGATTTATACTCTAATGCAACCCTTACAAAATCTCTAAAGAGGGGGCTTGGATTTATTGGTGTAGACTTGAATTCTGGGTGAAACTGACATCCCACAAACCAAGGGTGGTTGTGTAACTCTATTATTTCCACTAATTTTCCATCCGGGGAAAGACCACTAAGAACCATACCATTTTTCTCAAAAATTTCCCGGTATTCATTATTAACTTCGTACCTGTGTCTATGACGTTCAGATATCTCATCCGTCTGGTAAGCGCTGTGTGCCAGTGTCCCTGATTTTAACGAGCAAAGGTAAGCACCAAGCCTCATGGTACCACCTTTATCTCTTATAGACTTTTGTTGTTCCATGAGGTCGACCACCGGGAATGGTGTATCAGGAGCAAATTCTATCGTATGGGCACCAGCCAGCCCACATATATTTCTTGCATATTCAACTATCGCCATCTGCATACCTAGACAAATTCCGAAAAAGGGCACCCTGCGTTCTCTGGCAAACGTCACTGCCTGAATTTTACCTTCGAAGCCCCTCATACCGAATCCCCCAGGAACCAAAATTCCATGCACGTCACGAAGCAACGATTCGGTTCCATTTGATTCTATTTCCTCAGAGTCCACATATTTAATATTCACTCGTGAATCATTTGCTATACCACTGTGCGATAATGCCTCATGCAGACTCTTATAAGAATCATTATGACTTACATATTTACCTACAACCCCGATCGTAACATCGGACTTCGGGTTTTTGAGTTTTTCAACTATCTCCTTCCATCTTTTAATATCTGGCTTTCTGGTCCACATATTCAACGACTCAACTATTATTTCATCAAGTCCTTCCCTGTGAAAAATTAAGGGGACCTCGTAAATCGTATCAACATCTTTTGCAGTTATGACAGCTTGAATCTTTACATTGCAAAAGAGGGCTATCTTTTCTTTTATAACGTTTGGAAGAAATCTATCGGTTCTGCAGAGAAGGACATCCGGCTGAATTCCAATCTGAAGCAAGTCCTTTACACTATGCTGCGTTGGCTTGGTCTTCAGTTCTCCCGCTGGAGCGACAAAAGGCACATACGTAAGATGAACAAAGAGTGTATTCTCCCGTCCCAGGTCAGCCCTTAACTGCCTGACGGCTTCAAGAAACGGGAGACTTTCTATGTCTCCTACTGTTCCTCCAATTTCTACAATTACAACATCGACATCTATTGCTATATCCAGTATACTAGATTTTATTTCATCTGTTATATGTGGAATTACCTGAACGGTAGCACCTAGATATTTCCCTTCCCTTTCCTTGGTGATTACAGAATAATATATCTGCCCAGAAGTAAAATTGTTCTTCCTTGTGAGATTTGCATGAGTAAAACGCTGATAGTGTCCAAGGTCTAAATCTGTTTCTGCACCGTCATCGGTAACATAAACTTCGCCATGTTGTAACGGATTCATGGTACCCGGATCGATGTTCAGATAAGGATCAAGTTTTTGAAGTGTTACCCTCAATCCACGACTTTCAAGAAGAGCACCAATCGACGCTGCTGCGAGACCTTTCCCAAGGGAGGACATCACACCGCCAGTCACAAAAATAAATTTGGTCTTTTTCATAAGGCCTTATGCAAATAGTGAAGTAAACCGCCACCGTATAGAGTAACTAACATTAATATATTCAATACTAAAAAATCTTGCAAATCGGTATATTTGACCTGAATCAAATCACGATATATTCAAAACAGGATTGGAGATTAGAGACTATGTACATAAAAGCTTCTTGAGTTCTCTTACAGCCTGAGCCCTGTGGCTTATCTGATTTTTTTCATCTAAGGTGAGTTCAGCCATGGTTTTATTTAAATCTGATAAGAAGAAGACAGGATCGTAGCCAAACCCGCCAGTGCCTCTAGGCTTATGAAGAATCATTCCTTCGCACTTGCCTTCAGCTATCGCCTGTCTTCCATCTGGGAACACCAGAGCAAGGCTACATACGAACCAGGCCTTTCTATTGGGTTTATTGACCAGTTCCGAGAGCAGTTTCCCAATGTTTTCTTCATCGCTTGATCTGTCTCCTGCAAATCTTGACGAAAAAATCCCCGGCTTACCCTCAAGGGCGTCGACTTCAAGTCCGGAATCATCGGCCAGACATATTTTATTCGTGAGTATACTTATATGACGCGCTTTCTTAAGGGCATTCTCCGAGTATGTGTTCCCATTTTCGATTATATCGGATACAGAATCCAACTCACACAATGAGGACATTTTCTTCACGAGGCCTCTTAGTAGTATTTTGAATTCTTTGATCTTTCCTGCGTTTCTAGATGCAAGTATGACCTCATCCAGCATGATTGCAAATTTATCCGAAAGATTTCTCTCTCTACTGAGAAATAACCTCTTTCTGTCTTGTAATGATCCTTTTAATACCCTTTCCTGCAAGATTCAACATTATATCCAACTGCTCTTTGCTAAATGGGCCTTTTTCTGCTGTACCCTGAATCTCGACTATTTCCCCCGAGCCAGTCATTACGATATTCATATCTACCTCAGCAATTGAATCTTCCTCATAGCAAAGATCTAGTATAGGTTTACTATTCAGCAAACCCACACTTACGGCAGCCATAAAATCATTAATTGGGTTTTCACTTATGAGACCCTGTTTTAATAAATGAAAAATTGCATATGTGAGAGCAACAAAGGCACCGTTTATCGAAGCAGTTCGTGTTCCGCCGTCAGCCTGAACCACGTCGCAATCGAGTATAATCGATCTTTCTCCGAGCTTATTAAGATCTACGACCGCTCTGATCGACCTTCCTATTATCCTCTGAATCTCCTGTGATCTACCACCCACCCTGCCCCTAACAGAATCCCGGATTGTCCTCGTTTTTGTGGCTCTAGGCAACATCGAGTATTCGGTAGTTATCCACCCGGTACCCGTTCCTTTGAGAAAATTTGGAACCCCTTCCTCTACAGATGCCGAACACAACACCTTTGTATCTCCCATTTCGATAAATACCTCACCTTCTGCGTACTTCATATTTCCTCTAGTTATTCTTAAGGGCCTTATTTCATTCCACTTTCTTTTATCTGGCCGCATGATTCTATATTCCCTTTTACACGATATAACTTGTTCTAAATCATAACATATTAGTCTGGCACACATCATAATATCTGTGTGTTTGTAGTATTCGTAATCAAGGCACAGACGCACGATTTCGCGTCTCTACAAGAGATTAATTAATATAATAATCATGCCTCTGGGAACTTCTAATAAATAGATAAAAGTACGAGATTAGTGCTGGTGGAGGCGCTGGGAATCGAACCCAGGTCCGAGAAAGAGCTTCACCCAGCTTCTACATGTTTAGCCCAGCCTTATATTCTCAAAGTGAAATCTCCGATGGGCAGGATTTTCACTTCCAGCTTGAGAATTTGTTTCGTCAGTTTATGTCTCAAGCACCAACAACCAACTAACCCGTCTATTCGGCGCCTCATAAAAACCCAACGGGTGAGGTTTTTAGAGACGTCACAGCTCTATTTAGGCTGCGAGTGCATTAATTGGTTCGGCACTTTTACGTGCTCTGCCAGTTTTACGAGTTAACAGAAGCTCGACATGCAGCTCAAGCTATCCCATTCCCCGTCGAAGCCATTTCGCCCCCATTTCAATGATCCATGATACAGGACAAGAAACCTTAACTAATCTTACATCTTGTATCGAGCATCCTGCATCAAAATATTTCCATTTATGCTAATTAATATTCTACCTAATTACTTGAAGAATAAACAACTTCAGTAGCGTCTCTTTAAAGCTTTTTCAACTTCTCTTTCTGCGTCGCGGCGTTTTATATCCTCACGTCTGTCAAACGATTTTTTCCCTTTTGCAAGGGCTAATTCTACCTTAGCAAGACCATTAGTAAAATACATCTTAACCGGTATCAATGTATAACCTCTTATCTGTGTTTTTCCGATGAGACGATTGATCTCGCCTCTATGAAGTAGCAATTTCCTATCCCTCTCCGGTTCGTGATTAAATCTGTTTGCACTTTCGTAGGGAGCTATATAACTGTTGATTAAAAACAATTCTTCGCCCCTTACGATTGCAAAGCTCTCCTTAATACTCGCCTTTCCATCGCGTAGAGATTTGACCTCTGAACCCTTTAGTTCTATTCCGGTTTCATAGCTTTCCTCAAGAAAGAAATCTCTATGCGCTTTGGGATTCTTACAAACAATTTTTTGCATAACACTAATATAATGATTGGATTCTTGAATTCAATTTATCGATTTTTCGGCGACTTGAATATCACACCTATCGAGAAAAATACTATCTATGAAAGACCGGTTTTTAAAAGCCAGAGTTAAAATGCAGATGTGTTCCCGGAACGTACTAAACGGCCTTTTCATTAAAAATGGTAATGTTTCATTCCTGATTCATTACATAACAGCCCATACAAGGATCAGCCACTCCATTTGCTAGTATAGCAATATTAACAGCGAGTTACAAATATAAACTAATGTATATTCTTAGATATTAGTCGAATCAAAAAACCTTGTTACTATCCAATAACAACGTGACGGGCCCTGAATTTATCAGATTTACATCCATAACCGCCCCGAATCTACCTGTTTCGACCCTCAACCCCTTTTCTTTTATTTTTTCTACAAAAAGATCATAGAGATTCATTGCCAGTCCCATAGGAGCGGCTTCATCAAAAGATGGTCTCCTCCCCTTCCTGCAGTCACCATACAACGTAAATTGGGAGACCACCAAAATCTCACCCCCTTTATCCATAATTGACAGGTTCATTTTTCCCGCATGATCTTCAAAAATCCTTAAACCCAAAACCTTCTCGACCAGGTATTCGACGTCCTCAATTGAATCACTACTCTTAACCCCCAATAGCAGAAGTAATCCCTCCCTGATCTTTCCCACTAGTTCCCCGCCGACTTCTACTCGAGCCTGTTTAACCCTCTGAACAACCAGTCGCATGTAGTTACACCTGATTGAATAGGAGTAGAATATCCAGATAAGAAAGCTTAATTAGCACATAAGATATCAGTTTCACGATATTTTCATATCTATTGTTCGCCCTCTCTAACGATATTTAATAGTTTCTCAACGCTTCCATCAGTCGCTACAGATGATAGATAAGATAATATTTCGGAAAGCCTATCTGAACTTTTAAACCTCAATCGAATTTCTAGATCATTACCCTCATAAAATGGTGAATGAAATATTCCGATATCCTTAGGAAGATTAAATCCCGATAAACATGTCTTATAGTTTTCTTCAACCTTACTCAAGGTAGGGTATCTCAATGATCTAAGTACATGCCTAAACTCGTTCTTTCCTCCGGATCCGCCTATTTCAGATAAGATGTGGTCAATTACGTCACCTACGGACGTTTTGTCCCTTGAAGCCACCGCCAGTAGCTCTCGAATTATTTCTCTCGTCTCATTGTTGTTAAGTTTAAACCTATCGAAAATACTCCCAAAAATTTCTAGTCTTTGATTCCCCTCCACTTCAGTCAGCAAGACTACCTGCTCTAAAGAGACCTTTTGCGCATAGTAAGCTTCCCTAATTTCACTCTCTAGCCCAGTCAAAGACATGTATCCTTCTAGATTTTTCCTTGTAGCTCCGATTCCGATCATTGGAAGGACTTTCCGAATTATGTAATCATCATTCAAACCGCACAAGTATTTAAATTTGAAAATTAATTCGGCTTTATCGATATCAGTGAATCTTTGTTGATTGTCATAAAACACAAATTTTAGACAATCCTCACAGGACAATTCATCCATCTCATATACACCGGATGGAATTTCATCATATCCAAGCCGCTTACAAACGTTAATCCTTTTCCATCCGCATATAATTTGATATTTGTCCCCATTCCTTCTTAATGACGGCGGATTTATTACCCGAAGTTCCTTAATTGAATGTTGGATATTTGTGTGATCTTCTGAAGAACCAATCCAGAACGTCTTATCGTGAAAGTCTAACGCTGTTAATTGGACGGCTTCAAACTTCATTTAAAAGAGTGTGATGACACCTATAGAAGTTCCTATTATACTCAGCGGAGCCAAATCTACGGCAGTGTCTACTCCCTTATCAACCTTTTTAAGTGTATTCTGCGCATCAAAGTACAGGGATTCGTCGTTTACAAGCTTACCCAACGTCCCCTGTCCACTATTAATCTTTTTCAAAACTGAGTTAAGATTCGTAGCAGCTTCATTAGCCTGATTATAGAGCGAGTCGTCATTGAGCAATTTCCCTAACGTACCCTTTGAAGTGCTCAAGCTATCACTGAGCTTGGCGAGGTTTGACATTGCTGACTTGGTTTCATCAAAGAGAGATGGGTCAGTCACAAGTTTTCCCAAAGTCCCCTTTCCTTCCTTTACGGATGATGAAATGTCATTGATATTAGCTAAAGCCCCTTTCGCTTCTTCATAAAGGGAATCATCTTTCAAGAGCTTCCCAAGTGTTCCTTTCCCCTCTGACAGATCTGCGAGGACTGAATCAACATTATTTATGATCTTGGTAATCTGTTCCTTGTTTTCACCTAATACATCAAACGCTGCAAATGCCGAATCCAAAGAGCTAACAGCGGACTCCACCTTTACGAGGATCTCATTGATATCTGCCGGTTCCTGACTCGCTATAACTGATCCAGGGACGGCCACAGGGCTTTCGGGAGACCCGAATGAAACGTTAACATAGCTAGTTCCAAGAAGACCTGTGAGTCTTATTGTCGCTACAGAATCTTCTTTAATAACAACCCCTTTTTTAACACTCATAATAACCTCTATCCTGTTATCTGCTATTTTGATCTTTGAGACAGTACCGATGTCAACCCCGTTAAGCTTAACAGGATTATCTTCCCTGAGCTCGTCTACCGATTGAAAATATGTTTTGAGTGTGTACTCACCGCCCAGAAACGGTATCCCTCCAATGAATTCAAATACTGCTAGAAGAATCAGCAAACCTACTACGAAAAAGACGCCCACCTTAAACTCTGTACTCATGACTTATTACCTCCCTGTGGTCTTTCAAACTGCTCTCTTGTAAATGTTTGAACTATCGGATTTGTACTCTTTTCTATATCCTCAGGTGACCCCACCGCTATTATCTGCCCTTCACTTATGAGAGCGATTCTATCCGCGATATGAAAAGCTAAATCAATATTATGTGTGACAACTATCTGAGTAACCTCCACGTGCTCTCTAAGATTCAAAATAACATCACCAATGGTTCTGGTCATCATCGGGTCAAGCCCAGTCGTAGGTTCATCATATAGAATAAGTTCAGGATTCATCACTAAAGCTCGAGCTATAGCAACCCTTCTTTTCATACCCCCACTTAACTCATTAGGCATACTGGTTTCCTTACCGTCTAAACCAACAATTGATAGAGAATCAGAAACGATTTTATCTATCTTGTCCTCATCCCTGAATATCTTATGTTCCCTAAGATAAAGGGCAACATTCTCTTTTACCGAAAGTGAATTAAAAAGTGCAGAAGACTGAAAAACCATCGCTATCCTGTGTTTTTTACTGAAATCTGGGCTATTAATATCCTCGCCATTGATGTAGATGTTTCCAGAGTCGGGTTTCTCCAGTCCGATAATATGCCTGAGCAATATAGTTTTCCCCGCCCCACTCTTACCCAGGATAACAATAGTTTCTCCTGGTTTTATATCGAGGTCTATCCCCTTTAAAACATGGTTATCCGCAAACGATTTTTCTAACTTTGCTATTTTCACACCTACAGCTATGCTTCCTAAATATTGATGTAGAAAATTTTCATTCTCGTTCAATTCTTCAGCATCAGGAAGCTGTTGTTTTATTACCATTGTCTTTTAATGTTAATCTAATCCAACTGCGATTAAAAGCCTCGAAATAAAATAATCAGAAACCAAGATTGATATAAACGATAACACTACTGCTTTGGTAACCGAAGTCCCGATTTCCCTGGGCCCACCCTTTGTCTTAAGTCCAACATAACAACATACAATAGATATAATTACTCCAAATATCATTGCCTTAATTAAGCCATTAAATATATCTAACGGTTCTATTAGTTCAGAAAGATTTCTATAATAGATCTTGAAAGAAATGTTTATCTCTGGATTTACTGCCGCAACTATGGCTCCACCAAACCAGCCTATAAGATCCATATATATCACTAATATGGGAAGAGCGATCATACTCGCAAGAAATCTCGGCATCACTAGAAAACGCACGGGGTTAATGTCCATGGTTTTGAGGGCGTCAATTTCTTCGTAAACACTCATAGAACCTATCTCTGCAGTCATAGCGGATCCGACTCTACCCGCTACGAGAATTGAAGCCATTACTGGCCCCAATTCCTTCACCAGTGACAGACCAACCAAACCGCCGATGTTTTCTTGAACACCAAACTGCGCCAGGGTTGGTCCTGTTTGTAAAGCGAGAACAGCCCCAATAAAAAGGGCAATTAGCGCTGCTACGGGAAGGGTATGATTTCCTATCTCGCGAATTTGAGCGAATACCTTTTCACGATTACCTATAGCAGCTTTGCACCAAAAGAGGCTTTCTATAAAAAGTGTGAGAATTTCACCTGTGGTTTGAAAAAAGGTAGTTATACTGTTCACTTATTTCCTCCGATTTATTTTCCTCTTTCTCCCCTGAACTAATAGTGATTGGAACGAATAGAAACTTTAATTTCCTTTTCAGACCCATATTTTGATAGCCAAAAAGACCGCCAAAAAAATGTGTTTTAGATCCTTCTACTGCACGAGTATAAGAGAATATCGGGATGATTGGCTGTAAAATTACGTTAGTACTTTCCTTGTTGTATTCTGTTCTGAACGTATTCCACAGAAAAGAAGTGACAGTCCTCCCATCACTATATTTTCTCCATTCAAAAAAGCGCCAGAGACGTGAATAATTTCTTTCCAGCCCGTCGACACCAAAAACCAAGGGTTCCAATAGTGAAATAATCTGGAGTGATCGATTTCCGTCTTTATCTCTTCTATAGCTGAAAAGGGGCCAGAGATCGATTCTCCTACCACCCGTACCACCCTCAATTATTGGCTCATCTTTAATATCCTTGTAAAGAATCAATAAAACGGATTTACTGTCTCTTCTATAATCTTCAAGTGTTACCGAACTGTACCTATAAAGTGGCCAAAGTATAAATCCATCACTGTCCTGATAACCTTCGGCTCTTGATTCCTTTTTGTTCTCCGAATAGAACGGAACTACTCTTCCACTCCCTCTTTCTCCAATGTAATTGGCATAAAAGGGGAAGAATCTATTCCCCTCCCTTGTACCCCTTGTGAACCCGATAAATGGCCAAGGTGCACTTAATTGTGTGAACCCCTTTTTTTTATCTTCAACATAATTGAAAAAAGGCCAAAAGTAAGTCTTATTCGTGAAATCAGGTGATTCAAAGCTTGTATAAAAAGGAAAGATTGAAAATGTATTTCTCTCCTCGCCATAAAAAACCCTTTTTCTAGAGATAATGAAGGGCCAAAGTGCAAACTTCTCGTCCAGCTTTTCCTCCTTTTTTCTATAACCAAAAAGAGGCCAGAATCTGAACCCGCTTTGTCCGCCACCTTTATAATAGGCAAAAAAAGGCCAAAGAAAACTACTGTTAATCTCCTCACCCTCTCTGGTCTGCAGAAATAAAGGGAAGAGAACAAATCTGATCTCATCCTTATAAAATTTGTTTTTCATATTTCCAAAAAATGGGAAAAATGCAAAGTAACTATTCTCTTTATTTTCAGCCCACTTTGAGAATATAAATGGGAATAGATTAAATTCTTTCTCATTAAATCCATTCTTTGTTTTTTCAGATTCGAGATAAAACAAGTACACAAGAAGCTGGAATCTCCAATTATCGTCCCTCCTATCATATGTTGCGATGGGATAAACTATATCAAACTCGCTTGAATTCTTTTCTCTATTGTTAATAGAATAAAAAAAGGGACGAAATCCAAACTCTGTCGCTTCTTCATTTTGCCTTGATGTTATAAACGGTCCTAGAGCATTTGTCTCTTGGGTATGAGTTTCTGGATCACTTTCGATACTTAATAACGGACCTAAATGAATGCCTTCAACACAAAAAGAAATATCAGCAAAAACAGATAAGGATAACAATTGCAATGATAGAATGATAAACCGTTCGAAAACTTTATTAACCCTCGGCATTTTAAAATTGTGTTAATTTGTAAGATAATCCCCATCAAAAAAATTTATACATAAACACGAGGGACTCTTTTACCAGTTATTGACAAAATTTCATATGAAATTGTCCCAGCCCACCGTGCCACGTCTTCAACCGTTACCGACTCATCTCCAAAAAGAATGACTTCATCGTCTTCTTTGATTCCAGGTACATCCGTTACATCTATGATTGTGAGATCCATACATACCTTCCCCACCACAGGGGCACTATAGCCTTTTGTTGATACCTTAGCACGATTAGAAAGGGCCCTCATATAACCATCGGCATAACCAATTGGTAATATGGCAATAACTGTAGGCCTCTTTGTAACAAATGTACCACCGTAGCTTATAGGGACGCCAGGTGGAACCTGTTTTATCTGCATCACCCTCGTCTTTAACTTCATGACAGGGCTTAATTTAACCTTTTGATTAATGCCGGAACCATATAGCATTATTCCCGGCCGCACAAGATTCAAGTGCGATGCAGGGAATCTCTGAATAGCCGAACTATTCGCTATATGAAGGTACTTCGGAAAAACACCTGCCTGATTTATGATGGAATGAATATCCTTAAAAATTCGTATCTGTCTCAGAGTGTACTCGACCAGTTCCATATCGGCATTTGAAAAGTGGCTAAATAGCCCTTCCATCTTTAAATTCTTCAAGCGAAGAATTTCGTCCATGAAGCCATGAAGCTCGTCAATCCTTACTCCGAGCCTCGTCATTCCTGTATCTATCTTTAGATGATAGCCCAATCGTATACCTAGCTTGCTTGCGTACTCATTAAGGATAGATGCAATTTGGAGTGAATAGATAGTAGGCGTTAATTCACTCTTAACGACGTTTTCAGCTTCGTTTGGATCGATTCCAGCCAAGACTAATATGGGTGCTCTTATACCCGATTCCCTAAGCTCTAGAGCCTCATCGACCGTTGCCACACCAAACATTTGGGAACCACACAATTCGAACAGAGCTTTACTCACTGCTATCGCACCATGTCCATAAGCATCGGCTTTGACAATTGACACGATACTGGTCCCGTTACCAATAAGCTTTTTAACATGAAGAAAATTTGATTTGAGTGAATTAATATCAATTTCAGCCCAGGTCGGTCTCATAAAGTATTATCGGTATACACCAATTCCACTCTTAATAAGTTTGTTATCAGTCAAGGCTAATAAAAACTTCCTTAGCGTCTTTTGATGTAAGTCTTGATACTGTGGTAATAAGATCACTGAATCTCTTGAGCGTCTTTGGAGATTCCCTCCCCGTTAAATCTATCAGTACAGAATATATCTTAAATTTAAGCTTATGCTTTAATTCTAAGAATCCCTTTAACCAGTCCTCACCAACATCACACTCCCCATCCGTAATAAAGACAACATCACCTCTTTTGAATTTCGATAGATTTAAAAGCTCTGACGCCTTATCGAGTGGGTCCTGAAAATCAGTTCCCCCTCCAGGAAAATATTCAGCTAGTTCAATTATATCATTTTCCGACATTGCCCAGCCATCTCTCGCCCTTGACTCGAAATACCTTAGTGGCGATCCCTTCGATGAATATACTATTACTCTGAACTTTCTCCTCTGCCTCTTTGCAAAGTAGAGAAGTGTCACGCATACAGCCTTTGACCAAATCTCCTTGTCTCCAGACATTGACGAGCTCCCGTCTAAACAGACTATGAGAGGCCCCCTGCCTTTTTCTAATCTGAGATAATATTGAAGGAGCTTTTGTTCAATAAATCTTTTCATAAAATCTTTCCTGAGATGCTTATGACTTAATGTTAATAATTCGGAAGGTATTATACGACCAAGATCATACCCGTTGGAAACATTATAGACTTCACTACCTGTTTTTGACCAAACCTTAGTTCTAGAGGTCAACATTTCCTCCTTAAGGCTACCAACCATATTTGAAAGCTTTCTTAATTTCTCACTTTTAATTAATTTGGATGCGAGATCAATTTTTTCCCCTAAGGCTTTTTCTACCGGAATCCCCATCGAAGACCCCCACCCTTTTATTTCATCTTCAGCCTCTTCGACCCTATCGCTGGCAATAACCAGAGAGGATTGTATTTGTTTTTCAATTTTCTTATCGAGCTTAGCAAGTATATCCTTTTGCTCTTTAATGAGGTCTTTAAGCTCTCCCTCTATAGCATTGACCTTAAAATCGGCATTCTTTTTTTCATCCTTTAATTTCTTATTATTTATGTTTTTTAGAGATTTGGCTTTTTCAATTTCTTCCCATGTCTTCACCTGTTCTTCATAATCATTATGGCTTTGTACAGCTCTACTAATTTCCCACTCTCGGAGGAGTGTATTTTTTGAAATGCCTTCATCAGATTTAATCCATTTAATCAATTCCTCACCTAGTATTAAGGTCGCAGCTGCAGACTTAAATCCGTCAAGCACTGTTTCCTCCCTCAGATTTTTATAAGCTTCACTCGAATGAGCTATTTCAATTATCATTCTTCCCAATGTAAAACGTTCATTATCCACGTCTCGCGGTATTGTGAGTACATTTAGTTTGAAGAAGCTAGCAAACAGATCCAAAACCAGGGATCGAAAGTCAGGTAAGAGATTTGAACCACGATCAATCAGATTTTTTAGTTCTTTAGATGTACCCTCAAGCTCTGAAAATAATCTTCTATCATATGAGTCGGTTTCTATTATTTGCGATGACGTAAGATTATTCACTTGAAGTAAGGTAACACGGCAGCCTAGATGTATCAATAAAAATTAATCATGATAAAATAATGCGTCGATCGATAAATCCGATATTTGTTTGAATTTTCATGGAAATAAGTAACACA
>Ga0214472_10001005_pt1 | contig 32957 bp, 34 predicted proteins | sample RVTome_6_FD_207662 | JGI IMG/M metagenome (GOLD analysis project Ga0214472, IMG submission 207662) | Soil microbial communities from uranium-contaminated site in the Upper Colorado River Basin, Wyoming, United States - RVT140D175 | ecosystem: Environmental > Terrestrial > Soil > Contaminated >...
TCACTCATCGAAGCTCCTTCCCACGCGTCTTCGGGCAAGGTGCAGATACCGACGGACGGTCCCTGGACTCACGCCCATGAGTCGGGCCGCCTCGGATGGCTCCATGCCTTCCCAATACACCAGAAACACCGCTGCTTTCTGCTGGGCGGGAAGCTCGGACACTGCGTGACTCACGTCGGAGATGGTGTCAGCATGGTCGGGGACTGACTGCATACCGTGACGAGCCAGCGCCTGACGTTCGCGTGCCAGTTGCCGGCGCCGCGATTTGGCGCGGTTCGTGAGAGCCTGCATCAGATACGCCCGCGGGTTGTCCAAAGAAGACAAGGGTCGATGCTGAAGCGTTGCCACGACTATTTCCGATACGAGGTCAGCCGCCTCGCTTGGGCCCACCAGGGACGCAGCGAACCGCATCAGGGAACCTCGCAGTTCGTCGTAGATCTCTCGGTCAGACACGTCACCCCACAAGTGAGACGCCCAAGAAGCCCTCAGCGTTGCACGCGGCGATACGGAACCACAGGTTGAGAGACCTCGCTGATCATCGCGAGAGCTTCATCCACTCATGCCCACACGAGAACCACCGCCTTGACGCCGCCTGGCGACGGGTGTTTCACCCGCCCGCGACGGGTAGGGATGGCTCTCACGGTACGCTCCCGCCATGCGAGTCCGACTGGTCCTTGCCTCCACCGTGATCGCTCTTCTCGCCACAGCCTGTGGCGACGACGCTGCTCCGCCGACCACCACGGTCCCGGCGACATCGGCGACCACGCTCGCGACGGGAACCCCTGCAGTCTGTGGGCCGCTCGCCGAGGTGGTGCGGATGTCGGACGAATTCTCGCTGCGGCTGAACGGGGTGATGGCAGACATCTACGCCGCTGCCGCCACCGGGGATGGACTCAGTGCCGACGCCGAGGCGGAACTGCTCGACGACTTCCGTGGCGCCTTTGCCGAAGCCTCCGAACTGATGGCCGAGTTGATCGGGCACTACGACGACGCTGCCGCCCTCGCCGAGCCCGAACTCGCCGCCGACATCGTTGCGGTGCGCGAGGCCACCACCATGCTGATGCCCATCCTCAGCGAGGCCGTGGAGGATGCCGACACCTTCGACGAGTTCGACACCCGGCTCGACGCGGCCCTCACCGATCCCGCCGTCGCCGAGACCGCGATGGCCGGCGGACTCGCCGCCCTGAGCATCGACGAGTTCTCCATCCCCGAATGCGGCTTCAAGGTGAGCAACGACTGAGAGTGTCTGGGGTTGCCGGGTGCCGGGTGCCGGGTGCCGGGTGCCGGATACCGGATGCCGGGTGCCGGATACCGGCGCCGCCTTCTCTGGCTGATGGCTCATCGCTGACAGCTGGCCCCGCAGGGCCCTAGGTTCCCCCCAACGCCCGCTCCACCGCGGTCTCTTCCTCCACCGACAGCGGCTCGATCCCCTTGCCGTCGCGGATCATCTTGGTGAAGAAGAGCGACTGCCGCGGGCCGTGGAGCAGCGTGATGACCAGGCCGTCGCGCCGCTCGTTGAGCAGGGCGATGGCGCGCGACATGTGGCCGGTGCGCTCGTCATTGGCGTCGAATGTCACCACTGCGGCATAACGGATCGCCCCTGGCATGCGGTCGGTGAGCGACTTGAGGACCGGCTGAATTCGGGCCACCGCAGCCTCGATCAGGGCCAGGTCCTCATCGAGCCGACGGATCTGGTCGAGCACATTGGTGTCACGTGGCAGGGCAGCGAAGCGCCGTCGCTCCTGCGACACCAAATACATCGCCATGACCGCGACGGCTATCGCAACCACCGCCAGGATGCCGCTCACCATTTCATCCGCCCGGGTTCACGATGAAGAGGAACTTCTGCGAGTCGTTCTCCTCATCATCGTCGGCACGGCCCAGGGAGATGGTGATCTCGTAGGTCGAACCGGCGGACGTCGGGAGGTCGGCGAAGGTGAGAAGGGTGCTCGATGAGGCTTCCAGGCCGGGCACCTCCTGCTCCGCTTCGTACAACTCTCCGTCGTTGGAGACCAGCTGCAGCCGCACTGTGATCCCGGTGACGTCGACGTTGCCCCGGTTGGTGACCACCACCTGGGCGGATTGGGTGGCACTGACCGCGAGCACCGGCAGGCCGTCGCGCACCCCCACCGGCCCGGGCTCGAGCTTCAGATCGGAGACGGCGATGTCGTCGACCGGAGCGATGGACCCGGCCAGAAACATTCGCCGCGCCAGGTCGCGCGGCTCATACAAGGCCTCATCCTCGGCGGGAACGAGTGCGATTGAAGGAAAGGGGCCACCCTGCAGCGTCGTATCGATGTCGCCCAGAGAGGAAAGGAACCCGCCATAGGCGCGATCGCCGACGCGAAGGTCGATCAAACCGAGGGTGAGTGTGCTCAAGCCCTCCTCGTCGAGAGGGTTGGCGGACAGGGCGAGCAGCCCGGCACGGGTGTCGCTCATCCCGGCGCGCCAGGCGCCGGCGGCGATGCGGAGAAACATCGACGCCTCGGTCAGGTCGGGCGGGGCGTCGACGTCGATGAGCCGGGTGACGATCTCCTCCGCGGAGGCCTCCATCTGTCCCAGCCGCTCCACCAGGGTCGCCCGGTTGTAATCCTCGATGTCGGCGACCAAGGTGGACAGGGCAGTACTGATCTCGGCGGCGGTGTCGATCGCCTCACGGGCGATGTCGAGGTAGGCCCGGGCCGTCTCCCGCTCGCCCTGGGCTTGAACAACCCCGTAGGCAACGCCGAGAACGACCCCGACCACGATGAGGATGACGAGCGTGCGACGCCGTCGCTTCCTCCGGGCAGCGGGGGAATATGACACCGGGTGGGCGAGGGGGGAGTCGAACCCCCAAGAGCGTGAGCCCACAGGAACCTGAATCCTGCGCGTCTGCCAGTTCCGCCACTCGCCCGAGGGCCGGAAATCGTACCACGGGGCCATTCGATCACTCCGGGACGGGCGGTACCCTGCTCGCCATGGGACTCGCTCGCGGGATCGAGCGCCGGCTCGAGCGCTTGGTGGACGGATTGGCGGCGCGCCTGTTCCGAGGCCGCATCCATCCGGTCGAGCTGGGCTCGCTGCTGGTCCGCGAGGCCGACCTCGCCATCTGGGAGACACCCGGCGGCTGGGGCGCTCCCAACGTCTACAACGTCGTGATGGGCGGCGAGCCCGTCGACACCGAGGTGCTCGAGACCGTCGCTGTGGAGCTCGGCGCCTTCGTGGAGGAGACCGCGCTGGAACGCGGCTGGCGCCTCGAGGGGCCGGCGCGAGCCACCGTGCGTATCGACCCGTCTCGCCGCCCCGCCGATGTCGCCATCTCCACCGGAATCGAGAAGGGACCACAACCGGTGTGGGCCAGGCTCCGTCCCGTGGCGGAGTCCGCGGCTCCGCTCGATGTGGCCATCAACCGGGCGGTGCTGGGACGCGGATCGACCAGTGACGTCCACCTCCCCAACGAGGACGTCTCCCGCAGCCACGCCGTGTTCTGGCGGGAGGCCGGCTCGGCGTGGGTCGGTGATCTCGAGTCGGCCAACGGCACCTTCGTCAACGGTGAGCGCGTGTATGGCCCGACACCGGTGGTCGAGGGCGACCTTCTCACCCTGGGACGTGCCGAGTTCGTGATCGGGCGGGCTTGATGTCGCCGTTGTTGGTCAATCTCCTCAAGGTGCTGTTCGTCGCGCTCCTCTATGCCTTCCTCTGGGTGGTGGCGCGCGCGGTGCGCTCTCATCTCGGTGCCGGAGTGGTGACTTCAGAACGGCAGTCATTGCCCGCGCTCTTCCTCACCGAACCCGCCGCGATGGCGGGACGGGTGATCGTCGTCGAGCAGCCGACCCTGGTCGGACGCGGCGCCGAGGCCGATGTGACCCTCGACGACCCGTTCATCTCTGATCGGCATGTCCGGTTCGACCGTCTGGAGAATCGGCTCGTGATCGAGGATCTCGGCTCCACCAACGGCACCGCAGTCAACGGCATACCGGTGGTGGGACGGCGCGCCCTCGACCGTGGTGATGTCATCCGCATCGGACAGACCATCATGGAGGTCCGATGAAGTACACCTGGGCCACCCGCAGCGACGTCGGACAGGTCCGGCAGCAGAACGAGGATTCGGTGCTTCCCAGTGCCGGAGGGGACGGCACCGGCGGGCACCTGGTGGCCGCCATCGCCGACGGCATGGGTGGCGCGGCGGGAGGCGAGATCGCCAGCGCCACGGCGATCGCCACAGTCGCCGCAGTCTCTGGTGAGGTGGCGATCCGCATCGAGGCGGCCAACCTCGCCGTAGTCGAGGCCGCACTACAGCGCCCCCGGCTCAAGGGCATGGGGACGACCATGACCATGGGCATCTTCCACGAGGACGGGCACCTCCAGATCGGCCACGTCGGCGACAGCCGGGGGTACTTGCTTCGCGCCGGGCTGCTCACCCAGGTGACGACCGATCACTCCTTCGTCAACGAGATGCTTGCTTCGGGACGCATGACGGAAGCGGAGGCAGAGGTGCATCCCTACCGCAGCGTGCTGACGCGCGTCGTCGGACTGGAGCCTGGTGTCGAAGTCGAGGTGCTCAACCTCGACCTGGAGGCCGGCGATCGCATTCTGATGTGCTCCGACGGGATCACGGCGATGATCGACGATGCCGCCATCCAGGGCGCACTGGCTGCCGGGGCCGACCCGGGAGCGGCGGCCGACGCGCTGATCGCAGCCGCCAACGCCGCCGGCGGCGTCGACAACATCAGTGCAGTCGTCGTGGACGCCGGGTGACCCGGCGCACCGAAACGCTTCTCGTCGGGTTCGCATCCCTGATCGCAGCCGGGGGCGTCGCAATCGTCACCGCCACCACCCAGGGCACCGTCGGCCTCGACGCCGCGGCTGCCGGCGCCGCCCACCTCGCGGCTTTCGGGGGAATGGTCATCGCTTGCCGCCTGTGGGCCCCCGCCTCGAGCCGCCTCTTGCTGCCGGTGGTTGCCCTCATCACCGCGGTCGGTGCGGTCGAGGTGTTTCGGATCGACCCCGATCTCGGCCGACTGCAGCGCTGGTGGCTGCTGCTTGCCGGACTGATCGGAGTCCTCACCCTCTGGCTGCTGCGCCGCCGCGGCGTCGAGGCACTGCGGCGCTTTCGCTACTTGTTCCTGCTGGGCGCTCTGGGGCTGCTCCTCATGCCACTGCTCCCGAGCAGCCTCCCGCTGGGCGGTGCGACGGTCAACGGTTCGCGCCTGTGGGTGCGACTCACCGTCGGAGACCGGGCGATCTCCTTCCAGCCGGGTGAGGGGGCCAAGGTGCTGATCGTGATCTTCCTCGCCTCCTATCTCGCCGATCGGAGACGGGCGCTGGCGGAGATGCCGCGCACGATCGGCCCGCTGCGGCTCCCCGAGCCCCGCCAGTTGCTCCCGATCCTCCTCGCCTTCGCCATCGCATTCCTCGTGCTGGTCTACCAGCGCGACCTCGGAGCCTCGCTTCTGCTCTTCATCGTCTTCGTGGCTCTCCTCTACACCGCCACCGCACGGGCCACCTACCTCGTCGCCGGAGGGCTGCTCGCCGGAGCCGGCGCGGTGGGCGCCGCCAATGCCTTCTCCCACGTGGCGGTGCGGGTCGCGGGGTGGCTGCACCCCTTCAGCGACTACTCGGGCAGTGGGTACCAGGTGGCGCAAGGCATCTTCGCGCTCGCCGAGGCCGGACTGGTCGGCACCGGGCTCGGCAACGGTTCCCCCTGGCTGATCCCCGCCGCAGCCACCGACTATGTGTTCATCGCCATCGTGGAGGAGACGGGTCTCGCCGGTGGGCTGGCGCTGCTTGCCGCCTACGCCCTGCTCATCACGATCGGCTTCGGGATCGCGCTGCGCTCCGGTGACGCCTTCCGATCCCTTCTCGCCGCCGGCCTCACGATCGCCCTCGGAGTGCAGACCCTCCTCATCCTGGGAGGAGTGCTGCGCCTGCTCCCCCTCACCGGCATCACGCTCCCGTTCGCCTCCTACGGAGGCTCATCCCTGCTCGCCAACTTCGTCCTCATCGCCCTCCTGGCCCGGGTCGCTCACGAGGAGCGGCTATGAGGCAGGGGCTGCGCCGCATCGCGCTCACCCTCGCCGGGTTGCTGGCGTTCTCCGGCATCTGGCTCACCTGGATCGCCACCGATGCCGCCACTCGCTTCCGCACCGACCCGCGCAACGTGCGCGCCCAGGAGGGCTCGTACCTGCCCGGTGCCGGACGGATCATCACCGCCGACGGTGTCGTGGTCGCCACCGATGCCGCCGACGGGGGACGGACATATCCGGAGGGCCCCACCTACGCCCACCTCATCGGCTACACCGCGGCCGCCGGGCGACGCGGCCTCGAGGAATCCCGCTACGCCGACCTGCGGTTGCGCAACGACGACTCGATCACCGATTGGCTGCTGGGGCTCGGCGGAAGCGATGGGCGTCAACCCGACGACGTGATCCTCACCGTCCTCGACCCATTGCAGCAGGCCGCCCGAGACGCGATGTCAGGAAAGACCGGGGCCGTCGTCGTGCTCGATGTGGCCACCGGAGCGGTGCTCGCCTACGTGTCGTCGCCCTCCTACGACCCCAATCGGGTCGCAGCCGGTACGCTCGACCCCGAGGACGCCGTCGACGCGGTGATCGACCGGGTCGCCGACCGGGTGCTTCCCCCCGGATCGACGTTCAAGGTCATCGTCGCCGCAGCCGCCCTGGATGCCGGGGTAGCGCCATCAACCACATTCCCCGATGCCGAGGAGTATCTGGCACCGGGCTCCGGCGCTCCGATCGGCAACGCCGGCGGCGGCTTCTGCGGTGACGGCGGCACCCTCACCCTCGCTGAAGCGCTGGTGGTGTCGTGCAACGCGATCTTCGCCCGGCTCGCCGTGGACCTTGGCGCCGATCCCATCGTGCGGGCCGCGGAGCAGGCCGGGTTCGACGCCTATATCCCCTGGGAGACCGGGGCAGCACGATCCGCGCTGGCGGCCTCGGGTCTCCTCGCCTCCGACCCCGGGGCGCTCGCCCAGACCGGCATCGGTGAGCGCGACGTCCGGGTCAGCCCGCTGCACATGGCTCTGATCGCCGCCGCCATCGGAAACGAGGGGCTGGCGATGCGCCCCTATGTAGTGGACTCGATCCGAACCGCCTCGGGTGACACCGTGCACCACAGCGATCCGGCGCCCCTGGCCCGCATGTTCGCCGCGGGCGTCGCCGCGGATCTGCTGGAGATGATGCAGGCGGTGGTGGCACGCGGCACCGGCACCGCCGCAGGGGTCGAAGGGCTGATCGTCTCCGGCAAGACCGGTACCTCCGAGGGATCGGGCGGCCCTCACGCTTGGTTCATCGGAGTCGCCGACGACGCTGGGCACAAGCTCGCCATCGCAGTCGTCGTCGAATCGGGCGGCTCCGGCGGCCGCGTCGCCGCACCGATAGCAGCGAAAGTGCTGCGAGCCTGGCGAGATCGGTGAGGCGGAAGCTCACAGCCGACAGCCAACAGCCGATACCGGGAACAAGCACGACCGACACGGGCGACGGGCGACGGGCGACGGGCGACGGGTAACAGGTAACGGATAACCGGTAACTGCAACGCCGTAGGCGTTGCACCCACCCCGGTTACCATGCGCCGCCGTGGATTCAGAACGCGTCTTGTCGGGCCGATACGCCCTCACCTCCCATATCGCCCGCGGTGGAATGGCCGACGTCTACATGGCCGTCGACCGCCGTCTGGGCCGCAACGTCGCGGTCAAGATCCTCCACAGCGAGTACGCCGCCAGCGATGCCTTCGTGGAGAGGTTTCGGCGCGAGGCAAAGGCAGCAGCCAACCTGACCCACCCCGGCGTCGTCGCCATCCACGACTGGGGCGAGGACGACGGCACCTACTTCATGGTGATGGAACTCGTCGCCGGGCAAAACCTGCGCGACGTGCTCCGCGCCGAGGGCACGCTGAAACCGCGCCGGGTGGCACAGATCGGATACGAGGTCGCCGCTGCCCTTTCCGCGGCCCACGCCCAGGGCCTGGTGCACCGGGACATCAAGCCCGCCAACATCCTGATCACGCCCAACGGCTCGGTAAAGGTCGCCGACTTCGGCATCGCCCGAGCGTTCGACGACACGGAGCAGTTGACCCGCACCGGATCGGTGATCGGGACCGCCACCTACTTCAGCCCCGAGCAGGCCCAGGGGCACGTCGCCGATGCCCGCAGCGACCTGTATTCGCTCGGGGTCGTGATGTACGAGCTGCTCACCGGGACCCCTCCCTTCACCGGGGAGACCCCTGTGGCGATCGCCTACCAGCATGTTCGCGAGACCCCTGAGCCGCCGACGTGGCACAACCCCGACATCCCCCTCGGGCTCGAGGCAGTCGTCATGACTGCGATGGAGAAGCATCCCGACGACCGTTACCAGAGCGCTCCGGAGATGGCGGACGATCTCAAGCGAGTGCTCGCCGGTCAGGTGCCACTCGTCGCCCACAACGAGGAGGCCGCCACCCGAATCATTTCGGCGACTCCGCCCCCGCCCCCCTACAACGATCCCTACGGGGCGCCGCGACCGGCGCGCCGTCGCGAGACTGCGCAGTCCTCACCCGGCGGGGGGCGATCCGACCGCACCCCAATCATCGTCGGCGTCCTCGCCGCAGCCGGCCTCCTCGGCCTGGGCCTGATCCTCCTCATCAAGCTGCTCGGGCCGGGAACACCGGCTGGGGCGATCACGGTTCCGGACGTGCGCGGCATGGAACTCGCGCAGGCCCGCAGTGAATTGGACGCCGCCGGGCTCACCAGGATCGGCGAGGAGGTCATCGCCGATTCCGAGATCCCCGCCGGTCTCGCCGCCGGCACCGACCCCGCAGCCGGCGAGGAGGTGGACCCGGGATCGGACGTGACTCTGCTCGTGTCCGCGGGCATTGCCGACATCGCCGTTCCCCGCGTCATCGAGCAGACGCTCGATGACGCGCGCGCCACCATCGAAGGCATCGGACTCGAGGTAGGTGTGATCTCCTACGAGGTCTCACCGGTGATTCCCGAAGGCAGCGTCATCGCCCAGGAGCCCGGTCCCGGCACGCTCGTCGCGCGCGGCACCGACGTCGACCTCGTGGTCTCGGCCGGCGCCGATGCCCTGATCGTCCCCGATGTGGCGGGGCAGACCGAAACGAATGCGATCTTCACGCTCACCGCGGCAGGCTTCGACTTGACCCAGATCAGCATCGAACGGCGGCCCAGCGGCGACGTCGAGGAAGGGTTCGTCATCGCAACCGAACCACTCGCCGGTGAGCCCCTTTCTCCTGGCGGCACCATCACGCTCGTGGTGAGCCTCGGCGCCACCCCGGCGGTGGTGCCCAACGTCATCGGCTTCACCCCGCAGGACGCGCAGGCCCGCCTCGAGGACTTCGGCTTCGAAGTCGCCTTCGACGAGGACGTCGAGCTGGAATGGGACGATCCCCTCGACGGCAAGGTCGCCGAGCAAGATCCTTCGGCAGGGCATACGCTGGAGTTCGGCGCCACCGTCACACTGCGCATTGGCCGCGCCGCGACGCAGGTTCCCGTGCCCTCGGTGGTTGGTGACGCCGAGGCCGCCGCCAAGGCCGAGATCGAGGCGGCCGGGCTGGTCTGGGCCAAAGGCCCCGATGTCCTGCTCGCTCCGGGCGACAGCAGCATCGGCAAGGTGATCAGCCAGGATCCGACCGCGGGCTCGACCCGTGCTCTCGGCAGCACCGTCACGATCAGCGTCGGGGTCGAGGGGGCCGCGGTGCCGAACCTGTTCACCGGGGGTGGTGGCGGGTGCCCCGACGCGCTGACCCAATCGGCCGCCCAGACCACGATCACCGCGGCCAACCTGACGATGACGACCACCGCTCCGGTGGACGAGTACGCCTACGACAAGGCCCCGGGCCAGAGCACCCACGCCTGCGAGGGCCGCACCGTGGAACAGAGCCCGCCTCCGGGAACGATCGTGCCGAAGAACTCCGCGGTGGCGGTGACGTTCGACATCGTGCGCACCCCGCAGGACTTCGAGATCTACGGCCTCGACATCGAAGACGCCACGGCCGAGTTCCCGGTGTTCGCCCTGACGCAATCGCCGGAGAACGCCGGCCTGTGCTTCGACGCCGATCCGACGTACGACGGGACCATCCGCAGCATCGATCCCCTCCCCGAGGAGATCCTCCTGTTCGAGGATGGGATCTACGAGATCCTCTACTGGCTGGCCACGACCGCCGTCGGGCCGCCCAGCTGTCCCGCCTACACCCCACCCCCCTGATTGCCAGGACTTGCCAGCTCCTGATATATCACGGTAAGTGGCCTTGGCCCCCTCATCCGGTCGCATCGCTCGGATACATTCCCTTTGGGGAGTCGGATCACCCGACGGGGAGGTAGTTGGGCGTGGTGGACAGGGTTGAGGGCCCCGAGCGCCAACTCAAGATCGACCTGGTCGAGCGCGAGCTGCTCCGGATGATCGACTCCGGTGAGCTGCGCCCCGGTGAGGCGTTGCAGCAGCGCGACATCGCCAAGCGGCTCGATGTCAGTCCCACGCCCGTCAGAGAAGCGTTTCGTCGCCTGGAGATGGCAGGCATCCTGGTCACCACTTCGCATTCCGGCGTCCGCGTCGCCGATCCGTTCGATCCCTTGGACGAAGCCTCCCGCCAGGTGCGATCGGCGCTCGAGCAAGTCGGCTTGGAGCTTGCGATCAAGACCGTGACTTCGGAAGACATTGCGAGACTCCGCGGCCTCAATGAGGCGTACCGGAGTGCACCCTCTGCGGAAGCGGTCGATCTCCACTGGAAACTGCACCTGGGCATCATCGAACTCGCCCGCTCGCGGGTGCTGACCACTCACCTGCGAATGATGTGGAATCTGCTCAACCTGTCCAATGCTCCCCCGCGCAGTCGCGCCGATTCGGCCGCGCACCACGAGGAAATCATCGCTGCGATCGCGGCGCGGGATGCGGATGGCGCCAAACGCCTGATGGATGAGCACCACAACCATCGAGTCGCACGCGGGTAGGCGTCAACCCCAGGGGTTGCGACGAATCTCCTCCGTGGGCTCCCCAGCCGTGGCGGTAACGACGGCGACTCCCCACCGATAGCTCCCTACTTATGGGTCCAGGGGAATAGGCTGGCCCCACTCGAGGAGGTCTCTGATGCGTCCCACCAGGCTTGGTCTTGCGATAGCACTCATGCTCGTCGCCGCCGCTTGCGGTGACGACTCCGAGGGCACCCTCCCCCTCGCCACCACCACAACTGCGGTCGTCACCACCCTGCCCGCCACCACGAGCACCGCCCCGACCACGACAGTCGCGGCAACCACCACGACCGCGGCGCCGACCACCACGACCCTTCCCGCGCTGCCCCCGATCGCCTTCCTCCCCGACGGCATCGGATTCGCCGACTTCGGCGACGACCCCGGTTCGGTGGTCGGCAACGCCACCGGCCTCTTTGGTGAGCCCTCCGGCGACACGGGCTGGTTGGCCGGCGGCTTCGGCGACTACGGGGTGTGCCCCGGCACCTTCTTTCGCCAGGTGACCTTCCTCGACGGGAAGCTGATGCTCATGTTCAGCGACGTCGACTACTTCGTCCCGGGAGGGGTCGACAACTTCATCCACTACGTCTACTCGGGGGCGACACCGATAACCGCCGGGCCTCCGGACTCCATCGACATCGGCACCACCGTCGCCCAGGCCACCGCGATCTGGCCGGGTGCCACCGTCGAGGGCGGCGATCCCCTCTTCGGCGACGTCTTCTACTTCGATCCGGGCCCGGGATACGAGTACCTGTTCGCCCTGCTCACCGGCACCGGACCGGGCGACACGATCGAGTCCGTCGCCGGCGGCGTCGGGTGTGGGGAATGAAGAAGTCACCAGTCGTCAGTCTCCAGTCGCCAGTCAGAAGCGACACCTGACGAGGCGCTGACGACGGGCGATGCCCCGGCTGGAGGGGTGGGACGGCTCCGCTAGCCTTGCCGCCATGCCGAAGTCGAAGGGCCGCCGCAAGCCGAAGCGTCAGACCACTCCGCCCCCGGTACACCACGACGAGAAGGTGTCACCCAAGTGGTACGCCGCGTTGATGTTCGGACTGATGGGGATCGGCGTTCTCATCATCATCCTCAATTACATCGACCTGGTGCCCGGCGGCCAGCGGAGCCTCTACCTGTACTCCGGCCTGGGATGCATCGCCCTCGGGTTCCTGATGACGATGAACTACCACTGATTCGAGCCCTTGGCTCGATCAGTGGAGCTGACAGCTGACAGCCAACAGCTGACAGCAAGAAGCACCATTGCCAGACCTGGGTTTCGCGCCTTGTCCCCACCTGTGGATAGCGCGGGGATAACTACACGACTGTGATTCGTCCCGGGCTGTCGGCTGTCGGCTGTCAGCTGTCGGCTGTCGGCTGTCAGCTGTCGGCTTCGACCGGCTCCATGTCCTCGCGGCAATGCCGGGGAGCCACCAGCGGTTCGTCCTGGGCTTGGGTGACCGTCAGGCGCATCCCGCAAACCGTGCACCGATACGCCACCTCGACATCGACGATGTGGTCCGGGTCGGGTTCGTCGGGGCCGCCTTGCGACAGGACCTTGATCGCCCAGCGACCCGTCATCCAGACCGCGGCCGCGATCAGCACCGCCAACCCGATCCGGATCAGATCGCTCACAGCAACTCGAGCAGGGTGGCGTTGGCCATGCCGCCCCCCTCGCAGATCGCCTGCAGCCCGTATCTGGTCCCGGTGCGCTGCATCTCGTGCACCAGGGTGGTCATCACCCGCGCTCCTGAACAGCCCAGGGGATGACCCAGCGCGATGGCGCCCCCATTGACGTTGGTCTTGGACCAATCGGCACCGGTCTCGGCGAGCCAGGCGCCGATCACCGCGGCGAAGGCCTCGTTCACCTCGAACAGACCGATGTCGCCGATGTCCAGCCCCGCCTTCTGCAGCACCTTGAAGGTCGCCGGGATCGGAGCCGTGAGCATGATCACCGGATCGGCTCCGGCCAGGGCGAACTGGTGGAATCGGGCGATGGGAGTGAGACCCAGCTTGGCGGCGACGTCCTCACCCATCACCAGCATCGCCGCGGCGCCATCGGAAATCTGGGACGAGTTGCCCGCGGTGACCCGGCCGTCCGGCTTGAAGGCCGGCTTCAGTGCCGCCAGCGCTTCCGCCGTCGTGTCCCGCCGGACCCCCTCATCAGTGGTGAAGGTGCCATTAGGTGTCTCCACCGGGACGATCTGGGTGGCGAAGCGGCCCTCGTCGATCGCCCGCGCCGCCCGGGTGTGCGAGTCGAGGGCGATCCCATCGAGCTGCTGGCGCGACAGGCCCCACTTGTCCGCGATCATCTCCGCCGAGATCCCTTGCGGCACCAGTCCCTGGGAATAGCGCGCCAGCATCTTGGGGCCGAAGGGAAGGCCGGGCCCCTGCTGGATGGTGACCCCCATCGGGATGCGGCTCATCGACTCCACCCCTCCCCCGATGGCTATGTCGTAGGCCCCAGCCATGACACCCTGGGCGGCGAAGTGGATCGCCTGCTGCCCCGATCCGCACTGGCGGTCGACGGTGACCCCGGTGATCTCCTCAGGGAACCCGGCGGCGAGGAGCGCATTGCGCGCCACGTTGAGGGTCTGCTCCCCGGTCTGCGACACACAGCCCATGATCACGTCGTCGATGCGAGCGGGGTCGATCCCGTTGCGCTCGATCAGCGCCGCCAGCGGCACCGATGCCAGGTCGACGGGATGGACGTCCTTGAGGGCGCCGTTGCGCCGCCCCACCGGGGTGCGAACGGCATCCACGATGACGGCATTGCGCATGACGATCTCCCTCGGCCAGGTGTGAGCTGAAACGATAACCCCAGAGGAGATCTCAGATGTCAGCTGTCGGCAAAACTGTCGGGCCGCCGCGCGATCTCCAATGCCAGCCCCAGGATGACGGTGTCGTCGGTGAGCAGCGCGGTGCCGTGCTCCTCGGCGATTGCCACGTACTCGGCGTCGTAGGCCGTCAAGCCGCGTGCAGTCCATGCCGCCACTGCGGCGAGTGGAGGCTCGGCAACTTCGAAACCCAGTGACTCGAGACCTGCGGCGAGGTCTAACAGTGACCGCTGGCTCCATCCCCAACGCCGCGCCGTCACATTCACGATCTCCAGGAAGAGCAGGCGCGGTACCACGACCCGGAGTCGACCAGACTCGAATCGATTGCGGATTCGAGCGGCGCTACCTTCGGCTCCCGCAGTGAACCACTGGAGAACCACCGATGCGTCGAGAACGACCTCGGTCACCTCGAGTCGCGCTCCCGTCGGATCGCCCTGGTGGGGTCCTCCGTGACCGCAGTCTCAGCGAAGAGCCGATCGACCACCGCGAGAGCGCGGCGCGACGCAGCGGAGCGCCCCGGTCCCGATCTCTCGTCGAGTTCGCCTTCGGCAAGCCGCGCCAGATAGGCACTACGCGACAGCCCGCGGCGCGCCGCTTCGCGATCGATCCGAGCCAGGAGTCGGTCTTCGAAGGTCACGAGAATCTTCGCCATACGGTCAGGATATCTGGATATCCCACCCGTGAGAAGGGCTGTCTCGACGCCACCTTCCGGAGTGGAGATGAGGGGATTCGAACCCCTGACCCCCTGGATGCAAACCAGGTGCTCTGCCGGACTGAGCTACATCCCCGCGGTCGCCATGTTACGAGGGGTCGGTGCCGGACCGGGAGGAAGGCAGCATTACGGCGCCTCGGCCACCTGGAGCTCGATCGTGACCGCCTCGCCGTCTTCGGCTCCGGTCGCCTCCCGCACGCTCCGTTTCAGTGGCAACACGTACGACCTAGACCCCTTGTCGGGAAACACCGAGGTGGACCAGCGGGTCGCACCGATGGCGACCTCGACCCGCACACTCCCGAACCCGCGCCGGGGGCCTGCGGTCCGCATCCGGATGTCGTCGGCGATCTCAGCGGGGAGCGTGACGAAGTGCCAGGGATCGGCGCCCCGATACCGCCACACCTCGGCCTCGAACCGGTACACGGCACCGACTCTACGGGTCCTGCTCTGACTCGGCCCCGCCCCACCTGGAGCGGATGGCGACCCTATACAATCGCGGCCCCAGCGGGGGCCCGTAGCTCAGCCCGGTTAGAGCGCATCCCTGATAAGGATGAGGTCGGTGGTTCGAGTCCACCCGGGCCCACCAGGCGTGGTTGAGAACACAACACTGTCATCTCCCGTGAACCGAATCCCCGCCATGGTGCGTATTGATGGGCAATCCGTCTGAAGGGAGACAGATGCGACGGAATCTGCTCGTACTGGCCATGGTTCTCAGCCTGTTGGGGCTGGTGGCAGCGCCGGCGATGGCGCATGTCCACGGCATCACGCCGCTGATCGGTTGCACGGTCGACAACGCCAACGCCGGCGGCTTGGGCACCGATGGAACGCCCGCCGACGACCTCAATGGGGGGCCGATCACCGGTTTGATCCCCCGCGACACCGGGAACGCACCCCTGACGGGTGGCGACGGCGGGTCCGGAGCGGCCACCGGCCACTGCCCGTAGGGCGTCCGAACGAGCGGGGGTGGGACAAGCGTCCCGCCCCCGCTCGCGCCCCAACCATGCCGACGAACCAAGCCTGGAGACCTGGAGGTACGCGAATGTTGAAACGAGTCATGGTGCTGATCATCCCGCTGGTGTTGCTGGTGGCGGCGTGTGGCGATGACGACGCGGCGATGACGACGGCCGCCCCGGATGACTCTGCCTCGACCGCGGTGATCACGATCTCCGGCTTCGACTTCGGCGACCCTATCAGCGTGACCGTGGGCCAGACGGTCGAGGTTCGCAATGAAGATGGAACGCCGCACACCTGGACGTCGGCCGACGGAGGGTTCGACTCCGGCTCCATCGGTCCGGGTGACTCGTTCACCCATTCGTTCGCCGCACCCGGGGTGTATCCGTTCCTGTGTGAGATCCACACCTCGATGACCGGGGAGATCACGGTCACGGGGTGAGCGCCGGCGGCGACGGGAACCTCGGGATCCGCCAAGCGCTGGGGTAGGTTCACCGCCATGATGGGAGGCAATGGCAAGACGGGATCCGGGATCGGAAGGTGCCGAGGGCTTTGTCCGGCGACTGTGTGTCGATCATGGCGACGCGGTTTTCGGCTGGGCACTGACGCGATTCGGCGACCGGCGCGACGCCGAAGAGGTCGTGGCCGAGACCATGGTGCGTGCCTGGCGAGGACACGGCCAGTTCGATCCGGGGCGCGGGTCGGAACGGGCGTGGGTGTTCGGCATCGCCCGCAACACTGCGGTCGACCACTTCCGCCGGGGTCGCCGCCACCTTCGCCTCCTGTCCAACTCGGAGATCTCGGAGGAGCCGGCGACGGACGAGTCGGTCGAACGGATCGCCGAGGCGACCTTGGTTCGAGAGGCGTTGGAAGTCGTTTCCGACCTGCATCGGGAGGTGCTGGTGCTGGCGCATTACGGGGGTATGACGGTCCAGGAGATCGCCGCCCGTCTCGGGGTGCCGACCGGGACGGTCAAGTCGAGGCTTTACTACGCGATGCGGTCTCTACGCGCTGCGCTCGAGGAACGAGGGATCCTGCGATGACCGATCACGAGAAATACCGCGAGCTGTCGGCGGGATTTGTGCTCGGCGCGCTCGAACCCGAGGAGCGGCGCGGCTTTGAGGTGCACCTGGCGCAATGCCCGGAGTGCCAGCGTGAGGTGGCCTCCTTCGCGCCGATACCCGGCCTCATGTCCCGCGCTCAGGGAGTGCGCACCGAGTCCCTGCCGGACACCGTGGCAGAGCGCGCCGCGTCTCAGGCTCGAGCGGAGTGGCTGTCGCTCACGCGGAGTCGACGATCATGGCGCTGGGTGGCTGGCGCCGCAGCGCTGGCTGCAATCGCGATGGCGACGGTTACCGTCTTCCCCGGCTCGGAAGACTCGGCCGCCATCGAGCTCGCCGTCGAACCCGGGGCGGTCACAGGCGTCGTGGCCATCGAATCCCGGGCCTGGGGCACCGCACTGCACCTCGAGTTGGAGGGCCTGCCGCAGCGCGACCGCTATGTGGCCTGGGTGGTCGACGATGCGGGAGAGCGCCAGGCGGCCGCCACCTGGGGCCCGACCGCCGCGGGTGGTGCCCGACTCGATGGTGCCTCCTCGATCCCGACCACGCGCGTGGTGGCAGTGGTGGTGACCGACGGCGAGGGAGCCGAGACCCTGCTCACCGCCCGCACCGGGTAGGTAGGAAGGAGTCGCGGTTGGCCCGCGGCGGGCCGAGGCGCGACTTACATCGTGATGACGACCTTGCCCTGCGGGTGACCGTCACCCATATAGGAGAAGGCTGCAGCGATCTCGTCGAACCTGAAGCGGCGATCGATCACGGGCCGGATATTCCCGGTTGCCAGAAGCGCACCCAGCGTTTCCATGTCCGCCTTGTTGAACCTGGCGATGTAGAAGACGGCCCGGCGCCGACTGAAGACCGCCGCGAATCGTTTGCCGATCACATTGCCCAGGGGACCGAGGAAGCGCCTGTCCTTGGGACCGCCGACGATCACCACGGTCGCCCGCGGGGCGAACACCCGCCGCAACTGCCCCCACGAGCGCGTGCCGGCGATGTCGATGACCAGGTCGAAGCGCTTGCCGATCCGCGTAAAGTCCTCGCGTGTGTAGTCGATGACCTGGTCGGCGCCACCCGCCTGGGCGGCAGCGACACCACGGGGACCGCACACCGCGGTCACGACACCTCCATAGGCCTTGGCGATCTGCACCGCAAAGGTGCCCACACCGCCAGAGGCGCCGTGGATGAGCACGTGCTGTCCCGGTTGGAGCCCACCCTTGTCGCGCAATCCCTGGAGTGCGGTGAGTGCCGCCACCGGTACCGCGGCAGCCTGCTCGAAGCTGGCGTTGGCCGGCTTGAGCACGATGCCGCGGTCGTGACGGGCGCACACGTATTCGGCGAGTGCACCATCCCTCCCGCCGAACACCTCGTCGCCGATGCGGAACCCGACGACGTCCTTGCCCACTGCCTCCACCACCCCGGCGTAGTCGGTGCCGAGGCGGTTGGACTTCGGCTTGCGCAGACCCATCATCGGCCGGCCCACCAGCGGCCGCCCGGCGACGGTGTACCAATCGGCGCGGTTCAGCGACACGGCATTGATCCGCACCAGCACCTCGGCGTCGGCGGGTACGGGCCGATCCAACTCGACCGTCTCGAGCACTTCGGGCGGGCCGAAACGATTGCGAACGATTGCCTTCATCTTGCGGGGTGTGGATTGGTCGGTCATTGTCCTTACCTTGTAAGCTACAAACGGCAAGGTACACGTACACCGTAAGTCTGTCAAGCGAGCACTTCATGCCATCCCCCCAGCCCAAGCGCCGCCGCGGTCGCGCTTCCCTGACCCGGGACCGGGTGATCGCCGCGGCCATGGCACTCGCCGACAAGCACGGGATCGAAGCCCTGACGATGCGGAGAATCGGCGGAGACCTCGGCGTCGAGGCGATGTCGCTCTACAACCACGTCGCCAACAAGGATGACCTCATCTCCGCGCTCCTCGATGCGGTCGTGGGCGAGTACGCCCTCCCCGATCCCGATCTGGACTGGAAGCCGGCACTGCGCGCCAGCGCGATGTCGGCCAACAAGGTGTTGGTCCGACATCCCTGGGCCCCGAGCCTGCACCTCAGCTTCCGCGCCATGCCCGGACCGTCGTCGATGCGCTATTCCGAGTCGGTGCTGGCAACGCTGCGCCGGGCGGGGTTCTCCCCGGAGATGACCCACCATGCCTTCCACTCTCTCGAGGGGCATGTCGATGGATACACCTTGCGGCAGGTGAACTTCCCCCTGCAGCAGGAGGAGCTGGAGGCGGTGGCCAAGGACTTTCTCGCTCAATTCCCCGCCGACGAGTATCCCTATTTCGTCGAGCACGTTCGCGGTCATCTGTGCAACGAGTTCCGCAGCAAAAGCGGCTTCGAGTTCGGGCTCGATCTGATCCTCGACGGGCTGGAGCTATTGCCTCGCTCCGGATGAGCGGCGGGGAGACCCTGCGCAGGAACCGCATTCGCCTAGAATCGATACCGGAAGGCGTGCGCATCTCGCGCACAGCGCCGACTCCGCCTCTATTCCGTTGGGCGGAGTCACCGCAGGACAGGCCGGGGCCAGTTACGGGCACCGTGTCGGCTTGCGGATGGGCGTCACTCCGGACGGTATGACCTCGGAAGGAGCCGCATGGTCCGCGTACTCGGCCCTGGGAATCATCCACCCGACCGCGGCGTACCCGACAGACAGACGCCTCCCGGGCGGCGAGCCCGATTGTGAAAGGACACGACATGAAGGGCGAGAGCACACGGATCATCGACGGCAACCGCCATCGGTGTGTGATCTGCGGTCATCCCCAGAAGGAACATCGCGGCAGCGAGTGCACCGTCCCCAAGTGCGCCTGCAACGAATACACGATGCGCGGGCTCCGGAACCAGGCCGCCAGCTAGAGGGCTGCACAGAGTTCAGAGTTCAGAGTCGCGCGGCCGGGGCTCAGAGTTTGGGGAGGTTGAACCCGGACTTACGCACCACGTGATCTCGGGCCTCCACCGCCATCCGCTTCACGGATTCCCAATCAACGTGCAGCAGCTTGCCGCCCTGCTTCATCACGCGGCCGGCGACGATGACGGTGTCCACGTTGCTGGTGTCCATGCCCGCCACCACCGCGCCGACCGGGTCGTTGAGCGGGGTCACGTTGAGCCGATCGGTGCGCAAAAGCACGATGTCGGCCTCCTTGCCGGGAGTAATCACTCCGACCTTGGCGTCGAGCCCGTTGGCGCGGGCGCCATCCACCGTCGCCCAGCCAAGAACCTCACGTGCCGTCGCCGGGGCGCGCCCCCCAGCTGCCGCCAGGGTGCGCTGCAGAGCCAGAACCGAGCGCATCTGATTGAACATGTCCGCCGGAACGTTGGTCTCGACGTCGACACTGAGGCTGGGGGCAAGCCCGCGATCGAGGAACTTCTGGATCGGTGGCATCCCGTGGCCCATCATCATCTCCACCGGGGACGCCAGTGAGATCGTGCCGCCGGTGTCGACGATCATCTGGATCTCGGAGTCGGTGAGTGTGGTGCAATGGATGTAGGTCGTGTCGGCGCCGAGCAGACCTGCCTCACCAAACTCCTGCACCTTGCGATCCTGGCCGTATGACCCGACGCCGACGTGAGTGGTGATGCGCGCCCCCGCCTCGCGGGCCAGCTTCCAATGGTCGCGGGAGATCTCGAAATCCGTGAACTCGGGGCCCGGTGCGGCCAAGGCAAGGGTCAGCAACTGGTCCTTGGTGGCGAAGTGCTCGGTGGCGGCGCGCACGAACCAACTGGGCTGGCGCTCCTCCCACTTCCCCCACCAGGGGAACCCATACGCGAACACTGCCCGGATTCCTGAGTCTTCGAGCGCCTGGATCACCGCATCGGTGTGCGCCGGCGAACCCTGGATGTGCGACCAATCGAGCACCGTGGTCACACCGGCGTCGATGGCACCAAGGGCTGAAAGGAGATTTCCTGCGTACGCGTCCTCGGGTCGGAACGCTGGTGCCAGCTTATGGAGCACGAAGGAGATGTACGAGGTGCGTCCCTCGAGAGGCACATCCGTTCCGATGTTGCGCAGGACGCCCTCCCACAGGTGGCGATGGGTGTCGACGAAGCCGGGAAGCACGATCGTCCCGTTGGCATCGATCACCTCGGCGCCATCGACGGGCAGACTGGCGCCAACGGCGGCGATGCGGTTCCCCTCGATCAGCACATCGCCCGGGGCGAAGTCCCCAAGGGTGCGATCCATGGTGAGCACCGTCCCGCCCCGGATCAGCGTGCGAGCTGTCGGTGCCACCGAGAAGTCGGTGCCCTCCGGGTAGAAGTCGGGGATCTCCGCAGCAGCGACGGTCCGGCTCCCCACGACCAGGCGGCGGGCTCGCCGGTAGTTGCGCTTGACCAACTCCTTGAGATCCCCGACCTGGAATAGGATCATGCCGCCGAGCACCAGCAACCCGATGATCATCGCACCATCGTCGGGAGACAGCCCCAGGAACGGCAGTGCGGTGATGATCAGCGCCAGCAGGACTGCGGCGACCGCGCCGCCGACGAAGGTGGCCCGTCCGCCCGCAAGGGAGGCCCCTCCCAGGACAGCCGCGGTGATGCTGTTGAGGGTGAAGGGAGCGCCGATGCTGGCGTTGCCGATCGGCGACCGCGCCATCACGAAGAACGACGCCACCGCGGCGGTGACGGCCGCCAGGACGAGGGCGCGCACCCGCGTCCAGTTGGTCCTGATCCCGCCGCGCTTGGCCGACCGCTCGTCGAACCCCACCGCCCGCACCTCGAGACCCGAACCCGAGGCGTTCAGCCACAGGTCGAGGAGGCCGGCAACCACGAGGAGCACGATGAAGGCGATCGGGACCGGCCCCCAACTCGACCGGAGGAACGAGACCAGGTCGCGGCTGATGACTCCCTGAGCGGTCGGTCGCAGCGTCAGCGAGATCCCGTCGAGGATGCTGAGAGTCGCCAGCGTCGCGATCAACGAAGGAATCTTCACGCCCCGGATCAAGGTGGCGTTGACCAGGCCGAGACCGACGCCGCAGGCGAGGACCACCGCCAAACCACCGAGGATCGCTCCCAACGAAGCGTCGGAACCGATCAAGAAGGAGCCGATGACGACGCCGAGGCTGATCATGGCTCCGACCGACAGATCCAGATAGCCGACCAGGATGGCGTGGGTCTGCGCCATGGCCGCCAGGCCGAGCGGAACCGCGAGGATCAGGATGGTGGTGATGTTCGATCGGTTGATGAAGCCCGGGAAGCGGCTGTTGGTGTAGAGGAGCAGGGCGATGATCAGCAGCACCTGGAGGGCGACCGGCATCCACAGCCGAACCTTGACGATCTTGCGCCACTTGTTCTTGTCGCGGGCGTTGCGCACGACCTTGCGGCCCAGCTGACGGATGCGGTCGGCGGAGGTCACGCCTTTCCCGCCTTCGATGGGGCCTTGGGCATCGCCACGCCGAGCGGCGACCGCGCCGACTTCGACATCCCGGGACCACGCACGATCGCCTCGACGATCCTGACCTCGTCGAGCTCGTCGCCGGGGATCTCCTCGACGATCGTCCCCCGGGACATCACCAGTACCCGGTCGCAGAGTCCGGATAGCTCGAGCGGATCGCTCGACTTGACCAGAATCGCGGTACCGGCGTCACTGCGGCGGCGCAGGGCTCGGTAGATGTCGAACCGGGAGCCCACGTCCACTCCCTGCGTGGGCTCGTAAGCCAGGATCACCGCCGGTTCCTTCAGGAACGACCGAGCGACCGACACCTTCTGCTGATTGCCGCCGGAGAGAAACTGAACGGGCTGGTCCAGGGACGGTGTGCGTATCGCCAGATCCTGAACGACGTCGCTGACCGCCTTCCGCTCCGCCCTGCGGCGGAGCAGGCCGAGGCGGGAGAACCGCCGCAGCGACTGCACCGTCGAATTCACCCTGACGCCGAGGACGCCCATCAACGCTTCGACCTTGCGGTCGCCGGGAAGAAGCATGATGCCGGCACCAACCGCCTCGTGGGTGGAGATCAGGGTCAGCTCCCGGCCCTGGCACACCACGCGCCCGGCCCGAGGGGGAATGCGCCCGGCCAGGCAGTCGAAGAGCTGGGACTGCCCGTTCCCCTCCGCCCCGGCGATTCCGACGACCTCGCCACTTTGCAGCGTAAAGCTCACCGGGCCAAACGACTGGCCCTGCAGGCCGTCGACCACGAGCACCTCCTTGGCCTCGGCGGTACGCGGGGCGGACGGCGGGAACGCCGTCTCGAAGGGGCGGCCCACGATGCGTTCGACCAGCGCCGCTTCCGTGGTCGTCCTGGCATCGAAGGTGCCCTGGTGCTGGCCGTCCCGCAACACCGTGACCCGATCGGCTACCTCGAGCACTTCCGGGAGACGATGGCTCACATAGACCACGCCCACTCCCCGGTCGCGGCATGCCAGGACGGTGCGATGGAGGGCTGCGACCTCATCGGGCCCGAGTGCCGTAGTCGGCTCGTCGAGGAGCAGGACCCGGGGGTTGGTGACCAGCGCCTTCGCCACCTCGAACAACTGGCGCTCGGCCAGGGTGAGAAAGCCGGCGGGAACGTCGGGAAACAGCTCGATGTCGAGATCGAACTCGGCGAGGACCTTGCGCGCCCACTTCTTCCGGCGCCAGTAACGCGGCCTGGCGTCGGGAGGTGCGGCGTAGTAGAGATTGTTCTTGACCGGCTCGGCGAGGACCGACGAGCCATCCTGATACGCAATGGCGAGCCCGAGGCGCTGGGCCAGGGCGGGCGAGTCGCGGCGCAGCAGTTCGCCCCCGATTCGCACCGTGCCCACGTCGGGCTCCACAAACCCCGAAGCGATGCCGAGGAGAGTCGACTTCCCCGAGCCGTTCTCACCGACCAAGGCGTGCACCTCGCCGGCGCGGCAGTCGAAGCTGACATCCGTCAGCGCTCGCACCGCACCGAACTGGCGCGACACACCCTCGATCTCGAGAACCCGGCCCTGGTCCATCGACTCTCCTCGGGGCTCGCTACCTACCTATCAGTTGCTGCCGTACATCAGCGCCAGCACGGCGTCCGGCACCAGGGAGGTGCCAGACACGACCGCATTCACCCGGTCCGGGTTGCAGTCGGCGGTCGTGACCTGTCGCATGACATGGGGCACGACGATCTGACCGGGCACGTCGGCACCCTGGAGCGCCAGCATCGCCGCCGTCACCGCGATGCGCGACTGGAAGTTGCCTCCCGCCGAGTACCAGATGTTGTAGGTCGGCTCGGCCCGAGCCACCCAGTCGCAGAACAGCGTCTGCTCATCGGTGCGCAGTGCCACCGTCAGGTTCGCCACGGGGATCGCCAGCTCGTCGTATGCCTGCAGTCCGGTGTACAGCCCGTCCGAGTACTCGTACACCCACCCCTTGATGTCGGGGTTGGTGGTCAGCAACCCGCGCACCGCCTCCAGGGCGAAAGAGTTCACCCAGTAGGTGTCGCCGGTCGTCGAGTTCTCGTTGGCAGGCGGGTTGACCAGCTCCACACCATCCGCCAGGCCGGCGGTGGTGCAGCGCTGCCAGCCGAGTGTCAGGGCATTGCCCGGCGTGCCTCCCAGCATGCCGACTGTGCCGGCGCCGACACCGTCGTTTAGGACATCGGCGAAGCTCTCGCCGAGAGCGCAGAGGTCCTCACCGATGACGGACGTGTAGTCCTCACCCGGGGCGAGCGCACCCTCCTGGCCGGGCAGGCCGACATAGCCTGCCGAGAACGAGAGGTACGGGATGCCGGCGGTCTCGGCCTCGGTCACGGCCGCAGCAAGGGCGACGCCCACGTCGGGATATCCGACGATGAAGTCGACTCCGCTCTGGATCAGGAACCTGACCTGGTTGGCATGAACCTCGGGATCGAGGTCGAAGTTGGCAGCCGTCGACACGATCGAACCGATCTCGGGATAGGTGAGTGCCTGAAGGATGGCCTCCATATGGCTCACCCCGCGCCAGACGTTCACCGTGTCCCCGCCACCATCGGCGTAACCCATCACCAGCTCACCGCCGGTTCCGGTCTCACACGTCTGGTTGCTCCAGCACTCCATCGCCGTGTCGATCGTTGTCTGATCGAGGTCCTGGTGGGCTCGAGCGATCGAGGCCAGGATGATGTTCCAGCTGCCCTCGTCCGAGGGATCCACCGGACCGAGGGCCTTGGTGATGAGTGCTTCATCAGCGGCGCCCGGATCCTCGCCGTACTCGGACAATGGTCCGCCCGCTGCCGTGGTCGTGGTCTCGCCACCCGTGGTCGTAGTCGCGGCTGCCGTGGTCGTGGTGGCGGCTGCCGTTGTCGTGGTCGCCGCGTCGTCGTCGCCACACGCAACGGCGATCATGGCCAATACGGCCATGACGCCGATCATCCGTGTCAGTCTGTTCACTTTCCCCTCCTGGTCGGCCTTCACAGGCCATCGTCGTTTACTCGAGGTCAAATCTCGCTGCCCGATGCGATCCCCCCTTCCCGGTCAGGATCCGACCGCGCCCGCCGGTTGCGGCGCGGACCGCGCCTCTCGCGCAGCACCTGCTCGATCCCCTTGATGATCCGGTCACCCGAGATCAGCATCCCGCCGATGATCACCGCTCCGAACACCACGAACTGCAGCGCAGTGGCGAGGCCCAGGGCGCGCATCAGCTGGTTGAGTCCGGTCAGGAACAGCGCTGCGGTGAAGGTGGCCAGCGGGCTCGCCAGCCCGCCGGTGAGGGAGGCACCACCGATCACCACGGCGGCGATGGGGCCAAGTAGGTACGGCGAGCCGATGTTCACCCCGGGGTTGCGCAGCAGGCCGGCGAGCGCCGCCCCCGCCGTGGCATAGAGCATCGCCGCCACGACGTAGACGAGGATCTGGTTGATGGTCACCCGCACGCCGACGACCTGCGCGGCGATCGGATTGGCTCCCACCACCTGGAAGCGGCGCCCGATGGTCGTGTAGCGGATGGCCACGATCACCACCCCGGTGACCAGCAGGCCGATCCAGAAGATCGGGCTCACCCCGAAGATCCGATCCACCGTCCAGCTCGACATGCCCTCGGGCACCGCACTCTGCACCGGGAAGGTGCGCACGTACCGGCTCACCGCTCCGATCACCACCTGGCCGACGGCGAGTGTGACGATGAGGGGATTCAGCTTGAGGCCGCCGATGAGGATGCCGTTCACCAGGCCGATGAGGGCGGCCACCCCGAGCGCCGTGAACAGAGCGAGCACGATGCGGTCGTTCGATTGCTGCGAGACCCCCACCATGATCATGGCCGAGAGGGTCAGGGTCCCCGGCGTGCTCAGGTCGATGCCGCCCGTCATCACCACCAACATCTGGCCCAGAGCAGCGATCCCGAGCAACGCCCCGAAAGGGGCGATCGCCGACAGGGCCGGAGCCCCCAGCGTCTGCGGGACCCAGATTGCCGCCACGATCAAAAGGACCACGAGCGCCAGATAGGCCGGCATGTAGCGCGATGACACCACCAGGGACGTGAGCAGGGACGAGGGAGCACGGGTCGCGGTCATCGCGAACCGGCACCGGCTGTCATCCGGTCTCGGGCGGCGATGGCCAGGCTGCGGGCCCTTCCGGAATCGGCCACGAGCTCGCCGTTGCGCTTCAGCGCCCTTCCCCCGACGAAGACCCAATCGACGTTGGAGGTGTCCATCCCCCACACCACGGCCCCGATGGCGTCGTTGATCGGGTGGATGTTGGGTCGATCAGTTAGCAGCACGATCACGTCTGCGGGGCGTCCGGGTTCGATCACACCCGTCGTCAGACCGGCGACGGCCGCTCCGTCGGCGGTGGCGTACCTGATGACATCGCGGGTCGTCAGCAACTTCGGCAAGCCGGCCTTGCCGGCGAGTTTGCGCTCGAAAACGGTGGCGTGCTGCACCGAGATCACCGCGCGCATCTGGGCGAACATGTCGCCCGGAGCCAGCCGCTCGGTCTCGGCTCCGAGGCCGGGGTGAATGCCGCGGTCGACGAGGGCCTGGATCGGCGGGGCGCCGGCCCCGGCGGCCATCACACTCGACGGCGCCAGAGCCACCCCGGCCCCGGAGGCGGCCAGCGCATCAAAGTCTGCCTCGCCCAGGAAGGTACAGAGCACCAGGGTGGTTTGCGCTCCGAGCAGGCCGCGCTGCGCCAGAGCCACTGCTGCTCCCGCGTCGCCCGGCGTGGCACCGGCATGGGCGTGAACCCGCAGCTGCATCTCCCGGGCCACGGCCCAGTCGGATGCGGCGGCATCGCTGATCCCGGGCCGTAGGTCGGCGAGACCGGCGGCGATGGTGGTGAGGGGGCTGCGTTCAGCGGCTGCTGCCCGGCGCAGGCCCGTCGCCGTGTCCTCGCCCCCGGCGGCCGCATGGACCAGCACCGAGCGCACCCCGGAATCACGATGCGCCTGGAGCGCGGCCGCGGTGGTGTCCGCATCTCCGGCGACGGCGCACCAGTCCACCACGGCGGTGATCCCGGCGTCGACGGCGCCGAGCAGTCCGAGCAGCGTGGCGGCGTAGACGTCGTTGGCCGCAAATTGCCGGTCGCCCGGCACGGGTGCCGCGGCGGATTGGTGCCGGAACAGCGACTCGGACACATGGCGATGCGTGTCGACGAAGCCGGGCATGACGATGGCATCGGTGGCATCGACCACCTCGGCGTCCCGGGCGCGGATCCCCGTTCCGACCTCGACGATCCTGTCGTCCTCGATGAGGACGTCGGCCACGGGATGATTGACACGCCCCATGGTGATGACGCATCCACCGCGCAGCAGGGTTCGGCTCATCAGCCCACGCCCCCGGGGCCGTCCACAGACTTGAGGACCGTCTCGTAGATCCGGTTCACCGCGGGAATCGCCATGTCCTCGAGGGCCGCCGCGGCCGGCAAGGGAATGTGCGGAGTGGTGATGCGGATGCTCGGCCCGTCGAGATCCCAGAAGACTTCTTCGTCGACGATCGACACGACTTCCGCCCCCCAGCCGCACACGCGCGGGTTCTCCTCGACGGTGAACAGGCGGCCGGTCTTGGAAACCGACTCGAGGATGGTCTGGGTATCGAGCGGGATCAGGGACCGCACGTCGATCACCTCGGCAGAAATCCCGGCTTCCTCCAGGCGGGTGGCGGCCTCGAGGGCCCGCGGCACCATCAGCGCCAGGGCGGCGATCGTGGCGTCCGTACCCTCCCTGATGACGCGGGCGGTGCCGAGTGTGTCCACCACGTCCCCATCCGGCACCGGCCCTTTAGCCGCCATCAGCGACTTGTGCTCGAAGAAGACGACGGGATCGGGGTCGCGGATCGCGGCGGCGAGCAAGCCGACCACGTCGACCGGGGTGGACGGAGCCACCACTTTCAGGCCCGGAACCATCATCGCCCAGTTCTCCACGCTCTGGGAGTGCTGCGCCCCAAAGCGGGCCCCGCCCCCGTTGGCAGTCCGGATCACCATCGGGAAGCTCACTTGGCCGTTCGTCATGTAGCGGCTCTTGGCGAGCTCGTTGGCGATCATGTCCCAGCACACGGCCAGGAAGTCGGAGAACATGATCTCGGCGATGACCGGGATCCCCGTCATCGCCGCACCCATGGCGGCGCCGATGATCGCCTGCTCCGAGATCGGAGTGTCGCGCACCCGGAGGGGCCCGAACTCGTCGAGCAACCCCACCGTCGTCTTGAAGACCCCTCCCGCCGCGGCGACGTCCTCGCCGAGCATCACCAGGGTCGGATCACGACGCATCTCCTGGGCGATGCCGTGAGCCACTGCCTCGCGGTAGCTCAGTTCCGCCATCGTGAGCCTCCGTCGGCGTACACCTCGGTGAGGAGGGTGGACTCGCCGGGCTCCCGGCCTGCCGTGGCGAACTCCGTGGCGGCATCGATGGTCTCGGCCACCTCGCGTTGGAGCTTTCCCAACGTCGCCTCGGGCACCCCGACCGAGAGCAGGCGCGAGTGATACAGCGGGATCGGGTCGTGCCCGGCCCACGCCTCGACCTCCGCCTGGGGTCGGTACTTCCCCGGATCCGCGCGCGAGTGCCCGCCAGACCGATAGGTGATCGCCTCGACCAGCGAAGGACCCTCGCCGCGCCGCGCCCGGTCCAGAACCCGAGCCGCCACGAGGTAGACCGCATCGGGATCGTTGCCGTCGACGATGATCGGCTCCATGCCATAGGCGACGGCGCGGCCCGCGGCGGGATGCTCGATGGCCGTGACCAGGTCGATCGGGGTGTACTCCATGTAGAGGTTGTTCTCACACACGAAGACCACGGGCAGCCGCCACACCTGCGCCATGTTGAGCGCCTCGTGGAAGGCGCCGATGTTCGTGGTGCCGTCACCGAAGAAAGCGACCGCGACCTGGTCGGTGCCCCGCATCTGGGCCGACCAGGCGGCACCGTTGGCGATGCAGAGGTGGGCGCCGATGATGGCGTAGGAGCCCATCATCCCCTTGGCGACGTCCGTGAGGTGCATCGAGCCGCCCTTGCCTCCGAGGACGCCGTTCTCGCGGCCGAGCAGTTCGGCGAGCGCCGCCCCGGGATCGACCCCGCGCGCCAGCGCGTGGGCGTGCCCGCGATAGGTGGCGAAGCTGTAGTCGCCGGGACGCATCGCCGCCCCGAACCCAGTGGCCACCCCCTCCATGCCCAGGGAGAGGTGGGTAGTTCCCTTCACCAGGTTCTGCAGGAACATGTCGTGGGCGCGCTTGCCGAACTGCCGCAGCTCCTGCAGCTTGCGATACATCGCGAGGCGAACGTCCACGGGGATGGGGGCTTTCTCCAGTTCCCGGTCCACCGGCTGCGGCAGCCGCGGGTCGCGCCGCGAGTAGTCGTAGCGGTAATCAGTAGGCATTGGCCACCATCAACTCCTCGCACGGGAACAGGGTGATCACCTTGCACCCGTCCTTCGTGACGACGACCTCCTCCTCGATGCGAGCGGCCGACCGACCGTCCGCGGCGGGCGCATACGTCTCCAATGCGAAGACCATGCCCTCCTTGATCTCCACCGGGGTGTCGATGGAGTTCAACCGGCTGATGATCGGGCGTTCATGCAGGCCGACGCCGACGCCGTGCCCGAACTGCAGACCGAAGGCATCCATCTCGCTGTCGAAGCCGAACTCTTCAGCGCGCGGCCACACCTTGGCGATCCGGTCGGTGGTGCTGCCGGGCTTGACCAGGGCGATGGCGGCGTCCATCCACTCCCGCGACTTCTTGAAAGCGTCGCGCTGCGCCTGGGTGGCCCGCCCGACCACAAAGGTTCGGTAGTAGCAGGTGCGATAGCCGTTGAAGACGTGGATGATGTCGAAGTAGGCCTGATCACCGGGGCGGATCAAGCGATCGCTGAACACGTGGGGATGGGGGCTGCAGCGCTCACCGGCGATCGAGTTGATCGCCTCGACGAACTCGGAACCCATCCCGAACAGCCGGGCATGGGCCATGCCCACCACGTCCGACTCGCGGATCCCGGGCTTCAGCATCTCGAAGATGTCCTGATACACCCCATCGACCATGGCGCAGGCCTGGGTGAGCAGGATGACCTCATCGGAGCTCTTGATCTCGCGGGCCCGCATCATCGCCTGTTGGCCGTCGACCACCTGGAGGCCGCCCGCCTGGAGGGCGAGAAAGACGGCGGTCTCGGCGAGATCGACGCCGAGGCGCTCCCCGGCCACCCCGTCCTCGGCCAGCGCCGCGCTGATCTCGTTCACGGCGCGGGCATGCAGCCCGGATTCGGGGCCGATGGCGCCCTGCAACCCGGTGTTGCCACCGACCGCGTTCTTGGTGTCGTACATGTGAGGCAACTGCAGGCGATGGGCCTTGGCGGCCGAACCGAAGTCCCACACGCGGGGCCGGCCGTGGCGGGTGACAAGCGCCCAGCGCTCGCCCTTGTTGAAAGCCCAGTAGCCGATCTGGGTGGCGGTGGCGTAGCGGATGTTCGAGGTCTCGAACAGCAGGACCGCACCGAGGTCGAACTCGACGAGCATTTGCTGGACGCGCGCCAGCCGGTACTGGCGCAGCCGCTCGAAGTCGACGCGCACCTCCCAGTCGACACCCATGATCCCCGGTGCTGGTGAAGTCGCTACTGGGAACTCGGCCATTCGCTGTACTCCTTGGGACTAGTGGTGCTGGTGCTGCGCCTCTACGGCGAGCGCGCTCTCGAGATAGGACCAGTCGCGGGCAAAGCGATACGAGTGCCGCGGCGGCGGCTGCGGCGCCTGTGTCTCCAGCCACCGCACGATTCCCTTGCCGACGTTGCGAAAAGAATGGACACAGCCGACGCCCGCCCAGGCGACGTCGCCGGGCCCGAGGCGATGGGTGGTGCCGTCGAAACTCGCCTCGACGTCACCCTCGAGGATGAGGTAGGCCTCCTCAAGGGGATGGTCGTGGGCTCCGGCCAGACCATTCGGCTCGTACTGGACCATGAACATGGTCGACAGGTCGGCACCCTGGTCCGAGTCGATCATCATCTTCACGGTGATCCCGCTGTAGACCAGCAGCGCGGTGCGCATGCTGGCGCTGACGGCCAGGCGATCCTGGGTCTGCCGGGTGGGATCCATCGATTCGGGCGCGATGTGCCCGAAGTAGCGGTTCCGAGGATCGCGCACGTCGATCGCTTGTGGCTCTGCCGCTGCAATCGGCGCGGCGACGAATTGGGTGTCGTACCCGAAGCGCTCGCGGGGCAGGGGAGCGCGCATCTCCGCGAACTCGGCGACCACGCCCGAGGCGTTGCGCAGCGCGTGGGTCATGCCGACCGGAAGCAGGCCGTAGTCCCCGCTCTCCAACCGGTAGCTGCCCTCCGGCGTGTCGAGGGTGAGTGCTCCTGCGAGCACGTAAACCGACTCTTCGAACGAGTGGACGTGGGAGGCGACGCTGCCCCCGGTCTCGAGGCGGGCGATGCGAAAACCCATCTGCACCGCACCACCGGGCTCGTCGACGACGGCAGCACCGCTGTAGCCGACGCTACGGCCGGCGAACTCGGCTGGGGTGGCGAACGCCAGGTCGGCCACGCGCTTGACGATGTGCGTCACCTGGCTCCCTCCTCGCGCAAAAAGGAGGCGATGGCACTCAGGTCGCGTTCGCCATAGCCCCCGGCGATGGCGCGGCGCACGATGTCCAGCCCGGTCGTGGCCTGGCGCATCGGGGCCCCGACCCGTTCGCCCAGGCCGGTGATGAGCACCAAGTCCTTGGCAACGAGGTTGATGCTGAAGGCGACCGTGGCTGCGTCGGGGTCGGCGAAGGCAGCCCGCTTGTAGTGCACATAGGGCGCCCCACCGGCGCCGCTGGCAAAGACCTCGTAGGCGATGGACCTATCGACCCCGGCCTTCTCGGCCAGTACGACGGCCTCGGAGAGCGACACGTTGAGGCCATGCACGAGTGCATTGACGGCCAGCTTGGTGGCGGCGCCGGCGCCTCGGGCACCGACATGGATGATGCGAGCGGCCAGGGCCTCGAGCACCGGGCGCACTCGCTCGAGGAGAGCCGGATCCCCACCGACCATGATCGTGAGCGCCCCGACCTGAACCCGCGACACGTCTCCGGACACCGGGCAATCGAGGAACCCGGCCCCGGTGGCATCGATCGCGGCACCGACCGCATGCTGGGTCTCGGGGTCGACTGTGCTGGTGTCGACGGCCACCGCTCCGGCGCGGATTCCGGCAACCACACCGGCATCGCCGAGGTACACCGCCCGGACGGCTTCGTCATCGGCGAGGCTGGTGATCACAACGTCGGCCTGTGACGCGGCCGCGGCCGCGGACTCGGCCACGCGCGCCCCCGCCTCCGCACCGACCCGGTCCGCCTTGGTGACGTCCCGATTCCACACGACCACGTCGAAACCGGCGCGCCCCAGGGTCGCCGCCATGGCGCCGCCCATCCGGCCGATGCCTAGAACCGCTACTGCTGAACCTGGCCCCCTCACTGCTCAGTGACACTACACACCGGTCATCGGCCCTGCTGGCCGAGCCGCGGGGAGATCAAGGCGGCCACATGGCGGCCGATCGCAGGGCTGGCGGTGGCCCCCGGGGAGGGGGCGTTGAGCACGTGGAAGGTGGCGCCGGCCGCCTCGATCACGAAGTCGTCGATGAGAGATCCGTCCGGACCCACCGCCTGAGCCCGCACCCCCGACCCCCCTGGAAGCAGGTCCCCAGTTGCAAGGGCGGGGACCAGGCGCTGGGCCAGCCGGGCATACCTCCGCGGGGACCGCGAGGTGACCAGCTCTCGTAGACCGGTCCGCCAGTACCTCCAGGCGAGCCGCCGGAATCCGCGCCCGGCGACGACCTCGCGCACGTCAGACCACACCCGGGGCGTGCCGCGATAGTTCTCCCGGCCCAGTGCCAGGACGGCGTTGGGGCCGACCGCGACGGTCCCGTCGATGCGCCGGGTGAAATGGACCCCGAGAAACGGGAACCGCGGGTCGGGCACCGGATAGATCAGGGCGCGCACCAGGTCCGCCGCCGGTTCCGCCACGCGGTAGTACTCGCCGCGGAACGGCACGATTCGTATCGGCGAGTCCACTCCGGCCAGCGCCGCCACCCGATCCGATTGGAGACCTGCGCAATTCACCAGGACCCGGGTAGAAAACT
>Ga0214472_10001006_pt1 | contig 32953 bp, 17 predicted proteins | sample RVTome_6_FD_207662 | JGI IMG/M metagenome (GOLD analysis project Ga0214472, IMG submission 207662) | Soil microbial communities from uranium-contaminated site in the Upper Colorado River Basin, Wyoming, United States - RVT140D175 | ecosystem: Environmental > Terrestrial > Soil > Contaminated >...
CTGACCCGCTCACGCCCCGCGTAGTGGTTCCGGTGGGCCGGCGGCTCCAGCCGCAGCCGACATGACCGCGTCCGCGCGAAAGGAAATGGCTATAGATCACCCGACGATCAGGACCCCGCGTCTCGATCGCATGGCGGCGGAGGGATCAAGCTGACCTCGTTCTACGCCGCGGCGCCGGTCTGCACGCCCTCGCGGGCCGCCCTGATGACGGGGCGCCATCCGATCCGGTTCGGGCTGTCCGGCAACCTCGGACCGGACTCGGCGGGGGCCACGGCGGCGGCCCGGCCGCCCGTCGCGGGGCGCCCCCGGGGCGGCTCCCCGGGTGGCCCGGCATGACGGCCCCGGGGCGGGGGACGCGATCCCGGGTGGCGCGCCACCAGCTCGCGCGGCCCGCTCGCCGCCCGCGGTCGGGTCGTCACCGACGCCACACGACGAAGGTCACGGCGAGGGCGACGCCGACGCCAGGCGCTGTCGCAGCACCTCGCGCGCCTCTCGGTAGACGTCCAGCGTCTCCTTCCGGTGGCCCTCCTCGCGGAACCCTTCGAGACGCTCGGTGTGCTCGATGAGCCGATCGATCTTCTGCAGGAGGTCGCGCACCGACTCCGGCACGACCGCCGGCCTCTCGTCCACGAGGAAGTAGATGGGGCTCGTGTGCGCGAATACCTCGCTGCGTCCCGAAGGCTCGAAGACTCGAGCCGCGACCCACGCGCTGCGATCGAGACGGACGGTCTCCTCCAGGACCAGCTCCCGGGCGCCCGCCCCGGCGCGCTCGGCGACGACCGCGCCGTTGACGATCAGCTGGAGAGCCTCGATCTCGCTCCGCGACCTTGCCCGGGCCCGGAACCGAACCTTCTCGCCCGCCTCGATGGCGAGCCGGGCGCCCGGCCCGTGCTTTCCGTTGGCCTCGAGCTCGAGGATGGGGCCGTTCGTCGAGAAGCTCCTTCCTTCCTTGAGGGCGCGCATGAAGCCGGGGTAGTCGAACCCGTCTCCTCCCGGGCGGACGTAGACGCGGTCGTGTCCGACCGGGGTCGCCTTGACCCCGTTGGCGGAGCCGGCCGACAACGGCAGCTCGATCCCCGAGTTCAGGATGCGGTAGTAGAGGTCCATCATCCACAGCGCGAAGCCGCGGTTTCCCCGGTAGCCGAACTCGATCGGCCAATGCGACCAGGGGGTGAGGTCCGTCTCCACCAGGCGGGGCAGGAAGTGGTTGCAGTTCAGCTCGATGAAGTCGATCTCCCCGAGAGCGGCGTTGACGAAGGTGTCGACCCAGAACGGCTTGTCTCCCTCCACGAAGCCCCCCATCTCGTGGACCTTTCGCGTGTAGCTGACCGCCGGAGGATGCAGCTCGTACCCCGCGAACGGAAGAGGCAGGTCCCGGGCGAGAAGGATGACGGCGCCCGGACCCCCCTGGATGCGCTCCACCTCCTGGGCGTTGGCCGTGAACAGCCGGCCGGGCTCGACCGTGACCGGAAACTCCGACGGCCAGGCCCACGGCTGGCCCACCTCCGTGCTCCAGACGTGGGTCGTGATCGTGGGCAGGAAGTTCAGGTCCTCGGCGCGCAGGATCAAGGGGACGTCCGCGGGGTCGCGGTGGACGTGCATGTCCGCCGAGTACCAGCCCTCGCGGTTCATGTCGACGAAGCGGCGCAGCCGGACCGGCACGGTGGTGCGGCGAGAGCCCTCCAGGCTGAGCTCGACGGGGAGGTACTCCAGCCCGCGCTCGATCCGGAGCCGGTACGGTCCAGGCTCGAGGTCGAGGTCGAAGCCACCCGGCACCAGGAAGTGCCGCTCGTCGCCGCGCGCATAGGACGAGAAGCCCGCGGGCAGGACCGGCACGTCTCCTCGCCACAGGTAGGCCCGGGCGGCGACGGTGCGGCCCGTGGCGTCGTCCTCGACGTCGACGTGCACGGTGGCTCCCGCCGCCGCTCCGACGCCCGCCCCCGTCCAGGCCACCAGCACCCACGGGAGTGCGCTCCCAGCCTTCATGGTTCCCTCCTCGATGACCGGGGGGTCGGCGAGAGTCGACCTCCGCGAAAAGTCCGGACGACGCATGACCGCCGGTCGAGGCGTTGAAGACCACCCACCGCCGGCTGTGCCTGGTCCACTCCGGCTCCCTCGGGCCCTTCTCGGAGCCTCTCGCGTGGGACCAGCGGCGGAGAGGCCCGAGACGAGACCCTAGGGCCGGCTCCAGAGGAGCTCGACCGTCACGCCGCCGATCGACGTCGTGTCGGCGTAGGCGAAGCGTCCCGAGCCGGGCTGGCCCTTCTCGCCCCACGCGCCGGACTGCACGATCGGGTGGCCCAGACGGGTCCACGCCTCGGCCACCGCGTCGATGTCGGCCACGTCGAAGGCGAGGTGGTGGAATCCCTCTCCGTGCCCGTCCAGGAAGTCCTGGTACACCGTCGGCCCTTTCAGCGGGAGGATCCACTCCCAGGTCACCGTCCCGTGGCGGTGCCAGCCGAGCTTCTGGTCGAACTGTCCGGGCCGGCCGTGATAGCGCAGGTCGGTGAGCGCGGGGTGGGTGACGTCCATCGCCGGCAGCCCGACCTTCTCCCAGTAGTCGGAGACCGCCTGGAGGTCCCGCACCACCAGGGCGTACTGCGACAGCCGGGCTCCGAAGGGCGGGGGCGGCGCCGCCGTCGGCGGGGGAGGAACCGTGCCCGTCGTCAGGCCCAGGACGTACTTGCCCTCTTCCTCCGTGTCGAGCTGGACGACCCGCAGCGGGCCCTGGCCGGCGTCCACGTCCAGGGTCTGGAGGACTCCGACGCCGAGCCCCCCGAGGCGAGCGATCTCCGCGTCCAGGGCCTCGGCGGAGGGGACCGCGAAGTTGAGGCTCATGACGCCTTCGCCGTGCTTCTCGAGGAAGTCGGCCCAGCTGCTCCGTCCGGACACCGGCTGGAACCAGAAGACGCCGACCCCGGCGAAGTCCGCCTGGGCCACCCGGACCATGGCGGTGCCGGCCTCGCCGCGGTAGCGCACCGGGAGACCGACCTCCCCGAAGTCCTGCAGCATCGGGTAGCCGAGCTTCGCCCAGCCCGCCGCGATCTGGTCGATGTCCTTCACGACCCAGTTGACGCTGGTCACCTCTGTGTAGAGCTCGGGCGCCCCCGCCGATACCGACGAAGCGCTCATCAAGGCCAAAGAACACAAAGCCGCCGCTCTCATCTCCACCTCCCGTTCACGAGGGGCCATCATACCTGTCCCCCACAGACCGGGAGCACGGCGGTCGCGCGGTGTGATATGAGCCGAGTTGCGGCAGGCGTCCGCGAGAGGGGCCCATGACTCGCTGGCTCGAAGGGTGGACACGGAGTCTCCTGGCGTTTGGCGTCCCCACATTCCTCGCCCTCTCCCCCGCCGCTGCCGGAGGCGAGGTCCTCGACTGGGAGAACCCGGAGGTGTTCGGGCGGAACAAGGAGCCCGCGCATTCCACCCTCATGCCCTATCCCGACGAGGCGACCGCGCTCACGGGGACTCGGGAAGCCTCCCCCTTCTTCCGGCTGCTGAACGGCGCATGGAAGTTCCGGTGGGCCCGCAAGCCCGACGACCGCCCGCGGGGCTTTCACGAGCCGGGCTACGACGTGGGCGGCTGGGACGAGATCCCGGTGCCGTCGAACTGGGAGCTTCAGGGGTTCGGGATCCCGATCTATACGAACAGCGCCTATCCCTTCGATCCCACGGACCCCCGGCCCCCGCACATCCCCCACGAGTGGAATCCCGTCGGGTCGTACCGGACGGAGTTCACCGTCCCGAAGGAGTGGGAGGGGCGACAGGTCTTCCTGCACTTCGCGGGTGTGAAGAGCGCGTTCTATCTCTGGATCAACGGGGAGTCGGTGGGCTACAGCCAGGGGAGCATGACCCCGGCCGAGTTCGACGTCACGCGGCATCTCCGGAACGGCGGCAACGTCCTGGCCGCCGAGGTCTACCGCTGGTCCGATGGCAGCTACCTCGAGGACCAAGACACCTGGCGCCTGAGCGGCATCTACCGGGACGTCTTCCTGTTCTCGACGCCCCCCGTCCATCTGCGCGACTTCTTCCTGCGCGCCGACCTCGACGAGGACTCCGGCGACGCCACGCTGCGGGTGAGCGCGCGGGTCCGCAACTACGGCTCCGCTCCCGCCGGCTCCCACACGGTCGAGGTCTCGCTGCTCGACCCTGCCGGAGTCGCGGTGGGGTCGCGCCCGCTCGTCACCGCCGAGGCGGCGAGCCTGTCCCCCGAGGAGGAGCGAGCCCTCGAGATGCAGGCCGACGTGAGACGTCCCCTGAAGTGGTCTTCGGAGAGCCCCTCCCTGTACACGGTCCTCCTCGCGCTGAAGGACCCCGGCGGACGGGTCATCGAGGTCGAGCGGTCGCGCTTCGGCTTCCGCGAGGTCGAGATCCGCGACGCCCGGCTCTTCGTCAACGGCGTGGCGATCAAGCTCAAGGGGGTGAACCGCCACGAGCACGACCCCGACACCGGCTTCGCCCTGTCCGTCGAGGACATGGTGCGGGACATCGAGCTCATCAAGCGGGCGAACATGAACGCGGTGCGCACCTCGCACTACCCGAACGATCCTCGCTGGTACGAGCTGTGCGACCGCTACGGCCTGTACGTCATCGACGAGGCCAACATGGAGACCCACGGGATCTCCTACGGCCTGAACCGGCTCCCGGGAAGCCTTCCCGAGTGGCGGGCGGCGTCGATCGACCGGATGGCGAGCGTCGTGCAGCGCGACAAGAACCACCCGTCGGTGATCCTGTGGTCCCTCGGCAACGAGGCCGGCCACGGCGACAACATCCGGGCGATGGCGGAGTATGCCCACCGTGCCGACCCCACCCGGCCCCTGCACTACCGCCAGATGAACAGCGTCGTCGACCTCGACAGCCTCTCGTACCAGACGGTCGAGTGGCACAAAGGGCGCGCCCGGGAGTACCCGGAGCGCGCCTTTCTCGCCGAGGAGTACGCGTACGCGCGGGGCAACGCGCTGGGGAACCTGAAGGAGTACCAGGACGCCTTCGAGGCCCACCCGCAGCTCGTCGGGGGACTCATCTGGGACTGGGCGGACAAGGCGCTGCGGAAGCACACGCCCGACGGGAGGATGTTCTGGGCCTACGGGGGGGATTACGGACCGCCGGGGATTCCCTCGGACGGCACGATGGTCTGCAACGGCATCGTGGGCCCCGACCGCGAGCCGGAGCCGGAGTACTTCGAGGTCGTGAAGGTGTTCCAGCCGGTGGCGGTGGAGGCGGTCGATCTCCGGCAGGGCCGGGTCCGCGTCCGCAGCAAGCACGACTTCGTCGACCTCGGCTACGCCGCGGTCGAATGGGAGCTCGCCGCCGACGGCGAGGTGATCGAGACGGGCTCCCTCCCTCCCCTCGCCCTCCCCGCCCGGGGCGAGCAGGAGCTCGTCGTTCCGTTCTCGTGGCCGTCCGCGGACCCCGGACGCGAGTACTGGCTGAAGATCAGCTTCCGCCTGCGCGAGGACACCCGGTGGGCGCCGAAGGGCCACGTCGTGGCGTGGGAGCAGCTCGAGGTCCCGGTCGAGGCGCCGCCGCAACCGCCGGTGCCGGTCGACTCCATGCCCCCGGTGCAGCTGCGGACCTCGCCCGAGCGATTCACCGTCGTCGGTGCCGACTTCAGCGTGGGCGTGGGGAGGGCGAGCGGCGCCATCGAGTCGATCGTCTACCGCGACGAGGAGCGGATCGCCTCGCCACTCGTCCCCAACTTCTGGCGCGTTCCGGTGGACAACGGCATGGAGAACCAGTGGGACCACGCGACGAACACCCCCGCCGGCGGCATGCCGTTCCGCCTGGGAGTGTGGAAGGACGCGGGGTCCACCCGTCGGGTCCTGGCGGTGAGCGCCCGGCCGCTCTCCCCCCGGGTGGTCGAGGTGGTCACCCACGTCGTGCTCGCGCCGGGAGACTCCGACGACTACACCATCTACACCGTCTACGGCAGCGGAGACGTCGTGGTCGAGAGGAGCTTTCGGCCCGAGAACCTCAAGCTCCCCGAGATGCCCCGCTTCGGGATGCAGATGGCCGTGCCCGGGGCGTACGACACGATGACCTGGTACGGCCGCGGCCCCCACGAGACCTACGAGGACCGAAAGACCGGCGCCGCGGTGGGGCGCCACTCGGGACGGGTGGAGGAGCTGATCCACGACTACGTGCGCCCCCAGGAGAACGGCAACCGGACCGACGTGCGCTGGGTGACCCTGACCGATGCGCGGGGCGACGGGCTGCTGGCGGCGGGGATGCCGACGCTCAGCGTCAGCGCCTGGCCCTACACGATGGAGGATCTGGAGAAGGCCACCCACGTCCACGAGCTGCCGCGGCGCGACACGATCACCTGGAACCTCGACTACCGGCAGATGGGGGTCGGCGGGGACGACGGCTGGACGGAGCGGGCGCGCCCCCATGGCGAGTACACCCTCCCCGTGAAGACCTACACCTACCGCTTCCTCCTCCGCCCCTGGTCCGCGTCGATGGGCGCGCCCGGAGACCTGGCCCGCCGCGGGTTCCCGCCGTCGGCCGACGAGCCGTGGCGGAACCTGGCGCCGGTGGAGGTGGGCCGACCGGGTGAGTGAGGCTCGACTCCTCGCGGGTCTCGCCCCGCGTCTTCAGTTCACCTCGGCCGCCATGACCCTGGCCCAGAGGTTGTAGATGTCGAGGCCGGCCGCCTGCGTGAACTCCGCCCTGGCCCTCGCTCTCTCGTCCAGTCCGAGGAAACCCAGCCCGACGAGGTAGTGGGCGCCCGACCGGCGAATGTCGTCGGTCTGCAAGTCTCCGAACTTGGCAAAGAAGCTGATGCCGGTGGTGGTGTCGATCTCGGCCAGCTCGCGCCGTCCCCGCTCGATCAGTGCCTCGAACAAGGGGCTTGCTTCGTCGGCGCGGCCGAGCTTCTTGAGGGCCTGTCCGCGGTAGAAGTGGGGCACGCCGTAGGAGTGGTAGTACTGCCTCTCGGCGACGGCCTTCTCGAAGGCCTCCCTTGCCCGGGCCCCGTCGCCGATCGCCTCGTAGAAGACTCCCTGATTGTAGAGAACCTCGCAGGACCGGCCGCCCGCGTAGTATTTCTTGGCCTCCATGTTGAGTGGGAACTCCGCGGCCGCCTCGAAATAGGGTCGGGCCTCGTCCGGCCGGCTCGCCTTCATGAGCTCGAGGCCGCGAAGGAGGTTCGCGTCCACGAACGTGGTGTGAAGCCCCTCGCCGCCTTCCCAGATGTAGAAGTGATGAGAGCCCATCATGGACAGGGCCTTGTCGTACTGACCGGTCAGGGCGTAGATCTCGATCTCGCTCGCCAGCGGCAGGGTGTACTCGTCCGAGACGAGCGTCTCGTGATGCCTTCGTAGCATGCCCAGGCGCTTCTCGACCGGCACCTGCGCGTTTCGGTAGGCCGCATCGAGCTCATGGATCACCCGGGTGTCCGTGGGGTCCAGCTCGACGGCCTTCTCGTAGGATGCGATCGCCCTCTCCCGATCGCCCACAGTCCGCTCGTAGCCGATCCCGAGGTTGCGATAGACGGTGGCGACTGTGGAGCCGAGCGCCCTGGCCCTCTCCCACTCCTCGATAGCCGCCTCCGGCTGGGAGTCATAGAGCAGGTTCCCGAGGTAGAGCGGAGCCATCGCGTCGGTCGGATCGTGCTCCATGGCCGCGCGCAGGACGTCGATCATCTCCAGCTGGAACGGGAAGCAGTAGTCGGGCGGCATCTCGGCGGCCCGCTCGAAGTATCGAGTGGCATCCTCGTCGGCGCCCTTCTGCTTCGATGCGTAGCCGGCGTAGTAGTAGAGGAGCGGATAGGAGCTGGCCTTGGTGTCGGTCGCCTGGATGAGTCGATTGACGACGCCCAGCGCCTCGTCCCAGGCGCCGATGCTTCCGTAATCCACGGCCAGCTCCAGATACGAGTTCACCTCGTCGCGCATCAGCTTCCCGAGGGCAGCGAGCGTCTCGCCGGCCTGATCCGGCCGCTTCAAGTCCCGTTGAGAGAGGTAGACTTCGTTTCTCGACCAGAAATCGAGCGGGTCGCCCGCCGCTGTTGCGGAGGCGAGACGGAAGGCTTCTTCGGGTCTGCCCATCTTCCGCAGGAGGGCCGCCCTCAGGTTGAGCGCCTTGAGGTCCAGAGCGTTGGTGGTCAGCGAACGCTCCACGTGGTCCAGGGCGAGGGCGTAGTCGCCTCTCCGGCCGGCGATCTCGGCGAGCTGATAGTAGGCGGGCGAATGGAACGCATCGTCCCAGGTCGCCTCGTACAGGACGTCGTAGGCTTCCTCGTACCGGCCGAGCGACCTCAGGGCCAGGCCGTGGTAGTAGAGGGGCTCGGCGTCCCGGGGATGAGTGTAGTTCCAGGTGGCCCGCTCGACGGCCTTGCGGAGGTGCCTCTCCGCCTCTTCGAACATCCCCTTCCGGAGCATGAGGATGCCCACGGCGGTGTTGACTCTCAGGTCTGCGGGGTCGCGCTTCAGAGCCTCCTCGTAGTAGAGCATCGGATCGACCGCGGGGTTGTAGAACTGCTCCAGGCGCATGCCGGCGAGGTAGAGGCTCTCGACCGATTCGATGTCCTTCGGAGCGGCGGGAGGTCTCACCGGCTCCGGCATCGGTGACCGCTTGCCGGTCGCGACGTCGCCTTCGTATGCCCGCCCCGGGAACGCCCCGGGGGAGGTCTTCTTCGGCGAGTAGGCGATCAGCTCCTCGCCGCCGGAAGCGACGAGTGAGACGCGCAGGTCGGCCTCCCCGACGCCCTCGGGCAGGGTCACGTCGCGGGAATAGGGCCGGGTCGGGTCGATGTCGACTTCCTGCTCGAAGACGACCCTCTCGCCCGCCTTCACGATGACCCTGGCGCCGTCTCGCCGCGAGGTGGTGTTGAGGGCGACGCGAGCGAGGTTGCCGGCGGTGACCTCCAGGCCGAGGGCGGCCTCGATGTTGGCGTTCTTGAGCGCGCCGATCTCGCGGAGGGGGTAGAAATAGTGACTCACCTTCCGCGTCCGATGCGGCTGCAGCCAGCTGTAGTCCGGCTCGTTGTCGGAGTAGCCGCCGGCCATGAGCTCGAGCTCGGGACCGTCGGCGTCGGTGAGGAGCTTCTCCCAGACCTGGCCGTGGCTTCCACTTCCCCAGGTCCAGAACTTCTTGCCGGGAGCAATGTGGTGGTTACCGAGAACGAGGGTGCCGGCGCGCTTCTGGTGGTCGTATCCGGCCACCCAGTCGTCTTCGTAGTTGTAGGCGAAGAACGAGATCCACTGGAGGTTGTTCTTCCACCAGCTGATGTCCACGCCGTCGGTCCCGAACTCCCTTCCCTGGGCCGTGAAGTCGACGTTGTTGTAGGTCTGATGGGCGATCGGCCAGGCGGCGTATTCGCTCTTCGCGTGCTGGGTGACCCACTCGGTGCTCGGCGGAAACACGACCTGATAGTCGTCGTTCGCATGGACGCCGGCATTGGCGAAGTAGAGCATGGAGTGGAGGAAGGGCGACCGGTTGTAGGGGATGAGAGTCGCCTCGATGTACGACCGGCCGGGACGCACGGTGATGCCGAGCCGCCACTTCATCCGGTGCCGGATCTCGATCTCGCCGATCCAAGCGGTGACGCTGCCGTCGGCGTTCTCCCCGATGGCGTAGTCGATCGGGAGGAAGGAGGAGGCACGGTGGTGGTGAAACACGTTCCACTCGATGCCGCCCGTGATCCAGGCGCCGAGCATCCCGATGAGGGCGGGCTTGATGGCCGTCTGCCGGTAGATGAAGTCGTAGTCGTTGGTCTTGTCGAGGGCGGTGAAGATCCTGCCGCCGATCTCGGGCAGGATGCTCGTCCGGATGTACTCGTTTTCGAGATAGACGGCGCGGTACGTCTGGTTCGCCCGCTCTTGAGTCAGGCGCTCCTGCATCGCGTAGGGGTAGACGCGTCCCTGGGCTCCCTGGTACGCCCGGCCAAAGTAGAACCTCGGGTTCTTCCCCCTGGCGGCCACCAGGTAGGTGGGCAGGGTGACGTCCTCCTCCCAGATCCTCGCCCCTTTGTCGGGCTCCTTCTCGGCGTGCGCGATGCGCGCCGGTGACGCCAGCGAGAGCGCGAGGACCACCACGACCCAGAACCTGCGTCCCATGTTGGCTTCTCCCTCAGTGCACTTCGAATGTGAACGCGCCTGACCCGCGGTCGGCGGTGGGCCCGCGCCCCGGGTGGCTCGATGGCCGCGGTGCCCCCGGCCTCGGACACCCGAGGGTCCCTCGGGAGACCCGGCGCGGGAGCGGACGACCGGGCCGGGCCGCGTCATCGGTTCCGCCCGGCAGGGACCGGGCGCTCGCGCGCGCCTTCGAACGGCCCGACGTTCCGCGGGCCGCCCGGGTGAAGGGGGTTGCCCCACAGGTCCCGTCCCCCGTCGTCCTCGATGGCCAGGGCCGCGCCGACGCCGGGCGAATCCGCGATGAGCTTGTAGTACATCATCTCCCGGAGGGCGGCCGGATCCGTGGGGAGGTCCCGCAGGTCGAGCGGCCACACGATCCTCGGGTCGCCGACGAGGCCGACGAGCCGGTCGCCGATCGTCTCCTCGCCTGTCGCTTCCGCCCACTCCTCGAGGCTGTGGAAGAGCCGCTCGGGAGTTCGGACGAGCGCGGTGTCCTGGCGGGGCAGGTAGAGATTGCCCTCGAAGCGGGCCTGGTGCAGAGGGCCGAACACGACCGCGTCGTCGGAGACGAGAACGTTGTTGCGAAAGACGAGGCCCGGGATGTCGTGGGTGGACCTCACCGCGTGGCGTCCGTTGACGATCAGGTTGTTGTAGACGAGCGCATCCGAGATGTCGTCGCCACCCGCCCAGAAGTGGATGCCGCTGAAGTGGTTCGTGCGGCCGTCGTCGATCGAGATGTTGTAGCGGCAGATGTTGTCCTTCCACGGTCTGGCGCCCGGGTACTGGCAGAGCAGGTAGCCGGTGCCGTGGTTGGCGTAGGAGAGGTTGTACTGGAGGATCGAGTTGGTGGCGCCGCCGTCGAGGTCGAACCCGCCTCCGTCGTGGCCTCCCTTCGACGTCTTGTTGTGGTGGGAGATGCAGTGCTGGATGACGAGCCGGTCGCAGAAGTAGCCCCAGATGCCGACCGGGCCGTTCCCTTCCCGCGGCATGTCCCAGCCGTTGCCGGTGGCCTCGCAGTACTCGATCAACCCTCCCTTGAGGCCGCCCACGACGATGCCGTTGCCGCTGTGGTTGGTGGTGTTCTTCGGGTCCCCCGGGTTGTTCTCGGCCACGGAGTGCCCGATGTAGAGGTTGCGGGTGAACGGCAGGTCGCCCGTCGCGCCCTGCACCGAGATGCCGGCGAAGCCGTTGTCGTGGACGTGCGCGTTCGTGATGCGCGTGCTCTCGTCGCCGCCGGTGGAGATGCCGGCGAGGCGGAAGCCGCTTGCGTCAACCAGGTCGATCTCGTTGTGCGCGCCCCGTTCGAGGCGTATCCCGTAGCCGTCGTTGCCGCGCTTTCGGCCGCTGCCGACGAAGCGGAGGTCCTTGACGGTCACGTACTCGCAGCTCTCGAGAATCAGCCCGCTCCCGGTGCCCCCGTCGATCGTGGCGCGCCCGCCGCCGTATGAGGACAGCATCACGCGCGCACCTGCCGCACCGAGGACCTTCGAGAGCCTCAGGGTTCCGGAGAAGCGCTCTCCCCCCTTGAAGAGCACCCGGTCGCCGGGACCCAGCTCGGCATCTTCGACGCGCTTCAGGGTCTTCCAGGGAGCGCCCTTCGAGGTCCCGGAGGCCGCGTCGTCCCCGGAGGAGCTGCTGACGTAGTACGTGGCTCCGGTCGACGACCCGGGGTCCGCGGCGACGGCCGTCGTGGCGAAGAGGAACACCCCGGCGACGATTGCGACCTTCCGTGGCATCCGCACCTCCTTACCAAGCGGCGTCGGCGTGCTCCCGCCTCCTCGGCCGGGGTGCATTCAGCCCCACCCCGCCGAGGTCGGCTCCGACAGCTTCCGGGTGGGCGCGAGGGGGTCCATTTCGCCTCTACCGCGCGGGCGAGCTCCTCGCCCGCGTCGCCGGCCCCTCCTCGGCCCCGCCGCCCACCGGGGGCGTTCGCCGATTTCGAGCATCGTGGTCGGACCCGACAAGCGGAGGAATTCTGATTCAGCCTGAGCCAGGTGTCCAGCGGTCGGATCCCTTGCCCCGCAAGCGCGGCGTGAGACAAACTGGGGCCGGATCATTGGAGGCAGAGCCACCATGAGACGCGTCGTCGTCGCGGTCGTGCTTCTCGGGGGTCTCGCCCTTCCGGGGACCCTCGCCAGTGCCCAGGTCGGGATCGCCCGGGGCCGGGTCATCGACCCCGAGGGTCGGCCCGTCCAAGGGGCCACCGTCGTGCTCGAGTTCCAGGGCGGCGTGAGCAGCCGGTACGAGCTCGCGACCAACAAGAAGGGCGAGTACATGCAGGTCGGGCTGACCCCCGGGCCGTATCGCGTCACCGCGAGCAAGGAGGGCTTTCAGCCCGGTAGTCTCGAGGCCCGTGTCGGCCTCGGCTCGCCGACGGATTTTCCCGGGATCCGGCTCGCGACGGTCTCCACCACGCCGGAGCCCGGACCGGAGCCGGAAGGGCTTCGTGAGAAGTTCTCCCAGGCGGTGGGACAGCTTCAGGCGGGCCAGCTGGACGAAGCGGAGACCCTCCTGCGGGAGATCCTCGAGGCACGGCCGGACCTCCCCCAGATTCACCAGAACCTCGCCTACATCTACGCGCGGAGGAAGGAGTGGGCGAAGGCCGAGGCGAGCTACCTCGCCGCCCTCGAGCTGCAGCCGGGCTCATCGAAGCTCATGACCTCCCTCGCCAAGGTCTATCTCGACGCCGGGGAGGACGAGAAGGCGATGGAGATGCTGAGCCGGGCCGCGAGCGCCGACGCCGCGGACGCCACCGCCCAGTTCAACCTTGGCGTCGCCCTCCTCGGCGCGGAGAAGGACGCCGAGGCCGGGGAGGCCTTCGAGGCCGCACTGGCCGCCGACGCCTCCATGGCCGAGGCGCACTACCACCTCGGCGTCATCCTGGTGCGCCAGGGGAAGGTCACCGAGGCCATCGAGCAGCTCGAGGCGTACCGGGCGGGAAGCGCGGAGGACGCCCCCAACGCGCCGACGGCCCGGGGGCTGCTGGAGGCGCTCCGGAAGTGATCGTCCGCGCGGAATCGGCCTCATGTTTCGTGGACATGGTTCGCGTGGTGCATTGACCCGCGGCCGGGGAACCGGGTAGGTTCCGGGCGTGGCCGGCACGCGCGGTCGCGGAGCGACGGCCGGCGAGAGATCGGGGTAACCCCGATTCTCCCGAGGCCGCGAGCCGCATGTCGGCGGCGCGGTTGACGTGCCGACCAGGGAGGGCCCTCCAGTGAAGCGCAGGCTTGTTCCAGGGTTGATTCTCGGCGGTGTGCTTCTTGCCGCTCCCTCCGGCCACGGCGATCCTCCGGCGGAGAGCGAACCTCCGGTTGGGAGCGAGTCGAAGTGGACGCTTCTCTGGAGCGACGAGTTCGACAGCGACAAGACGCCGATTGCGCCGGATGCCAGCCGCTGGGGCTACGAGGCCGGGTACGTGCGGAACAAGGAGTGGCAGTACTACACGAACGACATCCGGAACGCCTATCGCCGGGACGGCCTCCTTCACATCGAGGCGCACCACCATGCGCCGGGGACCTACCCCTCCGGCCCCGACCATGGGCAGGACGGAAGCATCAGCAGCGCCAGCCTGACCTCGCGCGGCCGCGTGCCGTTCCTCTACGGCCGCGCCGAGATGCGCGGGCGGATCGACACGCAGTTGGGCAGCTGGCCGGCGTTCTGGACGCTCGGCGCTCGCGGCGCGTGGCCCGACAACAGCGAGTGCGACGTCATGGAGTACTACCGCGGGCAGCTGCTGTTCAACGTGGCGTGGTGGGTGACGGGCGATCCGCCGTGGACGCCACGGTGGGACAGCGAGAAGGTGCCGCTCGACACGCTGCCGGCGGGCTGGGCGGACGAGTTCCACACCTGGGCGATGGAGTGGGACGCCGACGGTGTGCGGCTCTTCATGGACGACACGCTCTACAACGAGTGGGACGCCGCCGAGGACAGAGACGGCGGATCGATCGAGGGCTTCCAGCAGGAGCACTTCTTCATCCTCAACCAGGCGATCGGCGGCACCGCCGGGGGGGATGCATCGCGGGTGGTGTATCCGACGCGCTACGAGGTGGACTACGTGCGGCTCTACGAAAGGCGCCGAGACGTGGCCATCGACCAGGCCTATCCGGAGAGGGAGTGAAAGTCATGGTGAAGTGGGCTTCGTCCGCGTTCGGTGCGTTCCTCGTGATCGTCTCGACGGGATGGGCAGGGACGCTGCCGGTCACGATCACCTTCGACTCGTCCTTGTCGAAGGCCGAGAGGAAGCTTGCCGTGGTCGATCTTCCCGGCGACCTGCCGCGAGACTGGTCGGGGTACGAGGCGCTGGTCCTCGAGCTGCGGGCGTCCTCGCCGGAGGGGATGAACCTCAAGGTCTACACCGCCGAGGGACCCCGCCGGATCCGGTTCTACCCCTATCCGAACGTGTGGATCCGGGCGGCGATTCCGCTGGAGATGCTGGCGGGGCCACCGAAGACCGGGCACGACATGGCATCGGTGGGAAACCGTTCGCGCACGGGATACTACCTGCGGCTGTGGGGTCCGTTCGGTCCCCTGAAGACCGTCGAGGCCGTTGCTTTCGAGATGGAGAACCCCGTCCAGTCTCCGACTCTCGAGATCCGGTCTCTTTCGCTCGCGAAGACGTCTCCGGGCGATGCCGTGCTGGACGGCCTGCCGGTGGTGGACGATCTCGGGCAATTCGCGGGCGATTCCGGACCGGGACGACCGGCGACCCTCGAGGAGCTCGGGATCGCGTGGCGCCAGGAGGAGAAGGGTCTGGCTCCCGGGGCCTTCGGCTACTGCCCCTACGGCGGCTACGAGGCGACACGGGCCGAACCGACGGGCTTCTTTCGGGTGGAACGGATCGAAGGCCGGTGGTGGTTCGTGGACCCGGACGGCCACCTGTTCCTCTCTGCCGGCTGCGACGTGATGCGTCCGCAGATGGTCACGCGCACCGCGGGGCGCGAATACCTCTTCGCCCGAATGCCTCCCGAGGAGCTGCGCCCGAGTAGCCCGTGGGACCGCGACCCCGGGGCGTCGTTCTCGACCTGGAACCTCTTCCGGCGCTTCGGTGAGGACTGGGCGGAGCGCTGGGTCGACATGACCATCCGGCGCATGGAGGCGTGGGGCCTCAACACCATCGCCAACTGGAGCGACCCGCGGCTGTGGGAGACCGGTCGCAAGCCCTACGCCATCCCCCTGGCGAGCTGGATCGCGGACGTGCAGTACCTCGGCCTTCCCGACGTCTAAGCCGACGAATGGATCGAGCTGGTGGAGAGACAGGCCCGGGATCAGTGCGCGCCGCGCCGGGACGATCCTTGGCTGCTCGGGTACTTCCTGGCCAACGAGCCCCCGTTTCCCCAGAAGGAGCTGCAGACGGTCGAGATGATCCTCGCCGGGCCGGAGACGGCCACGAAGGCCGAGCTCCGGAAGTGGCTGGCCGGCGGCGACACCGAGGAGCGTCGCAAGCAGTTCGTCGACAAAGCCTTCGACCGCTACGTCCAGGTGACGAGCGCGGCGGTGAAGAAGCACGACCCGAACCACCTGAACCTCGGCATGCGGGGCGGCGGCCGGCCGACCGCGGCGGAGATCGAGGCGGCTCGGGCCTTCGACGTCTACAGCGTGAACGTCTACGACTACGAGGTCCGCGCGGAGCGCGTGCAGCAGATCTCCAGGCTGACCGGCAAGCCGATCGTGATCGGGGAGTTCCACTTCGGGGCTCCCGGGCGTGGTCTCGAAGGGGGCCTCGTGCAGGTGCGCGATCAGGAGCAGCGCGGCGTGGCGTACCGCTACTACGTGGAGCAGGCCTTCGCGATGCCCGAGATGATCGGGACGCACTACTTCCAGTGGATCGACCAGCCCTGCACCGGGCGCTTCGACGGCGAGGCCGGCAACATCGGCCTCGTGGACGTCACCGACCGGCCCTACCCGCACATGGTCGACGCGCAGCGCGAGACGCACGCGCGGCTCCGCGACGTGCACTCGGGGAAGCTCGAGCCGTTCGCCGCGAGGGCGGCGGTCAACTGACCGGCGCCGGTCTTCGAGGGCGATCCCCGGCACGCTGTCTCACCGGACCTCGGCGGCCTCCGCTGCCGGGTCGCCTTCCCGTACGGTCGTCCCGGCCGGTGAGCCCGTCTCAGGTGGTGGGCGGCCCGTCCGGAGCGGGAACGACGGTGAAGGGCTCGTGGAGGTCCACCGCCTTCCCCGAGAGCTCGTCCCGGAAGCTCAGCACCATGTCGTACTCCCCGGGTTGCGCGTAGTCGAGGGAGAGAATGAACACGCGGGCGACCGCGCCGAGAGGGGTGGGGTTGATGACGCTCTCCGGGAGGCGCTTGAACTCGCTGCCGTCGGAGCGCAGGATCCGGTAGCCCTGCGCCACCCGCGGCACTCCATCCTCGTCCTTCACGCCCCCGTACACCTCGAACTGGCAGACAAGCTCCGCCCCCGGCGAAAAGTCCCGGCGCGCCAGGAGCTGGGGCCGGACCCCGGTACCCTGGGGGCCGGGACGCCAGATGTCGGTGAGAACGGGGGTCGACACCCGAAACTGCTCGAGCGGGGGAACGACGAAGTCGTGGATGACCGAGCCGATGACCCCCGTACCCGTTTCGCGGACGACGATCTTGGCCTGGTGGTCGCCGGGAGCCAGCTCGAACTCCCGGACGACGGGGTACCACTCCCGCGACAGCCGCTCGCGGGTGCCCGGCTGCAGCCTCATCGTCACCGTCTGGTCGTACCGGAAGAACTCGCCCGTCTCACGGTGGGCCACGACGAGGAGGAACTCGATCTCGGCGACCTCGCGGCCGTCCTTCCGCTCGAACTCGAGGGCGTCGACGTCCACCTCCGTGACCAGGACGACCTCGGCCTTGCCCAGGATCTTCTCATCCCGCACGTAGTGGGTCATGCGCAGGGGAATCCCGTCCTCGGCCCACGGCGAGTCCACCGCGGCCTGGACGACAGGGTCGACGCCCTCCTTGGCCACGACTTCCGGCCGGCCATCGGCCGAGGGTGCGTAGTAACCCTTGCGGGCCCTGACCTTCCGGCCCTTCCCGTCCCTGAGCTCGACGTCGATCTTGCGGAACTTTCCGTCGCGGGCAGGGTTGGAGGAGACGTAGCCGAGGAGGTAGTAGATCTGCGTCTCCCGGGCGATCCGCTCGATCCCGCGCTCGAGGTCGTTGGTGTTCTTGACGGTGAAACCACCGCTGTCCTCGGCGAGGCTCTCGGACCCGTCGTCCAGCGAGCTCATCGCGGACAGCGTGAAGCCGATCTCCCTCTCGGCGGGCGGGGGGCCGAACTGCGCGGAGAACTCGACCGGCATCCCCACCAGGCCGCGAGCGTTGACGAAGTAGATCGCGGCGTTGGCGCGGCGCGAGGCCGCGTTCACCCGCCGGAACCCCTCCAGGTTGGGGTCGTGAACGAAGCCCTCCGACACGAGGACGACGGACTTGCGTCCCTTGACCCCGCCGAGGCCGTTGAGAACCCGCTCGAGTGCGTCCATCGTGACCTGGCTGCGGATGCGGGTCTCGAGGTACACCTCGGTCGCGTGGGCGGTCACGAACGGGTCGAGGGTGGTCCCGGAGAGCGGATCGTCGGGGTCGGCCCGGTCCATCGTCATCACCCCGAGGTCCTGGTAGCGCTGCATCACCCGCCGCCCCACCTGCTCGTCGTGGTAGACGTAGATGCGCATGGCCTCCCAGTCGGACATGTGCTCGAGGGAGGTGTCGAAGGTGCGGCGGCCCACGATCCGGTCCAGCATGTCGATCAGCTTGTCGCGGCCCGACTCCATCCGCGCCGTCCACCACGCGTCGCCCGACGTCGCGACCAGGGTCACGTAGTCGCCTTCGCGGACGCCGTTGGTCAGGAAGCTCGCCACCGCGGCCTTGGCGTCGCGCATCCGCTGGGGCGTGAGGTGCATGTCGTCGACCACGATCGCGAAGGTCCGGCCACGCAACGCCGAGGGCTCGGTGTTCGTCGAGATCCGGGGGGGCGGCGCCGTCGAGGGCGCGGGCTGGTCCGGCAGGGCGACCGCCTCGAAGCTGACGATCGACTGCGGGACGCCGTCTTCGCTGACGATCAGGTCGTCCCGGCCGAGGCCCGCGACCGGGTTGCCGTTGTCGTCGGTGACCACCGCGTCGACGATGACCTGCTCGACCTCCGCCTCGAAACGGGGGGGCGGCGCCTCCTGGCCCCTCGCGGCACCCCCGATGGGCGGGCTCGTCTCCTGGGCGAGAAGGCCGGCGGCGCCCAGCGCAATCGGGAGTGCCAGCGCGAGTCCCGGAGATTTGGCCCTCACACGAAGAGTCTATCCCAGCGCCCGTGGCGGGTTCACGTGGAGGCTTCGTCATCGGCCTCCATTTCGAATCCCGCGGCCGGATCGCCAGACGAGCGTCCGGCGTGGCGTCACTCCCGCCGGGCCGGCCGGCGGCCCGCCGAGGGATGCGGGGCGGGAGGCCAGCCGGGCCCGCCGGCGCGATGGGCCGCGAGGTCTCCCGACCGGCTCCGTCGTGGGGCGGCGGGGCGGGCGTAGACTGACCGGAATGAGGAGTCACCCGATTCGGCGCGGTGTGGCGACGAGGAGCGGGCTCGTGGCCGGGCTGGTCTTCGCCGTCGTCCCCTCGCTGGCCGGTTCGGAAGACCCCGCTTTTCAGCTGGATCGGGCGCGGTCCTCGCTGGCGGCGGGAGATCTGGCATCCGCCCACGCCTCGCTCGAGGCCTACGTCGAGCAGGTCCCGGGCAGCGCGGAAGGCTGGCTGGACCTCGGTCTCGTGCGCTTCGCCCTGAAGCGCTTCGACGCCGCGGCGGCGGCGCTCGAACGGTCGATCGAGGTCGACGTCGCCCAGCCGCGGGCCTTCAAGATGCTCGGACGGGTCCAGACCGCGCGGGAACGGCCGGCCCTGGCCGAGCGCGCGTTCGTCGAGGCCGCGAAGCTCGATGCGATGGACCCCGAGGCCCGCTATCTGCTGGGGCGTCTCTACCAGTCGGAGGGGCGCCTCGTGGACGCGGCGCGCTTTCTCGAGGCCGCGGTGGGGCTCGACCCCCGCGCGGCGCGGCCGCTCGCCTTCCTCGGCTCCGTCTACTACGGGCTCGGCGAGGCCGCCCGGGCCGAGGAGTCCCTGCGTCGGGCGGTGTCCCTGAGCGAGGCGTCGTCGACGCCCGAAGCCGTGCCTCACCTCGAGCTCGGGATCTATCTCGAGCGGACCGATCGGACAGAGGAGAGCGTGGCGCAGTTCCGCCGGGCGGCCGATATCGACGGCGCCAGCCTCGAGGCCCGATTTCAGCTGGGCCGGAGCCTCCACCGCCTGGGGCGCTTCGACGAAGCGGGGGTGGCTCTGCGAGCGGCACTGGCCATCGACGGGGGCGACCCTCGCGTCCACTATCTCCTCGGGCGCGTGTGCTACGAGCAGGGGAACCGCGCGTGCGGAGACGAGCACATGAGGCTCTCGGAGAAGGCGCGAGGACGGTGACCCGCAGGATGTCAGCCCCCCCGATCCCGACGGGTCTCCTCCTGGCCGCGCTCGTCTCCGGGCTCGCCGCGCCCGCCGCCGCCCAGATCCGCTTCGCGGACGTCGCGTCGCGCGCGGGGGTGCGCCTCGCGGTGCGCAACTCGGAGACGCCCGAGCGGTACCAGATCGAGCCGATGATCGCCGGGGTCGCCCTCCTCGACTACGACAACGACGGGCGCCTGGACGTCTACGTCTGCAACGGAGCGGCGATCCCGGGGCTCGAGAAGACCGACGCAAGCTTCTGGAACCGCCTCTACCGCAACCGGGACGGCCTCGCCTTCGAGGACGTCACCGGCGTCGCCGGCGTGTCCGGCGCCGGGTTCTCCATGGGAGTGGCCGCCGCCGACTACGACAACGACGGCTGGGTCGACCTCTACGTCACCGGAGTCAACCGCAACACGCTGTACCGCAACCGGGGCGACGGCCGCTTCGACGACGTCACCGCGGGGGCCGGGGTCGCCGGCGAGCTGGAGGGGTACGGCAAGGCCTGGGCGGTCGGGGCGGGCTGGCTGGACTACGACAACGACGGGGACCTGGACCTGCTCGTCGTCAGCTACTGCGCGTGGGCGCTCGAGAAGGACCGGCAATGCGGGGCCCCGAAGCCCGGCTTCCGCACCTACTGCCATCCCGACATGTACGATCCCCTGCCGAGCATTCTCTACCGCAACGACGGCGACGGCCGGTTCACCGACGTCTCCGCGGCATCGGGCATCGGCGCGCATCCCGGCAAGGGCATGGGAGTGGCGTTCGCGGACTACGATCGCGACGGATGGCTGGACGTCTTCGTGTCGAACGATGCATGGCGCAACTTCCTCTTCCGCAACCTCGGCGACGGCCGCTTCGAGGAGGCCGGCCTCTACGCGGGAGTCGGCTACATCGACACCGGTCGGCCCGTCTCGGGCATGGGCGCCGATTTCCGCGACTACGACGGAGACGGGTGGCCCGACATCTTCCTGACCGCCCTCTCCAACGAGACGTTTCCGCTCTTTCGCAACGAGGGCAACGGCATGTTCAGCGATCGGACCGCCGCGAGCCGTCTGGCGGGGCAGACCCTCCCCTGGGGCGGCTGGAGCGTGGGGATGGTGGACTTCGACAACGACGGCTCGCTCGACCTCTTCACCGCGGGGGGACACGTCCAGTCCAACGAGGAGCTCTACTCGAGCCGCTCGTCCCGCCAGTCCAGCCGCGTGTTCCGCAACCTCGGGGACGGGACGTTCCTGGACGTGACCGGTGCGGCGGGAGAGGACTTCCAGCAGCGGGGGCTGCACCGGGGTGCCGCCTTCGGTGACCTCGACGACGACGGCCGGATCGATGCCGTGGTCACGCGCCTGAACGAGCCCCTGGAGATCTTCCACAACCAGACCGAGCCCTCCGGGCACTTCCTTCTGCTGAGGCTGATCGGGAGGCGTGCCAACCGAGACGGGCTCGGTGCCTCGCTGCGGCTCGTCCTCGCCTCCGGACGCTCCCTTTTCCGTCACGTCTCCACCGCGGTGGGGTACGGCGGCTCGAGCGACCGCCGCGTCCACTTCGGACTCGGTGACGAGGACCGGATCGAGCGCCTCGAGATCACCTGGCCGGGCGGACGCCGCCAGGAGGTCGCGGACGTTCCCGTCGATCGGGTGCTGGTGATCCGGGAGAAGACGCCCCCGGATTGAAGGCGGAGCACCGGTCGGCGGCTCCGTTCCTCCGGGTGGGCGGGCTCAGCGGCGGCTTCCCCGGGCCACCGCGCGCTCGCGGGTGCGGAGCCACTCGATCTGCGCGGCGGCCTCGCTCTCCTTCCCCTGCAACTGGTAGAGGCGGACCAGCAGGCCCCGTGGCTCGCGGAGGTCGGGGGCGAGGGCGACGGCTCGCTCGGCCTCCGCCTGCGCCGCGGCCGTCTCGCCGGAGTGGTGGAGGATCCGGGCCTTCCAATGGTGGAGCATGCCCGAGCGCGGCCGGCGGACGAGGGCTTCGTCGATCCTCGCGAGAGCCGTCGCGAGATCGCCGGTCTGGAAGCTGTACTCCGCGTGGCCGAGCAGGAACTCCGGGTCGTTCGCCACCTCGGGGTCGCCGGAGAGCTCTTGGCGCACGGCGCCGGCCTCGGGGAGCCGGCCGAGCTTCACCAGGCTGCGGAAGCGGAGGATGCGGGTCTCCGGGTGGCCGGGGCGGAGCGTGAGGCAGCGGTCGAACGCTTCGAGCGCCTGCTCGTGGTAGCTGTTTCGAAACCGGAGCACGGCCAGAAAGTACCAGGCCTCCCAGTCCTCCGGCCCCTCGGCGGTCAGGGCGCGCAGAAGCTCGTCGGCCCGCAGGAACTCTCCGAGATCGCCGAGGGAGCGGGCCAGGGCCAGACGCGCCATGCGGTCGGAGGGCGCCAGCTCCACCGCCTTCTCCAGGACGGGTCGGGCCTCGTCCGGGCGCTCGAGGGAGTTCAACGACATGCCGAGGCCGGTGAGGGCTCGGGTATTCTCCGGCTGCGAGCTCAGGGCGGAGCGGAAGCTCGTCGCCGAGGCCTCGAAGTCCCCGAGCTGGTACTGGCAGACGCCGAGGTGCCGGAGGACGCCGGGGTCATCGGGCGTGTTCTCGAGCAGGCGTCGGAAGCGAGCGGCGGCCGCGGCGAAGCGGCCGGCGCCCAGACAGGCCTGGCCGAGGACCTGGAGAATCGCGGGGTCGCCCGGCGCCACCCTCTCGGCGATCTCCAGGTGCGGTATGGCCTCCTCGGGCCTTCCCAGCTGCAGGAGCGATGCACCGAGGCGGAGCCGAGCGCCCGGGTTCTCGGGGTCTTCCTGGAGGAGGGCGAGATAGCGCTCGACCGCCTCCGCGTATCGGCGGTCCGCGTACATCCTGTCGGCCTCGGCCATGGCCGGGCCCTGCCCCACGAGGAGGAGGACGAGACCGGCCGCCCCCCAGGTCACGGCTGCTCCCCCGCCCCGTCCTCGCGCGGCTCCGTCACCTCGACGACCCGGTTGGCCACGAGGGCCCTCAGCCGCTGGACCCTGCCGCTCGGCCAACGGATCTCGACGGCCTCGACCCGGTCGGCCGCCCCCAGCCCGAAGCGGACGAGCGGCTCGCTGGAGCACGCGTAGCCCACGCTGGTCGTCGCGTGGTTGTGGAGGGTGCGCCCATCGGGGAGCGTCACCCGGACCGTGGCGCCGAGGCCGTCGCGGTTGCTGGAGACGCCGGTGAGCGCGAAGGCGATCCAGTGGCCGGCATCGGCGGTGACGTTGCGGAAGAGCCGGGCCGGAGCGTTGAGCGCGTTGACCACGACGTCGACCCGGCCGTCGCCATCGAAGTCGGCGAAGGCGGCGCCGTGATGGTGGCCGCTGACCTGAAAGCCCGCTCCGGCCTCCGTGGACACGTCCCGGAACCTCGCCTCTCCCTGGTTGCGGAACACATGGTTGGGGAGCTCGGAGCGCCCCACGTAGCGCTCGAGACGGGGGAAGTGGGACGTGGCGAAGAACAGGTCCTTCCAGCCGTCGTTGTCGAGGTCGTAGGCCCCGAGGCTCCACCCGGTGAGCCGGAGAGTGGCGACCTCGAGGCCGGACTGCACGGTGTGATCGTCGAAGTAGAGCCTCTCGTCGCCGCGGTTGCGGAAGAGCTGAAACGAGTCGCTCGCCATCCCCGCCACGACGAGATCCGGGCGGCCGTCGTTGTCGAGATCGCGGAAGTCCGCCCCCATCCCGGCGATGGGCACGCCGTTCTCATCCAGGGCCACCCCGGCCTCGAAGGCCCGCTCCACGAAGGTCCCGTCCCCCTGGTTCGCGAAGAGGAGGTGCCGCACCGAGTCGTTGGCGACGAACACGTCGGTGAAGCCGTCGCCATCGTAGTCGGCGAAGGCGACCCCCATGCCCTTCCCGACCTGGCTCGCCACTCCCGATGCCGACGAGACGTCCGAGAACGTTCCGTCGCCGCGATTGTGGAACAGCTGGTTCGGGAGACCGGGGAAGAGGTCGGGATGGCAGTACGTTCGGTAGCCGGGCGATCCGCAGCGGGGCTCCGTCTGCGCGTCCCACCGAACGTAGTTGGAGACGAAGAGGTCGAGCCAGCCGTCGTTGTCGTAGTCGAGCCACCCCGCCGAGATCGACCACATCCGGGATTGCTCGGGGCCGGTCGCGGCCAGTCCCGCCTTCTCGGTGACGTCCTCGAAGGTGCCGTCGCCCCGGTTCCGATACAGAAAGCTCGCGTGGACGCCGGCCACGAAGAGGTCGGCCGCGCCGTCGTTGTCGTAGTCGGCCGCCGCCACCGCCATCGAGTAGCCCTGGCCGGCGAGCCCGGCCTTCTCGGTGACGTCGGTGAAGGTCCGATCGCAGTTGTTGCGGAACAGACGATTGTGGAACCTGGGGCCTTCCTTCACGAGAGAAGGGAGCGCCGCCCCGTTGGCGAAGAAGACGTCCGTGCATCCGTCGCCGTCGTAGTCGAGGGCGGCGATGCCGGCGGGCATCAGCTCCACCTGGCTGAAGTCGCCCGTGGCGCCGTTGCTCAGGACGAACTCGAGTCCCGCCTCTCGGGAGATCTCCTCGAGGAGGATCGAGCCCGCCAGAACGGACGGACACCACGCCAGGAGCAGGAGGCCGGCGGGTGCGATGCGGGATGTCCGACCGGTGTCCAAGGCAGCCTCACGGACGGACGACAACCGTCTCGAGGGCAGACTAGGGCTCGGGACACGGGCCCGTCAAGGAGACGGTCTCCGCGGGGTCACGGGCAGGCCGGAGAAACGAGGGGCCGGCCACGACGGCCGGCCCCTCGCCGGAAGAACGCTCAGACTACCATTCGAAACGCAGCCCGACCTGCCCCTGTCGGGGCTGGCCGGTGGTGCTCACCACGTATCCGAACTGCTCGCTGCCGATGTTGGTCACCGGGTTCGAGTAGTAGTGCCGGTTGAACACGTTGATCAGCTCGAAGCGGAACTGGAGGCGGTAGCGGTCGCCGATCCTGAAGTTCTTCAGGAAGCCCAGGTCCTCGCCGGCGAACCCGAAGCCCCGCTGCTGCTCGAAGCGCCCGGGGCCCTGGCCGAACTCCCCGTAGGCCGGGTTCGAGTAGTTGTCTCCGTTGAAGTACCGGTTGGTGCCCGCCGTGGGGTTGGTCTGGTCGAAGTCGCCGCCGAACATGGTGTCGTAGTTCCCATTGGGGTCGGCGTTCGCGTAGATCGGGTAGCCGGCGTCGTTCCAGCCCGCGATGTAGTTGTTGGAGGTGATCCGCAGGGGCACACCCGACTGGTAGCGGAAGATCAGGCTGACCTGCCACCCGCCGAAGAGAGCGTCGAGCAGCCCGCCCTGATCCATCCACCTCCGTCCCTGCCCGAAGGGCAGCTCGTAGGCGACGTAGCCCTTGAGGATGTGCGTCCGGTCGTTCACGCCGATGACGTTGGCCTCGAAGTCCAGGTTGTTCACGTCCTGCACCTGGCCGGTGGCCCACGTCTCCTGGAAGCCGGTCTCGTGGTTCCCGTGCGCCTTGGACCAGGTGTAGGAGAGGTTGGCGGCGAGCCCGCTGGACATGCGCTTGACGAGGGTGAACTGGAAGGCGGTGTAGTCCGAGGACCCGAGAGGCGAGCCCACGTACAGGAGTGGACCCCACTGCTCCGCCACCGTGGGATACGGCGAGAGCGCGAAGAACGGGAAGTTGGCGAAGCCCGCGTAGGGATAGGGCACGCCGGCCGCGGCCGCGGCCCCCGGGCTGTCCACCCAGCTCCACTCCTGGCCTCGCTGGACCAGGGCTCCGATCTCCGCCATGTTCGGCTGGTTGCGCTGGAGGTTGCCGCTGTTGAGGCGCGACCCACTGGTCCCGATGTAGTTGGCCCCGAGGACGAGGTCGTTGGTGAGCTCATACTCGATCCCGGCGTTCCACTGCTGGATCCGGCCGTTCTTCAGGCCTTCCCGGCTCATGCTGGCCGGGCCCCACGTGACGAAGTTGGGGTCCTGGACGCCCGGCACTTCCTGGCCGGGATAGCCGTTGTCCCAGTTGAAGACGGGCGCGCCCTGGCCGATCGAGTCCACCCGGTTGGTGGAGCGGTACCCCGGGGCGAAGCTGTAGGGGACGCCCGCCCAGTAGTCGGACCCGAGGGGCTGGTAGAAGATCCCGTAGGCCGCGCGAACCGCGACCTTCGGGGTGGGCGTCCAGGTGAGGCCGAGACGCGGACCGAACTGCGAGTAGTCGCGCGGTCCCTCGAAGGACGTGTCGCCGCTCTCGGCGTACACCATCGTTCCCGGAATCCCGGTCACCGGGTTGACGACAACGGTATCGAAGGTGCCCCAGTTGCCGTTCTTCTCCCTCCACGGGCCGGTCGTCTCCCAGCGCAGGCCGAGGTTCAGCGTCAGGTTGTCTCTCACGCGCCAGTCGTCCTGGGCGTAGAGGGCGAGGTAGTCCCGACCCCCGAACAGGTTGCCATCGGTCTCCTGGGTGGCGCTGGCGACCCCGCCCAGCAGCATGCTGGCGAAGCCGAAGCCCACCCGGTTGGACCAGGGTTGGCCGGGCACACCGGTCGTCGCCGGGTCGAAGTTGAAGCTGAGCACGCCGGTGGACGTCCGGCTGTCGATGCCGATCTTCCGGTAGTCACCGCCGAACTTGAACATGTGCTTGCCGGTCACCCAGCTCAGGCTGTCGCTGAGAATCCAGGTCGTCCCCTTGTAGCCCGAGTTCGCCCCGTAGCCGATCTCGGTGATCCCGACGCCGTTGACCGCGCTGCCGAAGTTGACCTCGGGGAAGTTCCCGACCCCGACGTTTCCGAGGCCCAGTGCCTGGGGCCAGTCCCCGTCGGCCTGAAGCGAGACACTCGGGTTGTCGTACGTGCTGTAGGTGAAGTTGGCCACGTTGATCACGTTGGGGGAGACGGTCCAGCTGTGGCTGGCGCGGAACTGCCGGCTGCCCACGTCCTGGATGCGGGCCTTGGCGAAGGGCCCCCCGTCCTTCTCGGGATCGGTGGGGTCCCAGACCCCGCCCTGGTCGACCAGGGTGCGGGGGCGCTGGGTCCAGATGAACGAGCTGGTCAGGACGCTCGCGTTCGAGAAGCGGTGGTTCACCTTGAGGCTGACCTGGTGCTGCTTGAAGTCGGGGTCGTTGTAGAACGTAAGAGCCGAGTTCTGGGAGAGCCGGTCGACCTGGGGCAGGTAGCTCTGCCGGTAGATGTCGACGATCTGCTGCGAGGTGTTGCTGATCCGACCCTGGGGAATGACGTTGCCGGGGAAGACCTGACCGGTGGTCGGGTCGACGATCGCCCCGGGATAGATGGGGTTGCCGGCGGAGTCGGTCCCGAGCGGGGCCGCGCCGGTGTTGAGCAGCTGGCTGAAGTCACCGTTCAGCATCCTCTCGGTGGGCACCGTCTGGTTCAGGTCCCCGAGCAGGAAGCGGGACTGCCGGTACTCCTCCACCGCCAGGAAGAAGAATGTCTTGTCCCTGATGATCGGCCCCCCCAGGCTCAGCCCGGCGACGTACTGGCGGTCGTCGGCGCGCTTGTAGTCCTCGGCGTTTTCGGGGTCGGTCTCCAGCAGGTAGTTGTTTCGCCAGGTGTTCGCGTTGAGGGCCTCGTTCTTGACGAACCCGTAGGCGCTGCCGTGGAACTGGTTGGTGCCGGACTTGAGGGAGAAGTTGAAGACCCCGCCCCCGGTGCGGCCGTACTCCGCGGGGATCCCGCTGGTCTGGATCGTGAATTCCTCGACCGCCTCCATGGAGGGGCTGGACTCACCGATGTGCCCCCCGATCTGGATGACGGCCGAGGTCCCGTCGAGCACGACCTCCTTCATGAACGGCGCCGACCCGTTGATGTTGGACGTCCAGTTGTTGCCCTCCACGCTGGGGGCGATGGCATAGGCGAAGTTCTCGAGGGCCCGGCCCCCGGAGACGCTGAGGGGCAGGTCCGTCACGACGTCGCTCGTCATCGAGGTGGAGACCTCGGGGTTGGACTTGTTCAGCAAGGCGGTGTCCGCGGTGACGGTGACCGCGTCCTGCAGGCTGCCCACGGTCAGCGTGTGGTCGAGGGCAATCTGCTCCCCGAGGCCGATCCTGATCCCTTCGTGGGTGAAGGGCTTGAATCCGGCCAGCGAGAAGTTGACGGAGTACCTGCCGATGGGCAGGTTGCGGAGTGAATAGAGACCTTGGGTATTGGTCGTCGCCTCGGTGACGGCGTTGGTTCCCGTGTTCGTGCAGGTGACCAAGACTCCAGGCACGCTCGCGCCGCTCTCGTCCTTGACGAGGCCGCTGATCGTGCCGCGGTCTGACTGGGCCAGCACCGGGCTCGCCACCATGAGGAAGATGAGAGCGGCGGGCAGAATGGCCCAGGCGATTCTGGGGGTCCTGCTTGGCATCGTCGGCCTCCCTTGAATGAAGCGCTGGAGTCTGTAGTCGCGCCTTCCAGGCTCGCCTGTCGCCCGCTCGAAAAGGGCCGTCCGAACCTTTTTGGCTACGGATGTGGCGCCCTGATGAAAGCGCTTCCGTCTTCGCGGAATCTAGACCCAAGTCGCCCGGAAAGTCAATGGGTTTCAAATCGGATGTTCGGGCCGTAAGCTCTTGGAACTACTGCTGATGATACATGCGCATCAGCAGCGTCATCGGATCCCTGCTATGCTTGCAACCGCTTTCGGGACCTTGGTTTTTGTCGCGGAGGTCGATCGGGGCGGCCAAGGCCTTCTCCGGGTACGGATGAGAGCCGAGATCTGCGCATGACCCTGCACAGAGTCGCCCGACGCGCCGGGGTTTCCTCGGCCACCGTCTCCCGGGTGCTGAACAACGCCGGCGGGGTGAAGGACGCGACCCGGGCCCGCGTGCTCAATGCGGTGCGGGAGCTGGACTACCACCCGAACATCCACGCGAGCACCCTGGCTCGCGGCCGCAGTCGCACCCTGGGGATGATCGTCTCCAACCTGAAGAACCCGTTCTTCCTCGACATCTTCCAGGCACTGGAGGGCGACGCCCACGAGCGGGGGTTCGAGGTCGTCGTGGCCAACACCGACTACCAGCCGAAGCAGCTCCTGACCCACGTGAGGCTGATGCTGGGCCGCCGGCTCGCCGGGCTGGCCGTGATCGTGTCGGAGATGGAGTCCACGCTCACCGAGAGCCTTGTCGACGCCCAGATGCCCGTGGTCTTCTACGACGTGGGCGTCGCCGGCCCGCGCTCCACGAAGGTGCGGACCGACTACGCCAGGGGCACGCGGAGGGTGGTGGAGTATCTCCACTCGCTCGGCCATCGGAACATGGCCTTCGTGGGCCACCACACCGCCCTCGAGCCGCTGCAGATCCGACAGCACTCCTTCGTCGAGGCGGTCCGCACCTGCCCCGGGGCGCGGTACGAGACGGTGGCGGACGAGGACAGCCCCCGGGGAGGCCTCCAGGCCACGCGGACTCTCCTGGCCTCCGGCTTCGATCCGACCGCCATCGTCTGCATCAACGATTTCATGGCGCTGGGCGTCATCAAGGGACTCCGAGAGGTGGGCCGGGCCATACCGAGCGACGTCTCCGTGGTGGGCTGTGACAACATCAGCATGTCGGAGTTCGCGTGCCCGCCGCTGACCACCGTCGACATCCCGACGGCAAGGATCGCCCACATCATGGCCGAGGCTCTGATGCCTGACGGCGATGAGTCTCCTCTCCACGGGCGTGAGCTCGTGGTCGAGCCGGAGCTGATCATCAGGGATTCGACAGGCCTGGCCCCCCCCGCGAACCTCGCCCACGCGAGGATGACGGGGGGGCGATGAAGCGCGCGTGGCTCGGGGGCGGTCTCGTCCTGCTGGGACTCCTGGGGGTGCTTCCCGTCCCCGCCTCCGCTGCGGAGTACTACCTCGACTGCAGCGAGGGTGCCGACCAAAATCCCGGGACCTCCCCGGCATCGGCCTGGAAGACCCCGGGCAGGGTCAACGCCGCCACGTTCGCCCCCGGGGACGCGATCCTCCTGAAGCGCGGGACCCGATGCCCGGGCACGCTCTGGCCCAGGGGGTCGGGCGAACCGGGGAGCCCGATCCGGGTCGGGCCCTACGGCGAGGGAGCTCTGCCGATCGTCGACGGCACGGGACGCGAGGCGGCGGTGAGGCTCTTCAACCAGGACCACTGGCACCTCGAGGCCCTCGAGGTCGTCGGGGGGGATCCCTACGGCCTCTACGTCTCGGGTGACCGGGGCATCCTGCGCCACTTCCGCATCCGGAACCTGGTGATCCACGGGGTCAGGGGCAAGGTCGGAAAGAAGACGTCCGGGCTTCTCGTGATGTCCGCCGGAGGAGGCGGTCAGACCTTCGAGGACGTCCTCATCGACGGAGTGACCGCCTACGACAGCACGCAGTGGGCGGGAATCCTCGTCAGAGGCGCCGTGTGGGAGGACGGGGGTCGGCGGGCGAGGAACGTCACCATCCGCAACTCGATCGTGCACGACGTCTACGGCGACGGGATCGTCCTGTTCCAGGCCGAGGACGGGCTGATCGAGAAGAGCGCGGCCTGGCGCACCGGCCTGCAGCCGACCCAGACCATCGGAACCCCCAACGGCATCTGGACCTGGCGCTGCCGGCGCTGCACGGTCCAGTGGACCGAGGGCTTCTTCATCGACTCGCCGGGAGTGGACGGCGGCGTCTACGACATCGACTGGGGCAACGAGGACAACGTGGTCCAGTACAACTTCGGCCACGACGCGATGGGCTACTGCGCCTCGGTCTTCGGCGCCAGCCGCGAGGTCACCACGAACAGCACCATCCGCTACAACGTCTGCGTCAACAACGGACGAAGCCCCAAGCTGGCCCTGCGCCAGGGCGACCTCTTCATCTCCACCTGGGAGGACGGGACCCTCGACGGGATCCGGATCCACGACAACACCTTCTACTGGAACCCGCCGATCGACGCTCCCGCCGTGCAGATGGACCACGCGGACTTCACCGGCGAGCGGCCGAACGTCTTCCGCAACAACCTGATCCACTCCACGGCGTCCCGGATGGTCCACAGCAACGACCGCCTCCTCTTCGACCACAACCTCTACTGGTACGTGGGCGAACGGCCGCCCCGGTGGAGCTACGGCGGGCGCGACTACGAAGGGTTCGCCGCGTACCGCAACGGCAGCGGGCAGGACCCCGCGGGCCTCTTCGCCGACCCGAAGCTGAGCGCCACGATGCGTCTCGGCCTCGACTCGCCGGCGATCGACGCCGGGGCGGCCGCCCCCGGGTCCGGCGCCTCCGACGCGCTCGGTGCGACCGTGCCCCAGGGAAAGGCGCCCGACATCGGGGCCATGGAGCACTCCGCCCAGGGCGCGGACGCGACCGATCCGGCGCCGGATCGGCTCCGGGGGACCTGGGCCCTGGTGTCGCATCTCGGGGTGGACGATGTGTCCCGGTCCCAGGTCGTCTTCCTGCAGAGCGCCCTCGCGCAGTACGGCGAGAGGGGGCTCGCGGTGGCGGTCGCCTTCCCCGGCGGCGCGCCCGGCACCATCGCCGCGGACTGGAACCTGGGCCGGATCCGCGTGCTCGAGCCCTCGCCCGGCAGCGTCGATGCGCTCCCGACCACCCGGATCCTCGGACCCGACGGCCGCGAGGTGCGTCGCTGGCAGGGCCTTGCCCCTCCCGCGGATCTGGGCCTCACCCTCCGCAGCCTCGTCGGCCCCCCGGCCGGCTCGCCCGGGGTCGAGCTGCCCCCCGACGCGCGCGTTCGTCCCTGAGCCGGAGCGGCAGACCCCGTGCGTCCCCCGGCTCATCGAAGGAAGCGCTCAGCGCAAGGGTGAAGGTCACCGGTATGGACGAGACGGCGCTCTGCATCATCCGACGGCAGGTGTCGGAACGAGAGTCAGGCGAGGTCAGAACCGATGCACCCCGCGGGCTCCGGGGACCCCGGATCCCGCGGGATGGAAAGCGCGGCCGCATCGCGCCCTTTTCGATCGAGGAGGTGCTCGTGTCCCGAAGGATCCCCACCCCTGCCGCCCTCCTCCGTCTCGTCTTCACCCTCGCCTGCTCCATCTTCATCGTCGGCGCCAGCCCGGCCGCGACCGACGACTGGCAGGACCCCACCGTGATCGGGCGCCACAAGCAGCCGGCCCACGCCACCCTGATGCCGTACGCCACGGTGGAGCAGGCCCTCGAGGGCTCGCGCGAGGCCTCGCCCTACTACCGGTCCCTGAACGGCGACTGGAAGTTCCACAGGGTCGAGAAGCCGGCCGACCGGCCGACCGACTTCCACGAGGTCGGCTTCGACGACGACGCCTGGGACACCATTCCCGTTCCGTCGAACTGGCAGCTCCACGGGTACGGCCGGCCGATCTACGTCAACCAGCCCTACCCCTTCGCGCCGGAGAACCCCGACCCACCCCGCATCCCGTCGCACTACAACCCCGTCGGCTCCTACCGCACGAGATTCACGGTCCCCCCCGCCTGGGACGGCCGGCAGGTGTTCGTGCACTTCGCCGGAGTCAAGGGCGCGTTCTACCTGTGGGTCAACGGCCACGAGGTCGGCTACAGCCAGAACAGCATGAGCCCGGCCGAGTTCGACCTGACCCCCTACCTGCGCGACGACGAGAACGTGCTCGCGGCCCAGGTCTTCCGCTGGTCCGACGGCAGCTACCTCGAGGACCAGGACACCTGGCGCCTCTCCGGCATCTACCGCGACGTCTTTCTCTACTCGACCCCACTCGTCCACATCTCCGACTTCGCGGTGCGGACCGATCTCGACGACGACTACCGTGACGCGACCCTTCTCGTGCGGCCCCGGCTCCGCACCTTCGGCAAGGCGGCCGCCGACGGTTGGACCGTCGGGGCCCAGCTCTACGACTCCGGAGGACGCCCTGTCCTGGGTCCGCCGCCGTCGATCGAAGCTCGGGCCATCCTGAAGGAGAAGCGACCCCAGCGCGGCAACACCCCCTTCGGCCTGCTCGAGGGAAGAGTCGCCCACCCGCTGAAGTGGACGGACGAGACGCCGCACCTCTATACCCTCGTCCTCTCGCTCAAGGACAGAGACGGCGCGCTCGTGGAGACCGAGAGCGCCCGCATCGGCTTCCGCGAGGTCGAGGTCCGGGACGGCCGTCTCCTCCTGAACGGCCGCCCGATCCGCCTCTACGGGGTCGATCGTCACGACCACGACCCGGAGACCGGCCAGGCGGTCCCCCTCGAGCGGATGATCCAGGACGCGGAGCTCCTCAAGCAGAACAACATCAACGCCGTCCGCACCAGCCATTACCCCAACGACCCGCGGTGGTACGACCTGTGCGATCGCTACGGCATCTACGTGATGGACGAGGCCAACCTCGAGACGCACGGGGTGACCGGTCAGCTCACGAACGACCCGGGCTGGCACGCCGCCTTCGTCGATCGCGCGGTGAGCCTCGTCGAGCGCGACAAGAACCATCCCTCGGTAGACTCGGCCCCTGTAGGCGGACGGTCCGCCTACCCTTCTTGCCGGTGTCTCTCCCCGCCGGGCTCATGGCTGGGCGTGGAGATCACCTGCCGGGTCTACAAGCCGAGGCGCCCGCGGGAGTCGCCT
>Ga0214472_10001007_pt1 | contig 32938 bp, 27 predicted proteins | sample RVTome_6_FD_207662 | JGI IMG/M metagenome (GOLD analysis project Ga0214472, IMG submission 207662) | Soil microbial communities from uranium-contaminated site in the Upper Colorado River Basin, Wyoming, United States - RVT140D175 | ecosystem: Environmental > Terrestrial > Soil > Contaminated >...
TGACGCTTCACCCCAATCTCCCGAGTGCTCCGTTCTGCCGTATGAAGTCATGCTTTTAATCATTTAGTTACCTTTTGCTTTGAATTAATTTGCTAATACTAACGTTTAGTTTTGAGCAGGGGAAATACGTAGAGCAATTTTATCGTTATAATGCAGCCCTTTTTATCCAGGAGACATCTATGCGCCCAAGCGGACGTTCGCCCGACCAACTCAGACCGGTCACTATAACCAGAAATTTCACCTGCCATGCAGAAGGTTCGGTATTAATAGAATTTGGTAATACAAAAGTTATCTGTAATGCCAGTTTTGATTCGGCCGTGCCTGGATTTTTACGTGGCAAAGGCCAGGGTTGGGTAACAGGAGAATATGGCATGTTGCCGCGTTCGACTGGTTCACGTATGCGCCGCGAATCAACTCAAGGCAAACAGGGTGGCCGTACCATGGAGATACAACGACTGATAGGTCGTTCACTTCGAGCGGTCGTTGATATGGATGCATTAGGAGAAAATACAATTGTTCTCGATTGTGATGTCATTCAGGCTGATGGTGGTACGCGAACCGCATCCATTACCGGTGCTTATGTCGCTTTGGTCGATGCTATTAATAAGGCAAAAGCAAAGGGTTTAATTACATCTGATCCGATCAAAGGAATGATAGCTTCAATATCAGTTGGAATTCACGATGGAACACCTGTGCTGGATCTGGATTACGCAGAAGATTCATCTGCTGAAACAGATATGAATGTTGTGATGAATAGTGACAATCACTTCATCGAAGTGCAGGGCACAGCAGAAGGCCATGCATTCTCTCCTGAAGAATTAAACAGCATGTTAGCGCTCGCGCAAAAAGGCATCTCGGAATTATTCGAACATCAGAGAAAAGCATTGAAAAGTGAAAAGTGAAGCGTATCTCTAGTTGATAGTGAGATTGAGAATGCAAAAAATTGTTCTGGCAAGTAATAACTCGGGTAAGGTGAAGGAAGTAAATGAATTACTTGAGAACAACTCGTTCCATGTTGTTCCTCAGTCAGAATTCAACATCGAAGAAGCAGAAGAAACCGGATTAACTTTTGTTGAAAATGCATTAATCAAAGCTCGTAATGCGGCTCAACATACAAACCTTCCTGCAATTGCAGATGATTCCGGTATAGAAGTCCCCGCATTAAACGGGGCTCCCGGAATTTACTCAGCACGTTATGCCGGAGTTGGTGCCAACGATGAAGATAATCTTTATAAATTGATCGAAGACATAAAAGATCTGTCTGAAGAAGATCGCATAGCGCAATTTGTTTGCATCATGGTTTATATGCGACACGCAAACGATCCAATACCGATCATCAGTCAGGGTATCTGGAAAGGAAGATTAATTACAGAACCGAAGGGCGAAAACGGTTTTGGATATGATCCGATTTTTTTTGTATCGACACACAACTGTACATCAGCAGAACTATCACCTGAAATAAAAAACCAACTCAGCCATCGTGGTCAGGCATTACGACAACTAGTAAAGATGATGCATGAGGAAGTTTGATGCTTATAGTTTAAGGGAGTAAAAAATGAATAAAAAAATATCAACAACAGCATTGGCGAAAGAAAAAGGACTCAGCAAACCGGAAGTTGACAGTATTTTGAGTGACCGAGGATATATCATCAGGGGAGACTCAGGCTGGGAACTCACCACTGCCGGCAAATCGGCGGGTGGTGAATATAAAGAATCAAGTAAATTTGGTACCTATATCATCTGGCCGTTATCCATTCTGGATGAAAGTGAAGAGGTCAGTACACCCGGAAAACTCACGACAGCAACAGAAATCGGTAAACACTTTCAAGTTTCAAGAAACACGGTCAATCCCATCCTCTCCGAATTAGGCTGGGTTAAAAAAGGAATTAAAGGCTGGGTGCTGACGGAACAAGGCAAGAATGTCGGTGGCCAACAAAAAGAACACCCGCAAACCGGCGTTCCTTATGTGATATGGTCTTCCTCAATTATCACGAATAATGCGTTGGTAAGAACCATCAACGAAGTCAAAGGCAACAATAGTCAGGAAGAACCTCAACCGGAAAGCCAAAAGAAAGAAGATCAGATATTCCGCGAGAAATTCCAGGCCACCAGTCGCTGTGCAGATGGACACTATGTTCGTTCCAGAGCTGAAATGCTGATTGATAACTGGCTTTACATGGCCGAAGTCATCCATGCCTATGAGAGAAAGTTGCCCGTTGAAGAAGATGTCTATTGTGATTTCTACCTGCCCACCGGTAAGGTCTATATCGAATTCTGGGGATTGGAGAATGATCCAAAATATCAGGATCGCAAACAGAAGAAGATTGAGATTTATAAAAAGTACAATTTCAATCTTATCCAACTCTCCGACAAAGACATCCAGAATCTTGATGATGTGCTTCCGCGAGAACTATTGAAGCAAGGGATACAAACATATTAATTAGGAGATAAATAACGATAAATCAAATAGATACATATTACGCAATAATGCGCAACAATAAATAATTAGTTATTGCGCATTATTGCGCATTATTGCACAATACAAATTCGTTGAAATACCCCGGGTGCTTATTGTGCTTTCATTTACGCCAAGTCAGAAAATCGAACAAAAGCTCAAAGATCTGCATGGTTTGCTGGTCGAGTCACATAAAGATCTGGAGCAGGCTTCAGCTGATGAAAAATCCTATCTGAATAAATGCGCACTTATCAGTAATGTGGGAGCAACAACACGAATTGAAAATGCCGTGCTCACTGACGTGGAAGTGGAATGGGTTGATACCGAATTATCAAAAGAAAGTAAACCGACTGCATTCGAGGAGAAAAAAGAATTCATCATCGATAAACTTTCCAAAGAAAGACAGAGAAGTATAGAAGAAGTAGCGGGTAGCCGGGATGTTCTGACAACGGTTTATTCACAGGCGAAAGAATTCAAACCGCTTAGAGAAACTGATATCCGGGCATTACATAAAACATTACTTCGATATTATGCCACTGCGGATCATTATGCCGGAAATTATAAGACGGTAATCAATAAAGTCGTCGCAAAAGACAAGCAGACAGGCACGGAACGAACCGTGCTCGAACCAACGGAACCGGGAATAATGACCAGCATCGCCATGCAGGAATTAATTGAATGGTATAACAAGGCGCTTCAGGAAGTATCATGGTCAATTCTGGTAGCGGTCGAATTTGTATTCCGGTTTCTGGCGATTCATCCCTTTCAGGATGGTAATGGCAGAATCGGCCGGGCATTGTTTTTACTGGTGTTATTACAGTCGGGAGATAAATACCTGGAGAGCGTGATGCACTATGTTGCGATTGATCGAAAGATTGAACAAAATAAGGCGCAGTACTATGCCGTGTTACATCAAACATCCGGGGGGAAATATCAGGAAGACGCTCGACAATATCAATACGAGACACTGATATTATATTTTCTGAAAGTAATTGAAGCGGCACTGGCAGACATCAATCTTTACAGATTGAAATTCAAAAATCTTAAAGGTTTGTCCGAATCAGCAGTTGCGGTACTGGATTGTTTCAAGTCCAGTCCAGAACAACATTTAAAAGTCGCCGATGTTGAAACAAGTACAACATTACCGAGAAGAACAATACAGTTCGCATTAAAAACGTTGGTTGACCAGGAATTTTTACAGAGATTGGGTAAAGGTGCCGGAACCCGGTATCAGTTGGTGTTTTGAAACAGACCAAAAAACCTGATAAAAAAATGGAAGAGGACGGTAGTCGTTTGCCTTGGGATGAAATAGAAAAACAAATAAAAAGAATTAGGAAAAAGTAATAAATGCCCACGTTGGACTGGTTAAATAAAAAAGAAGCGGTTAAAGCGGCGGATAAAGTGCCGTATCGTTTATTAGAACCGGTTAAGGAATTAAGTTATGGCGACCCGAATAACGAGAACATGCTTATTCAGGGAGATAATCTTGAAGCTTTGAAAGCATTGATTCCGCTTTATGCTGGGAAAGTAAAATGTATTTTTATTGATCCGCCTTATAACACCAAGTCAGCGTTCGAGCATTACGATGACAATCTGGAGCACAGCAAGTGGTTGTCAATGATGTATCCAAGATTAGAATTACTTAGAGAATTGTTATCCGAAAATGGCAGTATTTGGTTAACGATTGATGATAATGAAGCGCATTACTTAAAGGTAATAATGGATGAAGTTTTTGGAAGAAAAAATTTTATTGCTAATGGTGTATGGCAAAAAAAATATGCTCCACAGAATGACGCAAAATGGCTTTCAGATTCGCATGATCATATTTTAATTTATGCTAAATCTAAATTAATTTGGAGACCTTATGGTTTGCCAAGAACTGCTGAAATGGATAGTAAATATAAAAATCCAGATAAGGATGTAAGAGGTGTTTGGATGTCAGATAATCTTTCAGTGAAAACATATTCTGAAAATACAGATTATACAATTACAACTCCTGCCGGTAGGAAGGTAAACCCTCCAGAGGGTAGATGTTGGGCATGTTCAAAAGAGAAACTAGAAGAGCTAATTTGTGACAATCGAATTTGGTTTGGTAAGGATGGTAATAATGTGCCAAGACTTAAAAGGTTTTTGTCAGAAGTACAGCAAGGTACTGTTGCAAAAACAATTTGGTTAAGGGATGAAGTTGGTGATAATCAAGATTCAAAAAGAGAAGTTAAACAATTTAATTCTAAAGATGTTTTTGGAACACCTAAACCTGAAAAATTAATACATAGAATTTTGCTGCTATCTACATTACAAGGCGATATTGTGCTTGACTCATTTCTTGGTTCAGGAACAACTACAGCAGTCGCACAAAAAATGAATCGTAAATATATCGGCATTGAAATGGGCGAACATGCTGCAACTCATTGTCAACCACGGTTAAAGCAAGTTGTTGATGGTGAACAAGGTGGGATATCAAAAGCTGTCGAATGGCAAGGTGGAGGTGGTTTTCATTTTTATCGTTTAGGTCTTAACGTTTTTGATGAATTTGGTGAATTGAATCCAGATATCAAATTTCAGACTTTGGCTGCTCATGTTTGGTATCTGGAAACTCGAACACCTTTAATGAAAAAAGTGAAAACGCCATTTCTTGGCGAGGACAAAAATACAGGATATTACTTGCTTTATAACGGTATATTAGGCGATAAACGACCACAAGGCGGAAACGTATTGACGCATCCTATATTAGAAAGTTTGCAAAAATATGATGGCCCTAAAGTGATCTATGGTGAGACAACACGTATTGGTACTGCGAAATTAAAAGCATTGAACATTGCCTTTAAACAAATACCCTATGACGTTAAGGCGATATAAGTGGAATTAAAAAACTATCAATTACAGACTTTAGCTGCTTTAGAGTTATTCTTGGCAAAAGCGCGAATCATGGATGTTAAAGATGCCTTTTCTGAAGCAAGAACAGAATCCGGTTTTTCTGATTCATTACCTTATCGTGAATACAGTTTTGGAAATATTCCTTATGTTTGTCTGCGATTACCAACAGGTGGTGGCAAGACAGTCCTAGCGTCGCATGCGGTTAAGATCGCAACACGAAAGTATCTCGAAAAAAATTACCCCATCGTTTTATGGTTAGTGCCGACTAATACGATTCGCCTACAAACATTGGAAGCCTTAAAACAGCCTGGGCATCCTTATCGTGCTGAACTGGATCGTTACTTCGATCATAAAGTAATGGTGCTGGATATTGATGAAGTACTACAAATCCGCCCGCAGGATATTGGCGGTAAAACAATAGTCGTTTTAAGTACCTTGGCAAATTTGCGTGTGAACGATACCAGTGGTCGTAAAGTCTATTCTTATCATGAAAACTTTGAACCGCATTTTGCTAAAGTTGATCAAACTGACGAACGACTGGAAAGAGTAAAAGAAGAAGATATTAAAGAGAATGGATTATCCAGAGAAGAAATAGGACGAGTTAAATATTCTTTTGCGAATTTATTAGCTTTAAATAATCCACTTGTAATTATTGATGAAGCTCATAATGCCCGAACGCCGTTGACGTTTGAAACATTTAAACGAATCCATCCTGCTTGTTTGATTGAATTCACTGCAACGCCGGATATGAGTAATACCTCCGCAAGTAATGTGCTGTTTCATGTTTCTGCATCGGAATTAAAAACAGCAGAAATGATTAAGCTTCCTGTCATGTTGACCGAACATGATGACTGGCAGTCCAGTGTACAGGATGCAGTGTTGACCCAGAAAAAATTATTGATCGAAGCACAGAAAGAATCGGATTACATTCGTCCTATTGTTTTATTTCAGGCCGAAGCAAAAAATGGTGAAGTGACAGTAGATGTTCTTAAACAATTTTTACTTAATGATTTAAAGATAGAAGAAGAACAGATAGCGGTTGCAACAGGTAATCAACGAGAGTTGGATGGTATTAATTTATTTGAACAATCTTGTCCTATCCAGTACATCATAACGATTGAAGCCTTGAAAGAAGGTTGGGATTGCTCGTTTGCGTATGTCTTTTGTTCGGTCAAACCTGTTCGTTCGAGTAAAGATGCTGAACAGTTACTAGGGCGAGTTTTGCGTATGCCTTATGCCAAACGCAGAAAAATAGAAGCACTTAACCGATCTTATGCACATTTAGCTTCTCCCGTATTTTCAAAAGCTGCTCAGGAATTAACTGATAAATTAATCAGCATGGGATTTGAAACATTGGAAATACCAGCCAATCTTCGTGCAGGTCCGGTAGGTAATGGTGATGACTTATTCGGCGATCCGAAGAACGGCTGGGAACGACCAAGTATTGATGTGCCGTTAGTTATTGAGCTGCCTGATGATGAAGAGGTAGTAAAAACTGTACAGTCAATTAGTTCAGCTATAGAAATTGAAAAAACCGAAGAAGGTTATCGAGCCACTGTTAAAGGGCTGATAGATGAAAAAGAGTCAGAGAAGCTTGCTCAACAGTTCAAGGGAATAGAAAAAACTGAACTTAAAAACGCGATTGTTCAACATAATCTGAGAATACGTGCGAGCAAATCTCCTTCTGAACAAGGGGTAAATTTCGCAGCATTGCCTCAATTGTATTTGATGAAACAAGGTGAGTTAGGGTTAATTGAAAAAACAAGTTATGAGTTTCTTCTCGAATGGTCATTATTGGATTATAAGATTGATCTTCCTCAATTTTCTATGGAAGAAAAGACTAATACTTTTGAAGTCGATATTGAAGGCAAGCATATTTCTTATCATGTATCTGAAGATAAAGGAACATATGAATTAAATCTGGTTGATGCGGGTTATACAGAAACTGATTTAGTTAGATGGCTAGATAAAGAGCTGCGTAGTCCTTACATTAAACAATCCGAGTTAATAGCCTATTTAACAAAACTAGTTAGCCACCTTACAAAAGAAAAGCATATGCCAATAACGGGATTGGTGAGAAGCAAATTTATTCTTGTTCGGTGTGTCAAAAATCAAATTGATAAAATTAAAAAGAAAGTTGCTGATAATGGTTTTCAGCAAGTGTTATTTGAGAAAGATCTGATAGTAGAAGTTTCATTTGAAGACGCCTATTTATTTGAGAACAACTCTTATCCTGCAAGGTCACCTTATTATTCAGGGAGATTTAGGTTTGCAAAACATTATTATCCTGTCATTGAAGATATAAAGGCAGAAGGAGAAGAGTTTGAATGTGCCAAAGCAATTGATAGTCATCCATCGGTTAAGCATTGGATAAGAAATTTGGTAGATAGAGATGACGCCTCATTTTCATTACCTCTGGCGGGTAGAAATTTTTATCCTGATTTTATTGTTGAATTGGAAGACGGGCGAAATCTAGTGGTTGAGTATAAGGGAGAAGTTTATAAAACCAATGATGATTCTAAGGAAAAGAATTCGATTGGTGAACTTTGGGCTTCAAAGAGTAATGGTAAATGTTTGTTCTTAATGGCAGCAGAAGAAGATGAAAAAGGTTTGAATGTGTATCAACAGATTGATCAGGTTATAAAAAACTAAAATAGTTAGAAAAGGTGACAGATTTATTTAGATGTTATAAATGATATCAGGCTTTTACAAAGAGAGAATAGATAATGGCTAGATTAATTTTGAATAATAAGGAATACACTCTTTTTGATTTTGATCTTGAAGATGATCTAGAAAAAGCAGTGATAGAAAATCAGCAGGCTTTGTTCGGAAAAGATGCTGTTTACATAGATGTAAAGAAACTAATTGGTAAAAGTAAGCATCGCGGGATTCCTGATGCATTTCTTATCGACTTTTATGATCCTCAAAACCCACAGCTTTATATTGTTGAAAACGAACTCGCTTCTCACAGTGTTTACTCTCATATAACTGAACAAATAGCCCGCTTTAGTACAAGCATCATCACTTCACAGGTTCAAATTAGAGATATTTTAATTGATGCGGTCAAGAAGAATAAAGAAACAGAAAAAAGAATTGAAAACCACCTTGTGAAAACAAATTTTAAAACATTAACAGAGTTAATGCTTTATTTGACTGAAAATCTAATAAAAATTGTGGTAGCAATAAACGAGATTACGCTAGATCTTAATGATGCTTTTAAAATATTCAATAACCCTCCAGATGTGGTTTTATTACAGCGCTATAAGAATGGAAATGAACTCCTTTATTACTATGAACCAATGCGAGAAGAAATTGATGATATAGAGGTTCAAAAAGAGAGAATAGGTAAAGCTGTGGATTTTGATACAGTTGTTTGCGCTGCTTTCGAAGAAGGTTTTAAACTCGCCTATGTTAAAAATAATGCATGGTGGTCGATACGTCTGTCACAGCAAGCAAGAGAAAAACTAAAATATTTGGCAATTTATGAAAAGTCACCTATTGCTCATATTAGTCATTATGCAGAAATAGATCGAATAGAGCCTTACAAAGATTCCGGTAAATATATTCTTCATTTAAAAAAGAAGAAAACTATTAAACCTATCAAGCTTGGAAAAGATAAAAAGGGAGAAGCTCCGCAAGCCCCAAGGTATACGAGTTTAGAAAAATTATTAAAGTCTAAGTCTATATATGAATTGTGGAATTAATATAAGCAAGCCTCTATAACATGGATGATAGTTTTGAACACATTAAGGCCACTGGGGAATGGTGGATTAACCCATGGTGGGAAGATAGGCAATACTACGAAGATGGTTCATATAATAAAGAAGATGTAAATATTGCCATTTCAATATTAAAAAAATATTTCGATAGAGATTGGGTAAAGAAAAAAATAAACGAGAAGCCATTGCATGGCGTACTTAAATACCTTTGTTACATGAAAGGAACTGATGCACTAAGTTCTATTCGTAATCTAGGCTTAATGTTAAAAAGAGTAGAAGATGCAAATGGTTTTGTTAGTAAGCTTAAAGAGCTTAAGTCAAATAATTGGGAATGTTTTAATTTTGAATATACTGTAGCGGATATATTTGCAAGAAATGGATATGAAATTAGCTTTCCAAAGGGTTCAAAATGGAAAATGCCTGATATTGAAGCTAATGGTAAAGGAGATGAAATAGCTATCGAATGTAAACTGTTACGTTCAGAGCAATGGGAATTATGGGAAAACAGTTTACTGACTAATATTTCTCATGAAGCATTGGGTAGGTACAAATCTAATGATTATGCTATCCAAGTGGAACTTAACCCAAGGCTGTCGGATTTAAGTATGGATGATCCAGATATCAATGATGCGATCATAAGTGGTGTTACTGAAAAAATTGTAAGTAATTTGCCTACTTTAGATAAATTAGAGGGTGCTGAATCAATTATTAATATAGATGAAATTTGTAATATCAAAATAATAAAAAGCAAAGATGCAGATTCTTATGTGAGTGGTATGCATATATCTGATCCTGCAAAAATTCGAAGAATATTGAAAAATGCTTTATTTGAAGCGCTTGGACAATTACCCACAGAAAAAACAGGGATTATAGCTCTCTTAACTAACTATTTACCAAATCAACAGCTTCTGAAAATTGTTTTTGATTCGCTTATAACTAAATTTCCTGATAAGTATAGTAAGTTAAATGCAGTAATAATATTTCCGTATAGAAATATAATGCATTATGAATCTCCTATATTATTTATTAATAGGCAATCTGAAAATGATGTCCAAGAATCAAATTGGTATTCAATATTAATAAAAGAGCTTAAGCCAATAGTAATTTAAAATTATTGGTTTAGTCATTATGAAAATCGAGCCTTATTCATTAGGAAAAACTGCCAGATTTTTTTTAGGTAATGAACAAGAATTTATTCTCCTTAGTTTTAATGATCATGCCATCTTGACGAAAAGGTGACAGATTTATTTAAATGCATGCGACACGCAAACGATCCAATACCGATCATCAGTCAGGGAATCTGGAAAGGAAGGTTAATTACAGAACCGAAGGGCGAAAACGGTTTTGGATATGATCCGATTTTTTTTGTATCGACACACAACTGTACATCAGCAGAACTATCACCTGAAATAAAAAACCAACTCAGCCATCGTGGTCAGGCATTACGACAACTAGTAAAGATGATGCATGAGGAAGTTTGATTTAAATAACTCTGGCCGTTTGCCAATATTAGATTTTTTCATTATTTCATATCAATCTGTTTCTCCTTCTTCATTTCATCAGAAAAAGTAACTCGCCCTGAATGAATTACAGTCTGCCAGCGCAATTAGGGTGTTCACCGAGTGATTCACCGCTTTAATAATTTCAACTTTAACCCGAGGCATTTTATCGCCTGAGAAGATTAATAATGTAAACTATTATTTACAATAAATAGCTTAGCGACTATAATAGTTTACATTATGCCGTCAAAGTCACCTGTTTTATTGCCTGAAGTGCAGCGTCTTTTACAAAAAGTCGGTGAGCAAATTCGTCGTACGCGATTACAGCGTGATTTGACTTCGGAGATGATTGCCAAACGTGCAGGTATGTCCCGGGTTACGTTAAGCAAGATTGAAAAAGGTGATCCGAATGTCACATTCGGATCATATTGTTCAGTGCTTCATTCATTAGGACTGGATTCTGATATTGGCTTGATTGCGGCCAACGGTATTTCAAATCATATTAAGGATGAGTCCGCTCATTATTTTCGTCAACGTGCGTCTGGAAGAAGAAGCAGAACAAAGTTGAATAAGAATGATCCGCATGATTTGAGTGAAGAAAAAACCTTAATGATTCATCGTGCAATCGCATCAAAAATAAAATCAGACCCGGAAAAATGTATTGTCAGGGCAATAGCAAATATACAGCGTTGGAATCAACAAAGTGGAGAGGGTAATCGAGCCAATGATGAATGGTTATTTATATTGAATAACTGGTCGCCGGAAGAAATTATTCGATTGATTACGTCAAGTAGTGAAGAGGCTTATCGTTTAAGAAGCAGTTCTCCTTTTGTTGGAATTCTGACTCAGGCAGAACGCAAACAAATCAGGGATGAGGTTTCAGCTTAATGAAAAGAAAAGATCTGGAACACCTGATTCGTTCCAGCGGTGCGATCAGCGGCAACAATGAAATTATTATCATAGGTAGTCAGGCTGTTCTCGGGCAGTTTCCCGATGCACCAGTTGAGTTATTGATGTCCAATGAAGCTGACATCATTATTAAGCAGGAACCGGATAAAAGCGATCTGATCGATGGTGCCATAGGTGAAGATTCTTCATTTCATGAAACATTCGGTTATTACGCACAAGGGGTTGGTTATGACACAGCTCGCTTACCGGCAGGATGGGAAGAACGTTGTATTCTTATCGATAATGAAAGTACGCAGAATGTGAAAGCCTATTGTCTGGAGATCCATGATCTTTGCATTAGTAAATATGTCACGAGCAGAAAAAAAGATCTGGATTTTATTAGCGAATGTATCAAGCATAATCTTGTCAATAAAGAAACCATGATACTGAGAATCAACATGACTGAATTATCTGATAGTGAATTAAATAGAATAAATGAAAAAATTGAATCGGACTTTAGTTTCCATAATAGCAATACATAAAGTTGCAATTTATTTTAAGTAAAGGAAAGTTTTGTAAGGACAAACCATACAGTACATGATTTTTGTGACGACTGTCTATTTAATAGACAAATACAAAAAATGATGCCACTGTCAAAACTGATTAACCCGTATAACATTCAGCAACACGAAGTGTGTTGCCTGATTGAACTGCTCCGTACTTATCCTTGAAGGCTTTATCAATTGCGCGTAACGATGCGGAAGTATTTTCCTTGCGATAACGGGCAATATGTTTTGGTCCACCGTTGTACATGGCATAGCTGGAACTAGGTAGATTATCAAAACCGCCCTGTTGTTCGTGTTCTCCTTTCTTAATGGCGTAGTCAACAAAGTAATGATGCAGAATCTCGCTACCAGCTCTGGCGTTGTAAGCTATATTATTAAATAGACTATCCAGGTCATAAAAACCACGCCAGACATGTTTGTTTATTTGCATAACGCCTATTGATCCAGCGGATGAACTAATCGTTTTCACGCCATCTTTGGTATTAATAAATTGTCGCCAACAACTTTCTTGCCATGCTGTTGCCAAAACCATATCGCGATAAACCTTTTCATACTGCTTATCCAGCTTTTTTTCCAACATGGTTGAGTCTGCGACATAGATAAGCAACTCTTTCATCAACGGTAAATAGAAATCGATATTTTTTCGTGTGGGTATTGTGCTGTTAAGTTTATCGATAAGCAGTTTATAGGCTTCGGGTGCAAAATTGATTGAAGTCGTAAAAGATAATAACAGTCCGTAAAGCAAACCGGCGTGATGTGTTCGTGAACTGGATGAAGACTGATTAGATAAGTTCGGTTCAATACTTAAAGAATGATCAAAACCAAACAGGCTACGTAGTTCTGAATCAATAGCATTATCATAAAACAACGGATCTCGTGGATAAGCTGGTGCAATGATACGTGCCATGCGCCGTAAGGCATCGGCGGTGATTGTAAAACCGGTTGCCGTGCCTAGCGATTGAATTGCAACCAGTGCATCCGCCGCAGAAATAAAACTCAGATAGTTAAGCGTAGTGGCTGTAGGTAATGAGTTACTTATTGCCTGAAGTTCCGGCGACAATTGTTCCCATGCATTAACAAATAATTCCGGGACAGGATCTTCATCATTAATATCAGTCGATACAAGAATGTTATAAATATCATGCCGGGCATCAAGTAACACATTAAATAAAGCTAAACGAGTATCCTGAAGTTCTGTTGTCGCTCCGGATGATTTAATCACAAATGTTAAAAATGCATCCCAACGTTGCCAGGCTTCGGTAAATTGAGTCAGTTCTTCATCTGATAAAGTGGATACGGTTTGATTTTGTATTGCGTTGACTGTATTTTCGGGCACATCAAATTTAATGCCGAGTTCAATTCGATTATCAATAATACTGACTTCTTTAATAGCAACCGAATCATTAATTTTTTGAACATTAGTACTACCTTCAGGAAACACCTGAACCAGAGTATTTTTCAGGTCATTTAATAGTGGTTCGATGTTGATATGCAAGCGGCTAAAGCGGGGTTTAATGTAAGTTTTACTCCATTCCCAAATTGTGCCAACGAATCCCCTGGATTCACCATCGTCTGAATAAACTTTAGTGTCAGTGATCTCAAATACAACCGTATCGGATGTTGTTCCCAATACGGGTTTTTGAAATATTTCGATATAACCGTGCCAGCTAATTAAAGAAAAACAGCGATTACCTAACACGGTTCCAATGCGTGCTACAGCAACAGTGTGAGTGGCAACCTGTTCATCTTTAATGCTTAACTTAGGACTGGAAAGAGTCAGGTTATTACAGTCTTTACCATCATCCCAGACACGTGCCTGTAGTTGGTCATCTGTATATACCTGCTCCATTAATGCTTTTTGTAGAAAATTTTCCTTTAGCCTGATTGGAATATTGACTTCTTTTGCAAATAAACAGGTAGAGAAAGTGAATAGAAACAGGAATAAAAAAGATTTTCTTGCAAAGTAAAAAGTTGTTGGCATATGTTTTATTCAGGAATGAATAATGGTTTGTCGCAATAAAGGAAACGGTAAAGGATTATGCAATAAAAAAGCGGCCTATAAAATAGACCGCATTAAAATAAAAGGAGATAAGCAGGAGAAATAAGTGAGATTAGACCAGGGTTTTTAAAACTTATTTTCAATGACAACTTCATTCATTGCTAATTGCCCCGGGCGTGGCCAGGCTTCTTTAATACCTTTACCAATCACAACGAATTGTCCAATGACATGATCTTCGGGAAGGTTAATTAATTTTCCAACAGCATCAAAATCAAAACCATCCATTGGGCACGAGTCATATCCTATTGCTTTGGCGGCTAACATCAATGTCTGCGCAGCGATACCCATAGAACGAAAAGCTTCATCGCGTTGTACCTGATCTTTATTTTCATAGTAGGTTTTTATTGCCGGCAGCATAAAATTCTGGACTTCAGTTGCGGCATTACGCCAATAACGCTTTGGTTCTTTTTCCCAGGCTTTTAAATCTGCGGTTAATATAATTAATAAAGAAGCTTCAACCACATGAGCTTGTCCCCAGGCTAAAGGGAGTATTTGTTTTCTCAACTCCGGGTCTTTTACATTAACAAATCGCCAGTTTTGAATGTTGAATGCTGTCGGTGACAACATGGCCAACTGAAATAATTGTTCTGTTTCGGCGTCTGTTAATTTATGTTCAGGATCAAAATGTTTAATTGCTCTACGTTGTTCTATTGCTGTTAGTGTATCCATTATCTTTGTCTCATTGGTTCAGTAAAAAAGAGCGGTCTATAAAAAATAGACCGCATTTAAGGGGAGGTGACTATTGGAGGAGAAAATCATTTAAGCCCCGATACCGGTACTAGCGTCTGTTACTAGTGCTACTTTTTGTGCCATGTTTGTTTCTCCTAACTTTTATTTTCTTAAAGTTTGTATGTGTTCTTTTAAGCCTTGCAATGATGTTCTTAAGACATCAACACTTTTTGCATTCTTGGCAAGACTGGTTGAACCTTCAATAGCCGCAACAATGAAATAAGCTGATGCTTCAGCAGAAATTGATTCTTTAACCAGACCATTTGCCTGACCTTCAATAAGACCTTTAGTAATGGCCGTTCGCCATTGATCAAAAATATAATTAATACGTTCACGAAAACCTTCATCAACAGGTGACATTTCCTGAGCAAGATTATTTAAAGGGCAGCCGAAACAGATATTGTCTTCGTTACGACATTCGATACTTCGATCGATCATCGATAGCAATGCATCGATAATATTGTCAGTATCGTTTAATGGTATAACCCAGCTATCTTTTACGTTTTCCCAAATTAGCTCATCAACGACGGCATAACCCAGTGCCAGTTTCGAAGGGAAGTGATGATAAAGCGCGCCTTTGGTCACTTCCGTTTCTTTTAGGATATTAGCCAGACTGGCTGCTTGAAAACCATTCTGATTAATTTCTGTAAAAGCAGCGAACAACAACGCTTGCCGGGTTTTATCAGGATCTCTATCTACCATTCTCATTCGTCTCAGATATTAATTGTCCGATGATCGCAGCATCCGGACAGGTGCCGAATAGTGCACAATACGATGCCCGCAAAAATTCAGTACGAATTTGGATTGAGTGTATATTTTCCATAGCTTGTCTCTTCATATTTAACATACCGACCAGTATGTATGTAAAGTTAGTAGTAGTCAAATGATTTTTAAGTATTTGATATTTAAATAGAAGTATCTCTCTCCTCAAATCCATTGAGGAGAGAGAAATACAGGATGTCTCCGTATTGATTGCATTCCTTAACCTGTACCTTAATTATTCTGGCTTATGAAAATGACACGATGATTAATGTTTCGTGACATCGTCAAAATCAATATTTATTAAGAGAATTCCGTTTAAATTAACAAATGTAATGATGTTTCAGGTATTTTATATCTATTTTGAACGAAACTAGATAGGTGAGTTTATTGTCTATCGAAAATACACGGAGCTAACAATAATACCCAATGGAAAATATTCGTTATATTAATCATTTCAGAACATGCTTATCTTTTGGCGCATTTTTACTTTGTGCAAACTTATATGCAGCAGAAACTATTACGCCAGTTAGTGTCGTTACAGCAAAAGTGGGAATAATGAATGAAGAAATTCCTTTAACTGGTTCAGTCACATCAATACGTACTTCTCATATCTCACCGAAAGAAGAAGGTTATATAGAAACATTACTTGTTGATGAAGGTGATGCCGTAAAAAAAGGTGATCCGATCATGCATTTTGATCGTCAATTGGCCGATGTAGAAATACAACGAATGCGAGCACAACTTAATGAAGCAAGTGCGCGCTTAAAAGAATCTGAACGACAACGTGATGAAACTGAAGAGCTGGTGAAGAAAAAGCATATTGCTTCAACAGCTTTCGAAGCTGCTGTTGCCGAAGTCGAAATTAACGCTACTGTTGTACAACGACTGCAAGCAGAATTAAAAAGACAACAAATAATCGCAGAGCACCATACTTTGTATGCGCCGTTTGATGGCGTAATTACAGATAAGATGGTGGAGGTCGGGCAACGGATCGATACCAATACCCCCTTGTTTGAACTAACAGAACTGAATCCATTGCGTATTGAAGTACCTGTGCCGCAGTTTTATTTTAGTCGGATTAATATAGGTACACCGGTAAAAATAAAATATGATGCGATACCGGATAAAGAGTTTACGGCACAAGTTACCGTCAAAGTACCTTCAAGTAACCAAAGTACTCGTACTTTTCCCGTCATGATAAAAATTGAAAATGATGATCGAGTTATCGCGCCGGGTATGTCGGCCAGAGTCATCTTTCAATTATCGGATCTGAATGCAAAGCAATCTGTGTTATTACCTCGAGATGCCATAGTGCAAAAACCGGATGGAACAAAAACAGTCTGGTTAATTGCCGATAAACAAGGTGTAACGAAAGTAAATCCGGTTGAAGTTAAAACAGGTAAAAGTCATCTTGAAAATATTCAGATTCAATTTGGAAATATTGATGTCGGCGACAAAGTGGTTGTTAAAGGTAATGAGTTATTACAACCAGATCAAAATGTGAGTGTTATTGAAGTGTTGGATTACACGCTGTAAAAGTAGAATGTTTCGTTTTTCTTTAAATAATCCCATCATTGTTACCGTAACCATACTCATTATTTGTTTGTTTGGTATTTTGTCTTTTTTCCGTGTACCGGTACAAATGACGCCTGATCTTGATCCGAGAGTTATCTCAATTCAAACACGTTGGGCCGGCGCGACACCTCAGGACATTGAAAAAGAAATTTTGATTGAACAGGAAGAATATATTCGACGTATTCCTGGTCTTGAACGTATGACGTCAACAGCCAGAACCGGTAGCTCCGAAATAGAACTTGAATTTCCTCATGGCGTTGACATTAATGAAGCGCTGTTACGCGTTAACAATGCACTCTCACAAGTTCCGGGTTATCCGGAAAATGTAGATGAACCGCAGATTACCTCAAGTGCTTTTTCCAGTAATTCATTTATGTATTTCAGTATTACACCACTGGCAGGTAACCCCCGGAATATCGACATATCAGGTGTGCGGGATTTTCTTGAAGATAATGTTCAAACATTTATTGAACGTGTTCCGGGGGTTGATTCAGTTCGTTTACGTGGCGGTGAAGATCCGCAAATAAAAATTTTTGTTGATCCAGTAAAGCTCGCCGAAAGAGATATACGTTTAATTGATGTGCGTAATGCTATCCGTGCCCGAAACCGTGATGTATCTGGCGGCGATCTTGATTCAGGTAAACGACGTTATCTACTTCGCACGCGCGGTCGTTTTGATAATCTTGCCGAAATTGAAAATCTTGTTATTGCAAGACAGGGCGATGTGTTTATCAGGTTAAAGGATGTCGGTTATATCGAACAATCTATGGCTGAAGTTCGATCAATCGTTTATACCAATGGTGAACCCGTAATTAATCTTGCAGTTAAACGTCAGATTGGATCTAATGTTATTCAGATTATGGACGATACACTTGAAGTTGTAGAGGAACTTAATCAAGGCTTCTTAAAAGATCATGGAATGCAAATGGAGTTGATCTCGGAAGATGTTCGTTATGTTAAGCAATCAGTCAAAGTTGTTTCGCAAAGTTTATTAATCGGTGCAGTACTGGCGACGTTGGTATTGTTTTTATTTTTGCGTTCAACGTCAGCAACGTTAGTTGGCGCAATCGGTATTCCTGTTTGTACCGTAGTTGCATTTTTAGGGTTATTAATTACCGGGCGCACAATGAATGTAATCTCAATGGCGGGTATTGCTTTTGCCATTGGTATGACGCTCGATAACAGTATTGTTGTGCTGGAAAATATTTATAAACATATGGCACTTGGTAAAACCCGATTTCAGGCTGCCTATGAAGGTGTTAAAGAAGTCTGGAGCGCTGTACTCGCATCGACCTTAACCACTGTGTTTGTATTTTTACCGATTGTGTTTATTAAAGAAGAAGCAGGGCAACTTTATTCAGACATTGCCGTTGCAATTTCTGCCTCGATTATGATGTCGATGATTATTGCTATAACGGTTATCCCTGTTGCCTGTAGTCGTTTTCTGACGCCGAATACATCATCACCCTTGCGTTTTGGAATTTATCGATTAGGTCAGGGCTTTGGTCAAATCGTAATGAAGTTTGTCGATTGGTTATTACATGGTGTTATACGTCGTATTGCTTTAATTGTTGGTGTTCTACTTGTTACTTTTTTAATTTTGCAAAACCTGACTCCGAAAGCAGAGTATTTACCTGAAGGTGAAGAGAAAAAGATCTTTGTTTCCATCTATGCACCACCCGGTTATAACATTGAGCAAATGCATAATATTGCCAGGGATGTAAATGAACATTACGTGCCTCATCTTGGTAAAGATCCGGACAGTTATAAAGGTGGCGATGACGAAATGTCGCCGTTGGATTACATTGTTAATTTTTTAGATTCTTCCCAAACTCGTTTTGTCGTTGAAGTTCATTCACGCAAACATCTGGATAAGTTGATCGAATTAACCGAAGAGTATGTGAAAAAATTTCCCGGCGTTATTAGCTTTGTTTCGCGAGGCAGTATTTTTTCCGGAAATAGAGGTGGCACGCGTAGTGTTAATCTGGATATCAGCGGTACTGAACTGGAAGACTTATACGATGTCGGCTTAAAAGCATTTATTCGTTCCAGGGAAATTTTTGATAAACCCAGAGTAAATCCGGATCCTTCTTCATTAACACTGGGTCAACCGATGATTGAGATTCGTCCCGACTGGGAGCGCTCCGCAGAACTGGGTATTGATGCGGATGAACTGGGTTATACCATTTGGGCTTATTCAGACGGTGCATTTGTCGACGAATATTTCAAAGGCGATAAAAAGATTGATATGTTTCTCTATTCGACACATGGCGTGATTGAATCACCCAACGATATTAATCATTTGATGCTGTATTCAAGACAGGGTGGCATCGTGCCTTTAAGTTCTGTTGCCAGTGTTAATGATACGGTAAATACGGAAACGATCCGCCGTGTTGATAGTCGTCGAACAATTTCATTATCAATTATTCCGCCACAAGACGTGCCATTGGAAGAAGGCGTACGCATTGTAAAACAAGATTTAATTCAATACATGAAAGACAATGGTCAATTGCATGATGGCATGAGTATGAATATCAGTGGTGCCAGTGATCGACTTGATGCAACACGACAGGCACTACAAGGTAATTTTATTACAGCAATCTTTATTGCTTATTTATTGATGGTCGCTATCTTTTCGCACTGGGGTTATCCCTTGTTAATTATGACCTCAGTTCCAATTGGTATAAGTGGCGGCATAGTTGGACTATGGCTGGTAAATTTCTTTGGTGGCAAGTTAGATAAAATAGGAATGCAAACAATTAGCCAGTCTTTCGACATGATTACCATGTTGGGGTTTTTAATCCTGATTGGTACTGTTGTGAATAATCCTATTTTATTAGTCGAAAGAACCATGACGAATATTCGAGATCGCGGAATGCATTTAATTGCTGCAATTCAGGAAAGTACCGAATCACGCTTACGTCCAATAATGATGTCGATGATAACAACGATAGCCGGGTTATCTCCATTAGTACTTAATCCGGGAGAAGGAACCGAACTTTATCGTGGCTTGGGTGCAATTGTGCTATTTGGTTTATTGTTTTCAACAATCATTACTTTGACTTTCATGCCTTGTTTATTATCACTTGTGTTAGAGTTTCGTGAGAAATTTTCAAAGAATAAAGAAAGCAAAACAGAAGCTGCATCTGTTCATATTAAATAATCACGATTCAATCAATCTTGTCGTATGCTTGATTTTAAAGAAGCCATTCCGCTTTCGCTTTATATCCATCTACCCTGGTGTGTAAAGAAATGTCCCTACTGTGATTTCAATTCACATGAAGCGAAAACAGAATTAAATGAACCGGCATATATTGAAGCCCTGATTCGGGATATTGATTTTGAATTACCACGAATCTGGGGAAGGAAGATCATTAGTGTTTTTATCGGCGGCGGTACACCAAGCCTGTTTTCTGCTGAAGCACTTGAACGATTAATCTCAGCATTGAGAGCCAGATTAAATATTGCACCGGCAATAGAAATAACACTGGAAGCAAACCCGGGCACAGCAGAGGCGGAAAAATTTAAAGCCTATCGAGAACTTGGAATCAATCGACTTTCCATCGGTGTGCAAAGTTTTAATGATGCGCATTTAAAATCATTAGGGCGTATACATGATGCGAACGAAGCATTACATGCAATTGATTTAGCCAGGGCTGCCGGCTTTGAAAATTTTAATCTTGATTTAATGTTTGGTTTACCTAACCAAACAATTGAAGATGCATTAAATGATCTTGAAACAGCAGTCGCACAATCACCAACACATCTATCCTGGTATCAATTAACCATAGAACCGAATACGGTGTTTTATTCCAAACCGCCAAAAATACCTTCAGACGATGATAGTTGGTTTATGCAAGAACAAGGACAATTGGTTTTAGAAGAAAATGGATTCAAACAATACGAAATATCCGCATACGCAAAAGATAAAAATGTAGCGTTACATAATATAAATTACTGGGAGTTTGGTGATTATCTGGGTATCGGTGCAGGTGCGCATGGAAAAATTACCAATATTGCCGAAGGCAAGATAGAGCGGTTCACTCGGCATAAAATACCGAAGCGATATATTGAATTAGCTGGTAATGATTCTGTAATAACACAAACAAGAAAATTAAATCGCAATGACCTGCCGCTGGAATTTATGATGAATGCCATGCGCTTAAAAGAAGGCGTCCCGGCAAATCTGTTTTTGCAACGGACAGGAGTTCCACTAAAAATAATAGAAAAAGAGTTATCGATAGCGGTAGAGAAAAATCTTTTAGATTGGCAACTGAATAAATTAAAACCAACCATACAAGGGCAGCGTTATTTAAATAGCCTGCTGGAAATGTTTGTGAAACAGTCGTGAATTTGCGACTATACGCAAATCGATTGCTGGCTTTCTGGCTTAAGAGAAGATACTATTTTTGTCGTCGTTGTAAACCCCTGAAAATAATCGCTATTTATATTACGGAATATGTTAACTGAAGCAATGAAGCAAAATATAACTTCTCTCAGCCTGTCTGAGCTGGAGTCGCTGTGCAAAGAATATCTTGAAGAGCATGGTGAACACACGGAAGAACAGTTCATTTCGCATCTCTATCATACGAAGCGTATTACCTCGACCGAATATAAAAATATTCAGTCGCATGAAAAAGTAGATTTAACATCAATCGCCAACATTAGTGATATCAGTGACATTTCCAAAAAATCGTCGCGGCCAATTACCAGCGAGATTGGCGGAACCTATATTGATAATGAAGATTACACTGTACTTGAATCAATAGATGAAGGTGCAATGGGTGAAATCCTGATTGCCCGGGATAATAAACTTAACCGAACAGTCGCTTATAAAAAGATTCATGCGCATGTCGCTCAAATCCCGAGTTATCTGGGTCGCTTTTACATGGAAGCGCAGGTGACGGCACAATTACAACACCCGAATATCGTTCCTGTTTATGGATTAATGTCCTCCGGTAACGATGTCGGTTATGCCATGAAATTGATTGATGGCATAACGCTGAAAGATCATATTCGTGAAACACAGGAACAGTATGTTAATCAAGGTGAACCTGACGAACACCATACCCTGCATGCACGACTCGAACATTTCTTAAAGGTTTGTGACGCGATGCATTATGCGCATCGAAAAGGTGTTATTCATCGCGATCTTAAACCATTAAACATCATGATTGGTCCTTATAACGAAGTTTATGTGATGGACTGGGGTATCGCGAAAACCGTTGATGTCGATAAAAGTACATTTGGAGATAAGACGGTACTCGTCGGTCATGAAGAAGTTGATGATGAAGATAAAACCAAGATGGGTCAGGTTATGGGGACACCAGCCTATATGTCACCAGAGCAAGCCGAAGGTGAACACGATATTCTTGATCATCGCAGTGACCTTTATGCACTTGGATTAATCCTGTTTGAATTAGTGACATTTCATCGTGCTATTAATGGCAAGAATACAGATGAAGTCATGATGAAGGCACGTCGTGGACATATTGATCCACCACCTGCTTATGGAAAACAGGAAGATGCTCAGGAACAACTTTTAGCTATCGTTAAAAAAGCAACGCAATATATGCCGGAAGATCGTTATCCTACGGTTGCCGATTTCTCTGATGACATTCGTCGTTTTATTCATGGCGAAGCAATTAAAGCGCGTCCCGAATCAAGAAAGCAAAAAATTATGCGTTGGGTGACACACCATCGAAAAGCGGCCGTTAATATTATGGCTTTATCGATATTGGGTTCGTTTGCATTAGTCGTTGCCGTTCTATTTATGCAAATGCAAGCGATGAAAGATACGCAGAGTGTCGATTTAAAGACAAATAATTTTGTCACGGCTGTTGCCAGTAAATCACAGCAGATCGACAGTCAGTTTCTTAAGTACGAAGGCATCCTGGAAGGTCTCGCCATTGGCGCGAAGAACCTGTTAAATCAGGGTAATAGAGATGAAACGACTTACTATACAAGTGAAACTATCGCTATTCCCGGGAAAGGCCCTGCTGATTATAAATTTTCAGATATTTATGGTTTGCCTATTAGCGTTGATAACCATGTTTACAAATTGGCGCCGGGTGTAAATGAATTCTATGTCAAATCAACACTGGAACGTTTAAACCCGTTACGTCATTCATTCAAATCTCTGATGTTGAAGAGTCATAAAGAAGACGTACCGGCAGATGACAATAAATTAGCGCATGACATTATTATGAATAAAGGTCTGCCATTAGTCTGGTCATACATCGGTCTGGAAGAAGGCATTCTTGCTTCTTATCCTGGTAAGTCAGGTTACCCGGAAGCATTCGATACCAGACAGCGTCCCTGGTATCGAAGTTCCATGAGTAATACAGGAATAAAATGGTTAAATCCGTATATAGATGTTGGTGGACGGGGCGCGTTATTACCGTGTACAACACCACTTTTTAATAACGATGGAAAATTTATCGGTGTTGCCGGCGTTGAATTAACACTTGAATATATCAAGAAAAGATTATTACCAATTAGCTCCGAAGGTTTGGAAGAAACCTATTTACTAAATGATAAAGCTGAAGTGGTTGTCGCTTCATCAGATAAATCCCAGTCATATGCAATAGGCACATTAATTAATTCAGCTGAAGATCTGGAAGTTTTTCCAAATGAATATGTCGCTAATAAAGTTGCCAGAGGGCAATCAGGTCATTACTTTTTTATAGAACGGGGTCGTGAAAAAGTGATAGCTTATTATAAGTTGAATTCAATTGGATGGTATTATGTCGCCAAGGCAGATGCCGAAGAACTGTTAAGCGGATATTAATTTATTTAATTACCTCGTTTTTTCATCTCAGAGTATTCTATTCATTTAAAGCATTCTATTGTGTTTGACTGGAAAGTATACATTCTACGTTGTTCGGATAATTCCCTCTATACAGGTATCACCCGAGATTTAAATCGAAGAGTTGATGAACATAATAATAATGATCGACTTGCATCAGCGTATACTCGGGCGCGACGACCGGTAACGTTGGCTTACGAAGAATCCCATAAAGATCGTTCATCAGCCAGCAAGCGCGAAGCAGTAATTAAAAAAATGACAAAAACAGAAAAAGAAAAACTGATTAAAGAAAAACATGGCAAGAAATAGCGCAAAAGATATCGACCGTCCCAAGGCGAGCAGCCTTCAACCTTTAAAATTAGCCTTGCCCTTTATGCGACCCTATCTGGCAAAGTTATCGCTTGCGGTTGTTTGTTTAACGATTGCTTCGTTATCGATGTTATCTATGCCCGTTGCGATTCGGCATGTGATTGATCAAGGGTTTTCCAGTGTCAATTCAGGTTCTATTAACACTTATTTTATTGCCTTGTTTGGCCTTGCTATTATCTTCGCTATATTTGGTTCGCTTCGATATTACCTGGTGATGTCGATTGGTGAGCGCGTCGTTGCAGACATACGTGCGACTGTCTATCAGCATGTTATTAAAATGAGTCCGACCTTCTTTGAAGTGACTCGTACCGGTGAAGTACTATCGCGTTTAACAACCGATACGACGTTAGTTCAAAGTGTTTTCGGTGCAGGCATGTCAATCGCCTTACGTAGTTTGTTCAGTGTCATTGGTTGTTTGATTATGTTATTTGTCACCAGCTCAAAACTGACATTTATGATTATTGTGCTGGTGCCGATCGTTGTTCTACCTATATGGCTATATAGCCGAAAAGTGCGACGCCTTTCCCGTGCAAATCAGGATCGTATGGCTGACTCAAGTAGCATCGCCGACGAATCATTAAACGCAATGCATGTTGTTCAGGCATTCACCTTAGAAAAGTTTTTAGGAAAAAAATTCGCTGAATCAGTTGAAGAGACTTTTGATGCAGCAAGACAACGTATTCAACTTAGCTCTATTTTATCGGGAACCATTATTTTAACCGTATTCGGTGCAATCGTTTTTGTCCTCTGGATTGGCGCACATTCTGTTATCGATGGATCCATGAGTCCCGGAGCGCTGGGACAATTTTTGTTATACGCAATCTTTCTTGCCGGCAGCACGACTTCCCTGGGTGAAGTCTGGAATGATATACAGCGCGCAGCAGGTGCAATGGAACGGTTAATGGAGTTACTCCATATCGATCCGGAGATAAGAACACCGGATAATGCAGTCGCCATGCCTGTAGCAGGTCGAGGCCATATTCAAATAGAAGATGTCTGTTTTCATTATCCTTCGCGCCCAAACATAAATTCTCTCGAACACTTTAGTCTGGAAATAAACCCGGGTGAAACAGTCGCCCTGGTTGGTCCATCCGGCGCGGGCAAGAGCACGGTGTTTCAATTGTTACTACGTTTTTATGATCCACAATCAGGTCAGGTTTTATTAGATGGCGTAGATATAAAACAGGCCGATCCAATCGAAGTGCGGCAACGTATTGCCATTGTGCCGCAGGATACTGTTTTGTTTGCAACAACGGCAATGGAAAACATTCGTTACGGAAGACCGGAAGCAACGGATGAAGAAGTTAAAGCGGCCGCGCGTGCTGCAATAGCAGATGAATTTATTGAAAAGCAGCCAGAAGGATATGAAACATTTTTAGGCGAAAAAGGTATACGTTTATCCGGTGGACAACAGCAACGCATTGCGATTGCCAGAGCGATACTAAAAAATCCTCCGATTATGTTGCTGGATGAAGCGACCAGTGCGCTCGATTCTGAAAGTGAAAAACTGGTACAGGAAGCACTCGATCATCTGATGCAGGATCACACAACGCTGGTAATAGCACATCGTTTATCAACCGTCATAAAAGCTGATCGTATTGTAGTTATGGATGAAGGAAAAATAGTAGATATAGGTCAGCATAATGAATTGATGCAAAAAAGCGGTTTATACAAACGCCTTGCTGAAATTCAGTTCGGTCAAACAGCAGAAAATGAAAGTTAAACTGTTTCATCTGATATTTAGTTTTAATTTGCTGACAGCATCAATGGTCTTTGCAAATGAAGATCTGGAAAAATTAACAATTATTGACTGGCATGTGCATGTTGCCGGATTAGGTCACGGCGAGTCAGGAAACTTTGTTAATGAAGCCATGCGTAATAATTATCGCTTCGGTTTTTTTCTGAAATGGATGAACGTGACAGAGGAAGACTTGAAAACATTCGGCGATCAGATTGTTGTTAAGCGATTAAATGATCAATTAGAAAAATCTAAATATCTTGATCAAGCTGTCATTCTCGCGCTTGATGGCGTTATAGATAAAAACACTAAAAAACTGGATAGGGCTAATACACAGTTCTATGTCGATAATGATTTTGTTGCGAATCAGACTAAGCAATATCCGAAGTTATTATTTGGTGCCAGTATTAATCCTGAGCGTGAAGACAGTATTGAATTATTAGAAAAAGTACATGAACAGGGTGCCGTGTTAATAAAGTGGATACCGTCAATTATGCATTTCGATCCAGCGGATGAAAGATTCGAACCATTTTATCGTAAGATGGCGGAGTTAAATATTCCGCTATTGACTCACACTGGAATGGAAAAATCTTTTCCTAATACTAATGATGCGTTAGCCGATCCAAGAAGACTGGAGTTGGCATTACGATCAGGCGTGACAGTTATTGCCGCACACATTGCCACTACGGGAAAATCAGTTGGGCAGGATAACTTTGAACGCATCATGCCAATGTTTGAACAGTTTCCAAATCTTTATACTGAAATATCAAGTCTTACCCAGATTAATAAACTCGGTTATCTCGCCAAAGCACTAAAGAAGCCTGATTTGAAAGCGAAAATGCTTTATGGAACAGATTGGCCATTACAATCTTTTCCTCTGGTTTCTCCCTGGTATCATATTAACCATATTGGAATTAAAAATGCGTGGCGTTTAGGAAAAATAAAAAATAAATGGGATAGGGACATAGAATTGAAACAGGCTTTTGGTGTACCTGATTCTGTTTTTATGAGAAAACTCGGGCGTGTTAACGATTTAAGCAACGTTTTAGAATAGTTATCAGAGAGAATCGGAAGGATCTGTTGGGCTAATATAGTGCAGATTTTGACGAATTGGCGACAGTATTCGAATGCGTCATGATTTAGATAAAGCTGATTAAGATGAATATGTGAGAAGCTTGTGTTAATCCTTAAGAAACTATAACAACTCAATGAATAGAAAAAACTTATCACTAAAAAGCGTCAAAATAACCCTCTTTTTAGCCATAAAAACAGCACAAATTATCAAATAATGTCGGTGTTTTGTCCTGAAAACGTCACAAAATCGAACTATACTTTTATGGTATAGAGATTGCTTTATTTTACATAGGCAAATACACCTCAGGAGGTGTTCTATGATTCCTACAAATGTTATGCCGTTTCCAGAGATAGAATACAGTATGCGTTGTGGAGTTTGTCCGAAGTGTGGAAAAACTGATGGCTTTGTAAATTTAGGGAAAGAACACTGGTTCATCTGTCGCGTTCATAAAACGAGATGGTTTGCGGGTGTTAATCTGTTTGAAGGCTGGAAGAATCAGACAGTTGCTCAGGCAGAGAGTATAGCAATGATGCTAAGTAGTTATAAGGAAGTGGTTCCTGTTAGAAGCATCGATGAAGAACACAAACTGGGTGTTAACGCGTTATAGCCTTAACGAATATTATTCCTCCCCCAAGTAGTATGCATAATTTCCTCTGGCTTAAACAACCAGAGGATTTTTTTTGACATCATTCAAACTTAAATTAATTATTTAGCCAGCGCCTGTCTGATCCGAAGATCCACATTTTGTTTTACCATGACATCACTGACACCGGCAGGGCGTTTGTATACGACTTTCTTTTCTTTATCTAGAACATAAACAGCCGGTGTACCTTTAACGCCGTATTGTTTTGCTATTTCATCACCATCCAATAACATGGTGTAGGTGTACTCTCTATCTTCAAAATATTTAATCGGATCAATTTTGCCATCTTCATAAATATCGACTGCGTAAAATTTGACGCCTTTACTTCGATACTTGCGGTACATGACTTCCATATGCGGCATCAAGGTCGCGCAATACGGACACCAGGTTGCCCAAAATAAAATAACGGATACCTTATCCTCGCTATCCTGATAATAATCCAGCGCTTCAGCTTTACTGGTTTGCAATGTCCAGTTTGCGGCAGTGCCGCCAATATTGAGAGGTAGTTCGTCAGCATGAGCCATAGAAACAGGAAGCAGGGAAACAGGCAGCATGGAAATAGAAAGCAAAAGCAGCAGAAGGTGTCGCATCGTGATAGCCTTATTGTTATTTATTAAACTGGATAAGTATGAATAATAAAAGTTCATACTCTCGAATGCATTGTTTAAAATGATGAGGCTATTCTGAAACATTAGGCGAAAAATGGAAAGCCCGATTAAAAATTCACATAAAACGAAACAAGCGACATCAGTCATTAGTTTGGCGCTATGTATTGCGGTTTTTAGTCCGGGCTACACAAGCAATAGCGTGGCTGCAACTGCGGATGAATTGATCATCATCGAAAGTATCGTCAATGTCAGGGCGGGACCGTCAAAAGAAGCTGAAGTATTAGTCAAACTATCAAAAGACCGCAAAGTGACTGAAATTCAGCGGCAGAATAACTGGGTCGAAATTGAAACGCATCGAGACGATGTAAAAACCGGATGGATACATAAGTCTTTGCTTGGCAAGGCAGCCGCGACGCAAAATACATCTTCACCAACGCGCTTTGATCACTTTATGCAACGTTTTAATGATCATAACGAAGTTATTAAAAAACAAAATGGCGTAATCTACTTTACAGAAGCAAAAGATAAAGGAAATGGACAAATTGATCTTATCGCCACACAAGCATGGATCAGTAGCAACATTGAAATGCGTGATACAGTATTAAACGAGATATTCAAACTATGGAGTGATGTTGTGCCGGTCGGTAGCTCAGTGTCGGTACACGTATTGGATGTACAGGGCGAACAATATACAGTGATGTTACGTTAAAAATATAAACACCCGGAAATTAAATATAATAAAAACATGTTAGTCGAAATCATACAAAAACAGCATATCGAATTACGCGAACTTTTTGCCCGCCATCAAGAAGCTTTGTTACAAGGCCAGCTTGAAAATGCCCGCACATGGCTGGAACATTATAATGTTTGCCAGAGGGGTCACATGCAAATTGAAGAGCGATATCTGTTTCCGGAATTTGCCAAAATAGAACGAACGACGAAATGGGACTGCTCGTTATACGAAAAAGAGCATGACAAGATAAAGCAGCTCTACGACAATGTCGCTCAAGATCTGGATTGGTTAATAGAGCAAGAAATAAACGAATCGCAACTGCGCCGAAACATCATTGCGCTGCTGGATAAAGAAAAAACCTTAAAGGGACTAAACGAACATCATGAAGAGCGCGAAGAAGAAGCGTTGCTAAAAGAACTGAGCGAACAACTGGAACAAAGACACTTGAAAGAACTCAGACTGGATATCAATCTTACCTGGGCAGAAGTGATTGCCTCGGTGAAAGAAACAACAATCTAAAACAAATTTTCGAAAGATTTGGAAGCGTCGCAAGAACTAAATAATATCAGGAACTACTTACCATGAAGTTACAAAACATACTAATACCAATCTTACTTTGTCTAATGTCAGTTAACGTTATGGCAGAAGCCGACATCTCAGGCATAGAAGCTCAAGAGCGCGCACAAATTATTTCAGAATTAAGCTATCGTCTGGACACAAAACAAAACTGCGATCAAACATTAAACTGGGATGATTCAGGATCAGGCGCAGACCTTGACGGCTACTTCTTTATTCCGAATGCAAAGAATTCTGAATACATCATCGGCGGACATGCTTCAGGAAAGAGAACATCCGACTACCATTGCACGACAACCGTTAGCGAAGCGGCGAGCAATCCTGAAGGCACGCCGCCTTTATTAGTTGCGCCGGCAGACTGGAAACAAGTCTGGAAAGATTCAGGAAGTGGCGCGGCAAAAGACGGTTCATTCTGGACAGCAATACCGCCGGATAATAATTACAAATGTATCGGCAGCGTTTCGCAACTGAATCACAACGCCAAACCCAGCTTACCCAACTATCGTTGTGTGCATAAAAGTTTGACCGACAAGATCGTAACAAGCGCAATAGTTTGGTCAGACAAAGGCACCGGAGCGGATCAACAGGTTAGCATTTTTAGTTTGCCAGCAACGGGCACCTTCATAGCGGCCTCGCCAAGAACAGATAAAGTCGAAACCTATGATTTAAAGAAAAACGCGGCCAGTGTACCTGATGCAAAAAAGGTCGAAGAAATACTCGCGAAAAGATTAGCGCCACTAAAAGCTGATATCGAAGCGAAAACCCTGGCAATGCAAGAACAAAAAGAAATTTCCAGGAAAGAAGAAATCAGGAAAGCCGAAGCAGCGAAAGCAGCAGTTAAAAAAGCCGAGCAGGAAAAACTAGCTTTAGCCGAAAAGAAAAAACAGGAAGCAGCAGTCCCGAAAAAAATAGTCGAGGAAAAAGCATCAACAGCGAAAGTTGATACAAAGCAACAACAGGAAGAAGTAGAAGCGCAAAAATTAAAAGAACAACAACAGGCGCGCATCGCAAAAGCAATGGAAGAAAAAGCGGCTGCGGAAAAAGAAAAACAGAAACTCGCAATGGCAGAGCAAGCCAAAAAAGCAGAAGCCAGGCCAGAAGCCGCTAAAACAGAATCAAACATAGACGTAGAAGCACCAGCGCAAATAGAAGCCGAGAAAACAGAAGCAGTAGAAACAAGTAGCGAAAGTGCTAAAGAAAGTAGTAAGGCAAGCGAATCAAAAGGCCTGAACGACATACTCATGTTCTTCTTAAAGATATTCGGGATGATGGTCGGCGGCGTAATCGTCTTTATGATTGCTTTCAAAGTCCTGTTTGGTAAGAAAACGTCATAAGAAGTACGACTGCATGGACGATGTGCAAGGAGGCACAAGTGTCGCGGTTGCATGGAGAAGGGTTGCATGGAGAAGGTGAGACCAGGAACTGGTCGAGAAGCTGGCCTGGGCCAAGCAAAAAAGCGACCGTAGGTAAAAATAAATATTTCAGTTTTTCTAAAGCCAGACTGTTTCAGGTCGATACAAATAATGAATCGAATGGAACAGAGCCGTTATGAGTATTTTATGTAAAAGATGTGACACAGACATGCAGACCGTTTTCTATGAAGGCGTCGCCATACAACTGTGCATGAGCTGTAAAGGCGTCTTTTTAACCAGAAAAAAACTCGAGATTATTGAAAACTCGCGCGAAATAGAAATCCCCGAAGACACAGCAATCCCGCGCAATGGCCCTGAAGTTCGTCGACATTGCCCGACATGCGACATCGCCATGAAAAAAGTGAAGTACGGAAAAATCCGCACAACCATGATCGATTTTTGTACCGACTGCAATGGCATCTGGCTGGATAAAGGCGAACTGGTCTCCATACAATTCAGCTACGAAATCGCAGAAAAAAACCAATTCCTCAATCAACTCAAACGCGCCTAGAAGAATTAAGTTAATAATTAACTGAATTTATTTGCCGCTTTTTTCATGTTTTCAAAAATCGGGACAGCGATATCTTTAGGAAAGTCATTAGGTAAACGGGAAGAAACTTCAGTAATAACGTTATCAATGTTACTGACAGATTCATCAATAATCTTTTGCATTGACGTTTCTGGAAAATCAACGTTCTTACTTTGAGAAAACCAATGTCGTGGTAACATGTTGTGCCAATGATAATGTGTGTTCTTACTACGTAAGGCCATTGCCATTTTCATATCTTGAAATTCAATTTGTCGTTTTGCAGCAAGTGGATAAGCCGAAATAACATCATAAACAGGTGTTAACAAAAATCGTCCACCTTCCCTTAAAAATATGCTGAAATTTTTTGCATGTCCATCAATCGCGCCTAACAACCAAAATAAAAATACACGGTGCATAAATTGTTTGCGATCTTCTTCAGGCTGGATTGAGGATTTTAATAATTCCATTATGGTAAAAATTCCCGGACCACCATCACTCTCATATTTTAATCCTGGAGAAATAGCATTAGCCTGACACATATCTTCCTGTGGTAGTCGAATGATCCAGCTTTTGTCTTCTGCTAATTTTCGATCGAAACGTTCAATTACAAGCACCTTAATATCTTTGAATTTTTCAATACGAACATCTGGAACAGGCACGCCAAACTCACGCAATATTTCCAAACATAGCCACTCGTTTTCGACACTATCAGATAAATCGATACCACTATGTTCAATTTTACCAATAGGTAATTTAAAGATATGTGTTGTTGGGGTCGTACCTGTTGGTCGTTGCCATTTATTTTTATGCCAAAGCAAAGCCGTTTTCTCTTGTGCTCCTGCAAGCGATATTCTGAAATCGTTATCTTTCGACATTCCAAGAGGCAATGTCTCATAGTTTTTTAATTCCTCTGCAATTTCTTTTTCACTAAGCGGCGTCCCAGAAATATTTTTCACATCAACATCAGTTTGCTCGGACATAAGTTGAATAGCACCAACACAATCCTTTCCGATAACTGCAAGTAAATCGAAAGGTCTGTCTGTCTTTGTGCCGAATCTGGCCTGAATGCGTTTTCGTATATCTTTACTATCAGGTAACAGGTTTTCGAAATAGTTATAAACGACTTCGCCTTTATGTTTCTTTTCTGTCAATGGTAATGACAAAGACAAGGGTATTGCTGATTCTTTGTGATTCAGCCAGGAATCGCTGTAAATAAATTCCTGTGCACCACTTTTATGTTGAATGTATTCACCAACTTCATAACCATTCATATAAACAAACAACGAAGCCATTACCAAAGCCCCTTATTGTTTTCAGG
>Ga0214472_10001008_pt1 | contig 32930 bp, 30 predicted proteins | sample RVTome_6_FD_207662 | JGI IMG/M metagenome (GOLD analysis project Ga0214472, IMG submission 207662) | Soil microbial communities from uranium-contaminated site in the Upper Colorado River Basin, Wyoming, United States - RVT140D175 | ecosystem: Environmental > Terrestrial > Soil > Contaminated >...
TTACCCCACCAACAAGCTGATAGGCCGCGACCCCCTCCACGAGCGGAATCCATTTGCCTGCGTGGTGATGCCACCTCGCAGGGTCATCGGGTATTAGCGCTGGTTTCCCAACGTTATCCCCGTCTCGTGGGCAGGTTGGTCACGTGTTACTCACCCGTTCGCCGCTCCGTAACCGCGGGTGTTGCCACCCATGGTCCGATCGCTCGACTTGCATGTATTAAGCACGCCGCCAGCGTTCATCCTGAGCCAGGATCAAACCCTCCATTAGAGGTTTCTCACCGCCGGCTTCCTCGGGGCCGAAGCTCCTTGGTTACCGTCGGTGCTGATCTCTAACAAGGCGTTACAAAAGGGTGCCCGCTCTCACTTGCGTTCCCCCGGTCCGGTCGAACCCGAAAGCTCTTCCGGCCCGGATCGAATCGCGTGTCCTCGCTATGCGGTTTTCAAGGCGCAGACAGCGACCAAACACCAACCCAAATCTCGGGTAGGAGTTTGGTCGAGTTCCCGCCGTCCCCAGTGGACAGCGGAGCGCTAGTATAGCGCGCGGTCCCCGATTGGCAAACCTGAATCTGGGGGACCGGGAAACCGTCCGTATCGTATCGCACAGGGGAGGATCGCCGCATGCCGAAGGTAGGAGACCGGGTCGTCGTGGAAGGCTCGAAGGTCGGCGGGAGCCGCCGCGAAGGAACTCTGCGCAAGGTCGTGGGATCCTTGATCCAGGTCCGCTGGGAGGACGGGTCCGAGACCCTGTTCGCCCCAGGCGCCGGGACCGTCCAGTTCCTTCCAGCCGCGGGCAAGACGAACGGCAAGGCCGCCAAGGCCAAGCCTGCCGCGAAGAAGCCGGCCGCCAAGGCCGGTCCGAAGAAGGCCAAGAAGAAGAAGTAGGCCCTATCCCTGGGGCAGGTCGCTCATCGCGGTTTCCAGGGCCGCGATGCGGCGCTGCAGGGTCGTGGCCGACCCGATGTTCTCGGCGACGCGCAAGATTCCCTCGGACAGGCGGGCGAGCCCTTCGGTGATGCGCTCGTCCAGCGCGTCGATGCGCGTGCCCATGCTTTGAAGCTGCGCGGCCGCTGCGGCCCGTTCGGCCGCCATACGCGCGCCCGCTTCCGATAGCTGCGACTGCAGCCCCTCCAGCCGGCCCGCGAACGCGCGCAGCGCGCCGGTGAAGGTCTCCTCGCTCGAAACCAGATCCCGGCGCAGCGTTGACGTCTGATCGGCGACGTCCTCACGCGCGGTCTGCAATTCGGGTTCGATCCGTTCCCGGAGGCGCGTGATCTCGCGCATCGCTTGCTCACGAGCCTGCTGAAGGCCCGATTCCATTCCTTGCAGAAGCCCGGTGAACGAAGACTGGAATTCGGCGCGGATCGTGTTGACCGAGGCGTCCAGGTCGATGCGCATCTGCTTGACGCGCGCGTTGACCTCTTCGCGGGCGGTCGCGACGACTTCGTCGCGGGCCGGCTTGATCTCGGTGCGGACGCGCTCGCGAAGCGCGTCTTCGTCGATGACCGGCACCGCGGGTTCGGCCGCTTCCAAGGCCTTGCGGGCGGCTTCGCCGCGGAGCTGCTCGACGGTCGCGCCGACGGCCCCCAGCGCGTCTTCGATGCGGGCCCTCATGATCGTCAGCTCGCCGCTCACCTTGTCGGTGTCCTCGGCGTGGCCGCTGCGGACGCGGCTCAGTTCGTGTTCGAGCTCGGCGACCCGAGCCTCGAGCTCTGCGACGGCGGTGACCGATTGGATCTCGGTGAGGATCTTCGCGACGTCGTCGTCGTAGCTGCCGTCGTCGTCGGGGGCGGGCTCGGCGTCGAGCGTGATCGGCTCGTCCGCCTGGGGCTCCCAGCGCGGGTTTCGGGCAGGTTTGATGGGCACGCTCATGTCGGATCCTCCCGGGTTGACCCTAGCCGCGGACCACCCGGAGTCAAGCACGCCCGGCGGGTCGGCGGGCTCGGGCGGCGGTCGGAACTCTTCGTCGCTCACGTGTGGTCTCCTGGAGTCTCCGGATAACGATACGTGCGGAGCTCGGCCTGCGCGAAAGCCTCTTTGGCGAGCGCGTCCACGTCCAGCTTCTCCTCGGCGCGGCGGGATTCCTCTACGCTCGCCTTGGTCGCCGGCCGCTTGGGCTCGAACAGGACGCAGGCTTCCTGGCACGGCGCCGCCGACACCTCGAACGTTCCCAGCTTCTGCGCTTCGGCGATGATCTCGATCTTGTCGAGCGTGATCAGCGGCCGAAGCACCGGCAGCGACGAGGCATCCTCGACGGCGGTGAGATTCTCGATCGTCTGGCTGGCGACCTGGCCGAGCGAGTCGCCGGTGACCAGCGCTTTGGCGCCTTCCTGCTCGGCGACGAGCGCGGCGATGCGCATCATCATTCGGCGGTACAGGATCGTGCGAAGCTGCTGCGGCGCGACGGCGACGATCTCTTGCTGCGCCTGCGCCAGCGGCACGATCCACAAGTTCGCCTCGTTCTGGTGGCGTGTCAGATGCTGGACGATCTCTTCGGTCTGCCGCGTGCTGGACGCGTCGGTGAACGGCATCGAATGGAAGTGCACGAAGGTGACCTTCGAGCCGCGGCGCATCATGCGGGCGGCCGCGACCGGCGAGTCGATCCCGGCCGAGATCAACACGACGCTGCGGCCGCTGACACCGACCGGCAGGCCGCCCGGCCCGGGATGCTTGGTGGTGTAGACGAGCACGAGATCGCCGACGATCTCGACGTGGACGGTCAGATCGGGCGCGCTCAGGTTCACCTTCGTCTTGCTGCGCTCGAGCAAGACGGCGCCGATCCTTTCGTTGAGCTCACGAACGGTGTAGGGCAGCGTCGAGTGCGCGATGCGCGCGCGGACGGCGAACGTTTCGAAGTCGGCGCGCTGCATATGGTCCCAGGCGACGTCGTGGATCTGCTCGAGCGTCATCTCGTCACCCGTGGCCAGCGCGAAGTTGGCGATGCCGTAGACGCGGCCGAGGCGCATGATCACCTCGTCGCGATCCGCGCCCGCGACCAACGGGACGAGCAGGCGGCCGGGCAGCCGCTTGGCATTGCCGGCCAGACCCCTCAGCGCGCGATCGACGTTGCGCTGCAGGGCCCGCTCGAAGAACGACCGATTGCCGCCCTTCAGCCCGATCTCGTGGTAATGGAGGATCGCATAGTCGCGCACGGCTTCAATGGTACTCGCCGGCTACAGGGCACAGCGGCCGGTGTCGACCTGCTGGGTCTTTCCTCTGGCGCGATCGACGGCGCGGAAGATCTCGTTTTCGGCCAGGGCGTAGGACTCGTTGGGATCCTCGCGGGAGGCGGCGAAGACCATCCCGCGAATCCTGCCGTCGGTATCCACCAACGGCCCGCCCGAGTTGCCTTGGCGCACCTCGGCGTGGAGCACATAGATCGTGCGCGTGACCGTCCCTTGCGAGTAGATGTCGTAGCCGCGAGCCTGCGTACGCGACCGCACGCGCGCCGGCGAGATCTTGCGCTTTCCGCCGCCGGGATAGCCGATCGCCGCGCCGTCGGTGTTTCGCGCCGCGTGCTCGTCTTCGACGAAGAACACCTTGCCGGGCAGGCTCACGCGGATGATCGCGATGTCCTTGTCGGTGTCCATATAGATGACGGTTCCCTTGTAGGAGCGCCGGTCCGTCGCCGGCAGGACCTGCGTGTCACGCGTGCCGGCCACGACGTGCGCCGCGGTGACGAGCATGTCCGATCCGATCGGGAATCCTGAGCCGTCTACCAGCCCGTTGCATCCTTTGGATTCGATCTTGTAGGTGATCTCGGCCGCAGCCAGGATCTCTTGGTCGCCGGCCAGGCTCTCGGGCGGCGGTTCGACGCCGGGCGCGAGTGACGGATTGAGAGCGGCGAAGACTTCGGGGAAGCCGCTGTTGCGAAGCAGGCGGCTGATCTCGGCGGTGATGGAAAGCGGCGGCGGCGCGATGTTGTTGAGCACTCGGATGATCGCCGATTCGCGCACGGCGGACGCGACCGACTTGGCCGGCAGGTTGCCAAGCGTCGACCCGAGCAGCCACGCGCCGACCAGAGACAGGATGCCGGCGATCGCCGAGCCGACGATCTTGTCGGTCTTGTTGATCGTCGCGTTGGTGATCTTCTTGCGAAGCTTCATCGCGAACGCGGCGACGATCCCTTCGACCACGAAGGCGATGCCGAGCAGCGCGACGATCGTGTAGATGGGAATCGACGCGCTTTCGGGGTTGTTGATGAACAAGCCGACGAGCGGCGGCGCCAGCAGGAAGCCGATCACCAACCCCAGAACGAATCCGCCCCAGGAGAACACCTGCAAGACGGCGCCGCGCCGGTAGCCGGTCCAGATGCCGAGGCCGAGCGCGCCGAGGATGACGAGATCGACCCAGTTCAACCAGGACCTCCTATTCGCGCGGCTCGGGACGGCCCGGCTGCGTCTCGGGGTGGTGCGACCGCTTCGGGACCATGACCTTGCGACGGAAGTACAGCACTTCGACGCCGTCCTGGTTGTAGCCGCGCGTTTCGACCGCGACGACCCCCCGGTCGGGCTTGGAGGAGGATTCCTTCTTGTCCAGCACTGTCGTCTCGGCGTAGAGCGTGTCGCCGTGGAACATCGGCCCCTTGTGCAACAGCGATTCGACCTCCAGGTTGGCGATCGCGCGGCCGGACACATCCGGGACGCTCATCCCGAGCGCCAGCGAGTAGACGAGGTTTCCGACGACGACGTTGCGCTTGAAATGCGTCGAGGTCTCGGCGTAGTGGACGTTGGTGTGCAGCGGATGATGGTTCATCGTGATCATGCAGAACAGGTGATCGTCGGACTCGGTGATCGTCTTTCCCGGCCAGTGCTTGTAGACGTCCCCGATGACGAAGTCCTCGTAGAAGCGTCCGAAGTCTCGTGCCTCGCCCATCGACTGAGTCCTCCTTGCGGTGTCGGAAGTGTACTTTCGGAATCGGTTCGCCGCTGGCTATGCGAGCACGGGAAACAGGCCGGCCAGCGGGCCCAGCATCTCGCGCTCGGCGTCGTCCAGCGTCGCGCGGCCGGTCGCGGTCTCGGCGAAGCGGACATCGTCGATGCCGAGCGGCCGGACGTCGGCGCCGAGCAGGCCACGTAGGACCTCGCAGCACACGGTCAGGCCCGGCTCGGTCGGGTCGGGCGCCAGATTGAGTCCGTCCCGCATGTCCATCGCGTGGATGGTGACCTCGACCACGCGGGTCTTGAGGTACTCCGACAGGTGCATCCGCCCGAAGACGGTGTCGAAAACCGGATCGACGTGCATGTGGGGCGCGGCCTTCGCGAGCGCGGCATCCCACCCCGACTGCCAGATGCCGGCCATGGTCCCCGGGTGCAGCGTCTGTGCAACCTCTTGTGCCCGCTTGACGATCATCGGGGCTTCGGCGTTCGCGTCGTACTGAAAATACGTGATCGCGCTCTTTTCAGCTTCGTCGTCGCGCGCACCCTCGTCGATCATTTCGGCGATGCGAAGCGCGCCCCGGTAGGCGTGCGCGGCCAGCTCGAACACCGTCAGCGGCGGACAGCGTGTCGGCCGCGGCCAGTCGTCGGACGTCAGCGAATCCAGCAGCGCCCCCGTCCGCGCGCACTCGGCCGACAAGGCATGCAGAACGTGCTCGTTCACTTCTTGGCCTTGTAGCGGTCCAGCAGGCTCTTGGCGATCACGAGCTTCTGGATCTCGCTGGTCCCTTCGCCGATGATGAAGAATGGCGCGTCGCGGAACAGCCGTTCGATCGTGTACTCCTTGGAGTATCCGTAGCCGCCGTGGACGCGCATCGCATCGCGGACGACCTCCATGCACATCTCGGAGGCGTAGAGCTTGCACATACCGGCCTCAAGGTCCGTGCGCTGGCCTTCGTCCTTCATGACGGCTGCGTTGAGCATGAGCAGGCGCGCGGCCTCGATCTTGGTGGCCATCTCGGCCAGATAGAACTGGATCGCCTGATGCTGGGCGATCGGCTTGCCGAACGTGTGACGCTCTTGCGCGTAGGCGATGGCCTCTTCGAAGGCGCGCTGCGCGACGCCGACGGCGCGGGCGCCGACGTTGACGCGGCCGACTTCGATCGCACCCATGTTCTGGATGAAGCCTTGGCCCTCTTCACCGCCGAGCAGGTTCGCGGCGGGGACGCGATGGTCGTCGAAGGCGATCTCGGTGGTCTCGACGCCCTTGTAGCCGAGCTTTTCGATGTTCTTGCCGACGATCACGCCGCCGCTCTTTGCCGCGCCCGGCTCCTTTTCCACGATGAACATGCTCATGCCCTTGTAGGGCGGATCGGTATCGGCGGTCTTGGTGATCGTCATGCAGATACCCGAGCGCAAGCCGTTGGTGGCCCACATCTTCTGGCCGTTGATCACGTAGTCGTCGCCGTCTTTGACCGCGCGCGTCTTGATCGCCTGCACGTCGCTGCCGGCGTGCGGCTCGCTCATCAACAGCGCCGCGCGAGGGTTGCCGGTGACCATCGTCGGAAGGAAACGCTGCTTCTGCTCGTCGGTGCCGTAGGTCTTGATCAGGTAGCACGCCATCGAATGCGTGTTCAGGATGCCCGACAGCGACATCCACCCGCGGGCGAGTTCAACGATGACGAGCGCGTAGACGGTCAGCGGCATGCCCAGTCCGCCGTACTCTTCGGGAACCATCATCCCGAACAGCCCCATCTCTTTCATCTGCTCAACGATCTTTTCGGGAAACTCGTCGGCGTGCTCCATCTCGTCGGCGACGGGAATGACTTCCTTCTCGACGAACTCGCGAACAGTATCGATGATGAGCTGTTGCTCCTCAGTCAAGTTCAGCAGTGCCATGGGACCTCACTTCTGTCGGGTTCGAAAACGATCAGCCGTCCGATTGGCGGTACGCGACGAATCTGAAACAATGGTTCCGCCGATGCGATTGTTGGGAGCCGCCGCATGAGATACGAAATTGGGCTGGCGGGCCGGATCCTGCGACCCGAGGGAGCCGAAGCCTGGCTGGACGAAGTCATGGCCAGTTTGGCATCGCTTCCGAGGGCGGATCCGGCGATCGGCGGCTCCATGGCCGACGGCGAGATCGAGATCGCGATCACGGTCGAAGGCGATGGCATCGAACCCGCGATCACGCGAGCGACATCCCTCGTTCGCGACGCGATGAACAGCGCGGGCGCCGGGAACGATGCCGTCGTCTGGGAGCGACTCGTCGCGACGACGGCCGTGGCTGCACCGGCTCGGTAAACCTTTCATCCGCCGAGGAAGTCCTTTACTTGTTTGACGCGCTTGATGCCGGCGGCGCGGCCGCGTGCGGCGAACTGTTCGGCCATCTTGCGGCTGGCTTCGTCGATCATCTCCTTGCCGAACATGACGGCGCCCTTGCGCTCGACTTCGGTGACGTAGGCGTAGTGCTCCAGCACCGCCTCGGCCTTGTCGTACTCGTCTTGGGTCGGCGCGAAGACCTCGTTGAGGACGATGACCTGGTCGGGGTGCAGCGCCCACTTGCCGTCGTAGCCCAGCGCGCGCTCGCGCATCGCGGCGGCGCGGAAGCCGTCCAGATCGCGGATGAGCAGGTACGGCCCGCCGATCGCCTGCAAATTGTTGGCGCGCGCCGCGATGTTGATGTGCGTAAGCACGTAGTGGAAGTGATCGAGCGTCTCGTAGCCGGGGATGGGCTCGCCGGCCGTGACAGTCGGCAGACCCAGCGAGGCGCTCATATCGGCCGGGCCGAGGATCAGGTCTTCGATGCGATCGTCGCACGCGGCGATCTGCGGAAGGTTCAGCAGGCCGAGCGCGGTTTCGATCTGCACCTCGATGCCGATCTTCTTTTCGAAGCCCATGTTCTGTTCGATCATGCGAAGCATGTTCGACACGAACTTCACGTCGGCGACGGTTTCAACCTTGGGAATCATGATGCAGTCGAGCTGCTCGCCGGCGTTCTCGACGACCTCAATCAGGTCCTTGGCGCACCAGCGTGTGTAGACGCCGTTGACGCGGAGCACCTTGGTGGGCGCCTTGTACTCGTGCTCCTTCAGGGCCTGCACGACGTTGCCGCGCGCGGCCTCTTTTTCGAGCGGGGCGACGGAGTCTTCCAAGTCGAAGAAGACTTCGTCGGCATCCAGCGTGGCCGCCTTGGCGAGAAACTTCGCCGACGAGCCGGGGACCGACAGGCATGAGCGGCGCGCGCGCATTCGGTGAGACCTCCTGTTAGGAATCGGGTGCCGAGGGTCAGTATCTCCCGCTCGCTTTCATGCTGTCCAATAGCCATTTGAGTCATAAACCATGCCGCTCTGTTATGGTTCTGCAAGGATGGATACCCACGATCTGGCCGCCGTCCGGGCAATCGTGCATGCCGGGACGTTTTCGGCCGCAGCCGACGACCTGCGCGTCGCGCAGCCGGCCCTGTCGCGCCGCATCGCGCGACTGGAGAACGAGCTGGGCGGGAGGCTCTTCGACCGGCTGCCGCGGCACGCCGCGCCGACGCCGCTCGGCACCGAGATCGCGGCCGCCGCCTCGCGGGTTCTGGCCGAGATGGATCGTGCCCGGGAGGCGGCCGATGCGATCACGCGCGGCGCGGCCGGACGGATTCGCCTGTCGTCCCTCGCCGGCGGCATCGCAGTCTTGGCCCGCGGACTGGAACGTTTCAATGCCGCGCATCCGGACGTGGAGGTGGAGATCCGGTCGTTGGACGCGCAAGAGGCGATCCGCGCGCTGCACGACCGAGAAGTGGACCTGTCCACGTTGGCCGGCAGCGCGTTGGAGGACGGGATGCGCTCGCGCAAGCTTGCGACATGGCGGGTCGTGCTGGCGGTGCCGCCCGCGCACCGCTTCGCGTCAATGCGTTCGGTCCCGATCGGGGCGCTGGCCGCCGAGCCGCTGCTGATGCTGGCGCCCGAGTTCATGGTCACGCGGCACGTAACGCATCTTGCCGAGCGAGCCGGTTTGCGTCTGCGCGTGCGGCTGCGCGACGCGACCCCCGAGGCGGTCGTGTCGCTCGCACGCCGGGGCCTGGGCGTCGGCGTGCTGCCCGACTCGGTCCGCCTGCCGCCGGATATTCGATCCGTGCCGCTGGCCCGCGCGGGATCCAGCGCCGACTTCGACTACGTGATCGCCTGGCTCCACGAGCGGACGCTTCCGCCCGCCGCCGGCGCGCTGGTGGACGCACTTGTGCGAGAAACGGCCGCCTTCCGCCCATAGCCGGCGTAAATCCATGCCCGGCGACCGCGGATCGCGCTAACGTTGCTCGGTTGTGAGCGAACCGTCGAAACCCGGCTCGCGGATGCGGTCTCGCATTCGCGGGATTGCGCTTGACGTCTCTCCTCTTCGCGAGTCGCGCGACTTCCGCTTCCTGTTCTTCGGCATGTCGGTGTCGTCGCTCGGGTCTGCCATGGCGATGGTGGCACTCCCCTACCAAGTCTGGCGGATCACGCACTCGGCGATGGCCGTCGGCTTGCTGGGCGCGGCCGAGTTGGCGCCGCTGATCGTGGCCTCGATCGTCGGTGGCGCGATCGCCGACGCGCACGAGCGTCGCCGGCTGCTCACGATCATTCTCCTGGCCGAGATCGGCGTGTCGTCGCTGCTCGCGTGGAACGCCTCAATCGGCGGGCCGCTGTGGTTCCTCTACGTAATGGCTGCGGTGCAGGCCGGCGCGTTCGGTTTCGCGATCCCGGCGCGTCGCTCGTGGGCGCCGCGTTTGGTCGCGCCGGCGAAGCTGCCGGCGATGGCGGCGCTAGAAGGATCCTCGTTCGGGATCTCGCATCTGGCCGGGCCGGCGATCGGCGGGCTGGCGATCGCAACGATCGGACTGGCCGGCACGTACCTGGTCGACGTGGGCACGTTCGTGTTCGCGTTGGCGATGATCTCGATGATGCGGCCCTCGCCGGCGAGCGAGCATGCCGCCGCGCCCGGGTTCAAGTCGATCCTGGAAGGCTTCGCGTTCCTTCGCGGCCGGCCGATGCTGCAGGGCTCATTCCTGATCGACCTGAACGCGATGGTGTTCGGCATGCCCAGGGCGCTGTTTCCCGCGATGGCGGCGATGATGGGCGGCGGTCCAAAGTCCCTCGGACTTCTCTACGCCGCGCCCAGCGCCGGATCGTTCCTGGCGATGGCGGCGAGCGGCTGGTCGGGACGCATACGCCGGCAAGGCCTGGCCGTCACGCTCTCGGTCCTGGGCTGGGGCGTTGCGATCTCCGCGTTCGGGTTGACGCGCAGCATCCCGGTCGCGGTCGCGTGCTTGGCGGCGGCCGGCTTCGCCGACGCGGTCAGCGGCATCTTCCGGATGGCGATCGTGCAAGAGGTCACGCCCGACCATCTTCGCGGCCGCCTGTCGGGGATGGAGATCGCCGTCTATGCGGGCGGCCCGACGCTCGGCGATGTGGAAGCCGGCGTGGTCGCGGGATTGACGTCGGTGCGGCTCAGCGTCGTGTCGGGCGGGCTGGCCTGCCTGGTCGGCGCCGGCGTGGTCGCACTCGCGCTGCCGTCATTCATCCGATACGACCGCACCAAGGCGGTCGCCGAAAAAATGCTGGACGCGGCTCGGCCGGCGACGTAGAGTCGTTCACATCGCCGGCCGCGGTGCCGGCTCTGACCCGAAGGGAGGCGCACCATGACGGACACCGTCACGGTCTTCGCGCGCCTTCGGGACGCCGCCAGCCTCCACGCTGTGTAAGAAGCGGACCGGATTCCGGTCCGCTCTCGACACACCGTCACACCCCTCGCGACTCCCGATGGCGCATGTCCTATCCGACTGCGACCTTTTCGAGGAGATGCGATCGTGCTCACAAGCGAAACCCTGGATTACTTCACCGGAGAGGCCTACATCACGCGCCCCATCCGGCCCATGAAGAGCGGCAAGGAAGCGACGGTCGTGCTGTGCGAAGCCCATCCGCGCACGGGACGCGACCTGATCGCGATCAAGGAATACAAACCGATCGAGGAACGCGGCTTTCGCGCCGACCTTGCCTACATGGGCGCCGACATTCGCACGCTGAAAGCCCGCGACCGGCGCGCGATCCAGAAGAAGACCGCGTGGGGCCATCAGATGCAGGAAGGGCTATGGATCCACCGCGAGTGGGAGCGGCTGGTCGAGTTGCACGCCGCCGGCTGCGACGTGCCCGAGCCGATCGCGCAAGGGCCGCGCTCGATCGCGATGGAATACATCGGCTCGATCGAGACCGCCGCGCCGCAACTGAATCGCGTCCGGCTCGGCCATCGCGAGGCGCGCGACGCGTGGGAACGGATCGTCGCCAACGTCGAAAAGATGCTCGCCGCGAACGTCATCCACTGCGACCTGTCGCCCTACAACATCCTGTGGTGGGACGAACGGCCGGTGCTCATCGACTTTCCCCAGGCCGTCGATCCCCGGACTGCGCGTGACGGACACGAGCTGCTCGAGCGCGACTTGGGAAACGTCGCACGCCACTTCGAGCGGCTGGGGCTGCGCGTTGATTCGCGTTCGGTCGCGCACGGCCTGTGGGTCGGGTTCATGTTCGCCGACCTTTGACACTCATCGGGCGTTTTGTGGCGCGCGAATGGCCCGGCCGAGGCATGGACGCGCGGCCTCCGGAACGCGCATTGTGCAGGTGTGAACGGAGAGGATCGCACCGGCCGGCTGTTGCTTGCCTTGACGCGCGAAGTCACCGGCACGCTAGACCTGCAGGATGCGCTCGATCGGAGCCTTGCGGCGCTGCGGCGGCTGGTCGGCTTCGGTGGCGGCGCGATCCAGTTGATCGAAAACGGGTTTCTGCTCGCCGCCGCGACAGATCCGCCCGCTTCGCCCGCGGCCAAGACGGTGCGAATCCCCGTCGGCGCGGGCGTGTCGGGCGGGATCGCGGCCGGCGGCGACCCCGTCTACATCCCGGATATCACCATCGATTCGCGCGTCCATCCGGAGGGCCGCACGAAGGGCGTCAGCAGCGGCGTTCGCAGCTACTTCGGGCTGCCGCTCATCGCCCACGGCGAGATCATCGGCGTCGTCCAGGTGGACGCGCCCGAGGTGGATGCCTTCACGCAAGCGGATCGCGACACGATCACCGCCTTCGCCCCGGCCATCGCCTCGGCGGTGCAGAACGCGATCATCCACGCGCACGAGCTGGCGACCGTCGAAGAGCGCATCGAGACCGAGCGGCTCAAGCACGACTTCATCGCGATCGTCTCGCACGAGCTGCGCACGCCGCTCACGTCGATCGTCGGCTTTGCCGAATCGATCAAGCGGCACGGTCGCGAACTCGACCGGGATCTGATCGTCTACCTGGCGGATCGTATCCTCGCCGGCGGGCATCGCCTCGGCCGGCATCTCGACGACCTAATGCGCATCGCCGGCTTGCAGGACGGCGATCTGGCCGTCGAGGTCGCCCCGGTCGACATCGAGCCGATCGTCCGGGCCGCCTGCGCCGAGACATCCGACCAGCAACACCGGCTTCGTCTCCGCGTGGATCCGGACGTGCCGCGCGTGCTCACCGACGGGGAGCGCCTCCGGCAGATCGTGGCGGCGCTGGTGTCGAATGCGTGCAAGTTTTCGCCGTCGGGAAGCGACGTGGACGTGCGCGTCGCCGCGCGGAACGGCGAGCGTGTCGTCGTGTCGGTCCGCGATCATGGTCCCGGCATCCCCGGAGAGCATCTGGGCCGCGTCTTCGACCGCTTCTTTCAAGTCGAGCCGGCCGACCGGCGCGCGGCGGGCGGGCTGGGAATCGGCCTGTACTTGGCGCGGCTGCTGTGCGATCGCATGAACGCTCACATCGACGTGCACAGCGCGGTCGATGAGGGCAGCACTTTCACGGTGACCCTGCCGGCCGCCGCGTCGAGGTCAGACGATCGGGCACCCAATCCCGCGCCCGAGCGCGTGATCGTGCTGGGGCCTTAGCCGGTCTTTCTTCGAGCGACACCTTCGGCGACCGCGGCGTCTCGAACGGCTGCGGCGATCGAAGGCATGACGCGCCGGTCGAAGACCGACGGAAGGATGTATTCCTCATCGAGTTCGGTTTCGCCCACGAACGCCGCGAGCGCCTCGGCGGCGGCGACCTTCTGCGTGTCGGTGACGCTGGAGGCGCGGCAGTCGAGCAGACCGCGGAAGAAGCCGGGGAAGACGAGCACGTTGTTGATCTGATTGGGATAGTCGCTGCGGCCGGTTCCGATCACGCGCACATTGCGGGGCATTTGCTCGGGCATGATCTCGGGCACCGGGTTGGCCATCGCGAACACGATCGCGTCGTTGGACATCTGCTCGACCCATTCAGGCTTGACCAAGTTCGGCCCGGACAGGCCGACGAACACGTTCGCGCCGCGGAGCGCCGCCTCCAAGTCACCGGTCACCTTGTCGCGGTTGGTGTGATCGGCGATCCACTGCTTCTCGGCCGGCAGACCGCCGCGGCCGGGATGGATCACGCCGTGACGATCCAGGCCGATCAGATCGCCGACGCCGATGCGGAGCATCAGCTTCGAGCAGGCGACACCGGCCGCGCCCATACCGAGCACGACGACCTTGAGATCCTCCAGCGGACGGCCGGCAACGCGCGCCGCATTCATCAGCGCGGCGGCGACGACGACGGCGGTGCCGTGCTGATCGTCGTGGAAGACGGGGATGTCGAGCTCCGTGCGCAGGCGCGCCTCGACTTCGAAGCATTCGGGCGCGGCGATGTCTTCCAGGTTGATCCCGCCGAAGCCGGGTGCGATCGCCTTGGCCACGGCCACGATTTCGTCGGCGGTGTCGGCGCGAATGCAGATCGGGTAGGCGTCGATGTCGGCGAACTCTTTGAAGAGCATCGCCTTGCCTTCCATCACCGGCATCGCAGCCTCGGGACCGAGATCGCCCAGGCCGAGCACGGCCGATCCGTCGGTGAAGACCGCAACCGAGTTGGCCTTGATCGTGTAGTCGTAGACAAGCTCGGGGTTTTCGGCGATTGCGCTGGAGACGCGTCCGACGCCGGGCGTGTAGGCCATGGACAGGTCGTCGCGACTTCGGAGCGGAAACTTCGGCGTGACCGAGATCTTGCCGCCGACGTGGATATCGAAGGTTCGGTCCGAGGTTCCGCGAACCTCGACACCCTGGACGCGTTGGGCGGCCTTGACGATCTGCCGGCCGTGCGCGTCGTCGCGGCATTTCACGGTGATCTCGCGGACGACAATGTTGCCGCGATGCTCGATCAGGTCCACCGCGCCAAGGTCGCCGCCGGCGCGGCCGATCGCGGTCATAAGGCGGCCGAGCGTGCCGGGCGTGCTGCGCAGGTTGACGAGCAAACGCAGCGAATAGCCGGCGGAGGGCGAGATCTGACTCATGTGGGCGCGATTATAGAGCGCCGACTGCGTTAGAGCGTCGGTGTCGCCGTCGGGAACGGCACGCGCGGCGTGGACGTCGCGGTCGGAAGCGCGGTCGGCGTCGCGGTCGGGACGGGCGGAGCGGCCGGCACCGCCGGCAATCCCGGATTCTCCGCCGACGGGGACGGCGAGCCTTCGCTTCGCCAGAAGATTCCGCCGGCGGCCTGCGACACGTAGATCACATCGCGGTCGACCGGGTTTTGCGCCATCCAGAATGCCGGCGAGTCTTTGATCAGATTGTACGGGCCGCGCGGCAAGGATCCCATCGCGTGGTTCACCCCGGACGCCCACGAATCCATCAGCAGCTCCCATTTCGTCGGCGAGCCGATCTTGATCCGGTAGACGCCGGCGGAGATGTTGGTCTTTCCGGCCGCCTTGTTGAGCGCCGCCGCGTAGAAGGTCTTTCCCGTTGGATCGCGCACATCGGGCATCAAGTGCGAGATCATCGTCCCATCGATCGTCGTCACCTTCTTCCACGTCTTGGTCGAAGTGCGCGTCGTCGACGACATCATGATGGTCCCGTCCCAGAGGCCGGCGAAGACGGTCTTGCCGTCGGGGGAGATCGTCAGCCCCCAGATCATGCCGATCGAAACCGGTTTCGAGATGCACTTGGCAAGCACAACCGACCACGAGGCACCGCGGTTGGCGCTCATGTAGATGCCGCCGTTCGTTGCCGCATACACAAGGTTCGGGTTCGTCGGATGCCGCACGATCGTCGCGACCAGATACGACGAGGACAGGAAGACGTTGCGGTTGCAGCCGGACGCGGCCGGCAGGCTCACGTTGCGCCATGTCTGCCCGCCGTTGTCGGAGATGATCAAGCTCTTGGTCGTACCGATGTCCCAGTCGGAGTGCTGGATCTGTCCCGCCATGATCGTGGTGCGCGCGGCGTCGCGGATCACCACAAGGCCGGCGCCGCGAATCGGAGGCGAGATCAACTCCCACGTAACGCCCATGTTGATCGAGCGGTACACGCCGGCCGGCTCGATGTTGTAGCCGATCAACAGCGGCGACGAGAACGTGAATGCGGTGACGTAGATTGTCTGAGGCTCGAGCGGATCGAACGCGATGTCTTCGACCCCGCAGGCGCCCAGGCCGTTCCCGACTGCGCTTTCGATTGTGTAGAGCGTGGACAGACAGTGCGGCGCGAGCGGCGTCCAGGTGGATCCGTTCGTCGTGATCCACGGCCCTTGTCGCAGCGTCCCAACGACGGCCACGCCGGGCAACGTCGGGTGGAAGCGCATGCGGCGCGTGATCAAACAACCGGAGACCGCGTAGCCGCTCGTCTCATACTTGCCGCATTCCGGAACCATGCCAAGCGACGACGGCGTCCAGCCCTGATAAGGAACGAGCGCTCGGGCCGGCGTGAGCGGCACGATCGCGGCGACCGACAACGCGGCGGCGAGCATGACGCGCCCGCGCGAGATCACCCTGTGGGTTGGCTTCACGATCTATAAACGACCAGTCCACCCGGAAAGGATCAAGGTTATGCTTCCGGCTCGTGCGAAACTACCGAATTCGGCGGCTATTCGGACCCGGGCCGTCCACCGTGGCTCCCTCGGTGCTTCAGGCGATGGCCCGTCCGCTGCTCGGCCATCTCGATCCGGAGTTCCTGTCCATGATGGACGAGGTGCGCGACATGCTCAGGCGCACGTTCAAAACCGCCAACGAAACCACGTTCGCCGTCAGTGGCACCGGCAGTGCCGGGATGGAGGCCGCGCTGGTGAATCTGCTCGAGCCGGGCGACATCGCCGTCGTCGGGATCGCCGGCGTGTTCGGCGAGCGGATGGCCGAGGTCGCCCGGCGATGCGGCGCGCAGGTTCGCGAGGTTCGCGCGGAATGGGGAACCCCGATCGAGCCCGCGCGGATCGTGCCGCACCTGGACGGGGCGAAAGTGCTCGCGTTCGTGCATGCCGAGACATCCACCGGAACGCGGCAGCCGGTCGAGCCGCTCGCATCGCTCGGGCGTGATGCGGGAGCGATGATCGTGGTAGACGCCGTGACGTCCCTCGCGGGGATCCCGGTCGAGACCGACGCGTGGGGCGTGGACGTGTGCTATTCGGGGACGCAGAAGTGCTTGTCGGTCCCGCCGGGCCTTGCGCCGATCACGTTCTCGCCGCGCGCCGTCGAGGCCATCGCCGCGCGACGATCCCCGGTGCAATCGTGGTACCTGGATGTTTCCTTGCTGACGCGATATTGGGGTTCCGAGCGCGTCTACCATCACACCGCCCCGATCTCGATGCTGCTCGGATTGCACGAAGGTCTGCGCCTCGTGCTCGAAGAGGGACTCGAAACCCGATGGGCCCGGCACGAGCGGCTCGGTGCCGTGCTGGCCAAGGAGCTGGACGCACTCGGCTTCGAGCAGTTCGCGCAAGACGGGTTTCGCCTGCCACAGCTGCAAGCGGTCCGCCTGCCCGGCGGCCGGGATGCCGACGCGCTCCGGCGCGAGCTGCTGGATCGGTTCGATGTCGAGGTCGGCGGCGGATTGGGTCCGCTCGCGGGAACGGCGTGGCGGATCGGTCTCATGGGTGAGTCATGCCACGAGGACGCGATCGAGTTCCTTCTGGACGCGATCCGCGAGGTGCTCGGCTAGCGACGGACCCCGGCCCTGATCGCGGTGGTGACGACTTTTTCGGTCTCGGTCTTGGCGCGACGGGCGGCGCGCACGGCTTGGGTCATCAGGCCGAACTGAACGTAGGCGACGGTCTGGCCCATGAAGGTTCCGGCGCGCATGATCTGATCTTCCACGGCCTTCGGCAGCGTCCGGTGCCCACGCACGTCCAGGATCGCGAACGCGTCGGCGACGTCGTCGAGCGACCGGTCGAGCCAGTCGAACGCGTGCGCGATCCCGATCGCGTCCTTGTCCAGGATCTCGAAGCGCGAATAGAACCATCCCGCCGCCATGGGCGTCGCGGTCGTCGCGTGCGTCCAGTCGAACGTCTTGTAGTAGGCGCGATACTGCTCGTCCGCCTTCGCCGGATGAGGCCGCGGCGCGTTCACGTCCGGCGGCAAGTCGCGGGTGTAGGCGATGCCTTCCGTCGCGGGATACAGCCCGAGCACGCGGCCGACGTTTCGGATCGCGGGCACGGTGAAGCCCCGCTCAACCGGTGCCGCCCCGGCGTCGCTGATCGACTGCACGAGCCCCCACGGGTCGCCGCCGAGGTCGGCAAGGAGCGAGCCGTCGGCGTCGGCGCCGTTCCACGACGTCGCGCCGGGAAGCAGCGCGTTGACGATCGGAATCGAAATCGAACCGGGGATCTTCGGCGCGTAGGCCGCTCGGTCGCGAAGCATCATCCGCATCACCGGATGCGGGTCGGCTCCGGTCCCCGACGGCAGCCGCGCGGCCGACTGCATTCGCGCGGCGTCGAGCGCCTCTTGCTCGGCGTCGCCGGCGTGGAGCGTCTTCGCGCGGGTGAACGGCACGACGCGCGTGTAGCGCATCAGGTCGTAGACGCTCGCGGCGACGCGCTTGGCGTCGTAGCGCGGCGGGGCGTCGGTGACCGCGTTCGCGTCGGTCCAGGTGTTCGACGACAACAGGTACAGATCGGTGGCGCGCGGGCGGGTGGCATATCCGCGCGCGAAACGCGTATACAACGCGCTGAGCGCGTTCTCGCCGATCCGCTGATACATGATCGGCAGCAAGTCGCGGCAGTCGATCGCGGCGCAGTTCGCGTACTCCCACACCGGTGGATCCAGCAGCGCGGAATCGCCGCCTCCGGCGACGCGGTAAGTCGCGCCGTTGACCGGCGTGGATCCTTCGAACGAGTTCGGCGCCGCGCCGACGTCGAGCATCAAGAACCGGTAGCGGCCGCCCCAAACGCGGCCCCAGTCGAATCCGCGCTGCTCGCCGGTATCGGGGTCGGTCGTGAGCGAGTTCATAACGCGGAAATTGTGGTAGCGGTCCACGTTGAAGTATTCGCCGGCATATGACGGACGGTAGGTGTCGATGACGAAATAGGTGAATCCGAGCGCGGAGTCGGCCGGGTTGAACTTCAATCCCTTCGGCGGGTTCTTGGCGATCCAGTCTTCGACCTTCATCGCGTCGATGAAGTCCACCGGCGAGCCGGGCACGACCGGATGATCGCGGCGGAGCGCGGCGGCACGGCCGTTGTAGGACTCCAGATAGGCGCGATCCCAGGGGTGCGCGTACTCTCCCGACGTCGTCGCCGCCTTCGCCGCGCCGAACAGCCGGCGCGTCCAGGCCTCGTCGGTGACCACGATGTTGGGCTCGCCAAAATCGTACGCCCACGGCAGATAGCTCATCGCCGAACCCTGAAGCATGGCGGCCTGGCGCACCTGGCTTCCGCCGTTCCGCGCGAGCGGCACGCCCCCGCCGGTGCGCGATTCGTTCTCGACGATCGGCTTGACCAATTGGGCGCGCGGGTCTGGGTCGGGGAACTGGCCGGCGACGTCCGGCTTGTGCGCGTCCACCTCGGCCTTGTCGAAGCCGACGAAGACTACGTTAATCGGCATCTTCAGCTTCATGTAGCACGGCGGCGGCGGCTCGTAGACGCGCGAGCCGTTCGCATCGACGCGATAGTTGGGATCGCCGCACACGTTCGGCTTGACGAACTTCAAGGTGGCGTTGGCGCGCTTGGTGGTATTGATCCCGTCGGCGTGGCGAACCCAGGCGGTCGCCTCGTACTGGGGCCGCACCCCGGTGGGTGCGCCGGCTTTCGCATACACCTCGACCGTGTAGGTCGCGCCGTTCGCGACGTCGAACGAGACGATCTCGTCGGTGCCGGCTTGTTCGTCCGAAGATGCGTAGGTCGTTTGCTTTCCGTCGGTGACGGCCAGGGCGAGATCCTCAGGGGTCTCCCAGTGGATCCAGATCGTCACGCGCGCCTCGCGTGCCGGTCCGACCTTCGCGACGAAACGCTGATGGGCCGCGCCGGCGGTGAAGGACGCGTCGCGCAGCTGCGACTGCTGGACGCCGGCCGGCGCCAGCACGGCCGTTCCGTCCCAGGCGAGCGGACGCGTCGAGTCGTTGGCGACGGTGAGAATCTTCGGCGGCGTCTCGCCGGACGCGCGGACGCCGGGGATCGCCAGAACCACGGCGAGCGCGCCGACGAGGAACCGCAGTCGAATCCGGGTCATATTTCCTTCGGACACTATTTCCTTAGTGAACCATCTGTCCGGTTCGCCCCCGCGGGGACGGCCGGCCGGAGCATCCCCTCTTTGCTCCGGACGGCTCATTCCCTGCGTTCGACTGCTCAACGATTCGCGATCGCGGTTCGACGTTCCTTCGGAAGCGGAGAAATCGAAACTCTCGGAACCTCGGGCGAGCCGAAATATGAGCGATTAGGCTGCGGTGGATGCGAGGAATCGCCGCACTATGCGCCCTGCTGCTGGGCCTTGCCGCCTGCTCGTCCGGCTCACCCGTCACGCGACCCACCGCGAGCGAATCGCCCTCACCGCCATCGCCCAGTCCTTCGCCGACGCCGTCGCCGTCGCCGTCGCCGACCCCGCCCACCGCGCGAAGCGCGTCGCCTGCGCCACCGGCGACGACGCTTTCGAATCTGAGCATCAGGTTGCGGACGGTCGCTTCGGGACTGGATTCGCCGGTGGGCGTCACCCACGCGGGCGATGCGACGCTGTATGCCATCGAGCAAGCCGGCCGGATCATGCGGATCGAGCCCGGCGCCTCGCCGCAGGTGTATCTGGACATTCGCGGCCGGATCGGGTCGGGCGGCGAGCGCGGCCTGCTCGGCTTGGCGTTCCATCCGAACTTCGCATCCAACGGCCGGCTGTTCGTCAACTACACCAACACGAGCGGCGATAGCCGTATTAGCGAGTTCTCCGGAAACGCCGGCAGCGCGAACGCCGGATCGGAGATGGTCTTGCTGCGCATCGATCAGCCCTACGCGAACCACAACGGAGGCGCGCTGGTATTCGACAAGACCGGGATGCTGCTGATCGCCACGGGCGACGGCGGCAGCGGCGGCGATCCGCAGAACAACGGCCAGAAGCTGACGACGCTGCTGGGAAAGATCTTGCGGATCGACGTCAACAGCGGGTCGCCGTACGGAATCCCGCCGAGCAACCCGTTCCGCGGCCGCTCCGATGCGCGCGCCGAGATCTTCGACTACGGGCTTCGCAATCCGTGGCGGATCTCGATCGACCGGCAGACCGGGGATCTGTGGATCGGCGATGTCGGCCAGAACCGGCTCGAGGAGGTCGACTTCGAACCGGCCCCCCTGCGCGGCGGGAAGAACTTCGGCTGGCGAATCATGGAGGGCCGCTCCTGCTTCAACGCATCCTCGTGCAACCGGAGCGGCCTCACGCTGCCGGTCGCGCAATACGATCAGAGCCAGGGCGATTGCGCCGTTACCGGCGGCTACGTCTATCGGGGCGCCGCCTCGCCGAAGCTGCGCGGCTTCTACTTCTACAGCGATGCATGCTCGGGCTTCGTCCGCGCGCTGTCGGCCACCGATGCGCGCGACGGCAGCGCACCCAGCCGGATCGTGTCGCGCACGAACAAGTCGGTCGTGTCGCTCGGCGAAAACGCCGCCGGCGAAGTGTTCGTGGTCACCCACGACGGTTTGATCATGCAGATCACCTCATGACGCCGGATCGCGCACGTCGCCGCGTCGCCGACGGCCGCGTCGCCCGGCTCGCCACCATCGATCCCGACGGCCGGCCGAACCTGGTTCCATTCTGCTACGCGCTGATCGGGGACACGATCTACTCTCCGGTCGACCACAAACCCAAGACCACGACCAGCCTCCGCCGCGTCGAGAACCTGCGCGTCCGGCCCGACTGCATCGTGATCGTGGACCACTACGAGGAAGCCTGGGAGAACGCGTGGTGGGTCCGGATCCGAGGCCGCGGCCGGATTCTGGAGCGCGGCGAGGAATACGAGCGCGCCGACGCGGCGCTGCGCGACAAGTACCCGCAACTGGCCGACGATCCCCCGCCGCCGGCCATCGTGGCGATCGACGCCACCGCCTGGACCGACTGGTCCTACACGCCCTAGGAGGGTGCTGAAAAAGACCGACCCGTGCCTGGTCGGACTTCAATCAGCCCAAGGTCGGAGGGCTAACGTCGGGAGGGCTTGCATGCAGACACTCACTTTTTCAGCACCCTCCTAAACGCTTCGAGAGTCTTCTTCCCTGGTCGACCGAATCTCGTCGAGGGCGGCGGGGTTTTCCAGGCTGGACAGGTCGCCGGGGTCTTCGCCGAGCGCCGCGGCGCGGACGGCGCGGCGCAAGATCTTGGCGCTGCGCGTCTTGGGCAACGCGCTCACAAAGCGAACCGCGTCCGGCCGGAACGCCTTGCCCAGCCCGTCGGCCACCATCGTTCGCAGCGTCGCGGCAAGCGCCGCATCGCCGGCGACGCCGGGCCTGAGCACCACGAAGCACCAGACCTTCTCGCCTTTGACCTCGTCGGGCACACCGACGGCGGCACTTTCCGCGACGGCCGGATGCTCGACCAGGATCGACTCGACCTCGGCCGGACCGAGCCGCTTGCCGGCGATCTTGAGCGTGTCGTCACTGCGGCCGTGCAGATACCAGAAGCCGTCGGCGTCGGTCGATGCCCAATCGCCGTGCACCCACACATCGGGCCACCGCGACCAGTACGCGGCGATGTAGCGATCGGGATCGTTCCAGATGCCGCGCGTCATCCCCGGCCACGGTTTCGTGCAGACCAGTTCGCCGACCTCGCCGGGACCCATCGGCTTGCCGTCGGGGTCGTAGACGTCGATCGCCATGCCGAGCGACGGCCCACCGAGCGTGCACGGCCGCAGCGGCGTGAGCACCGAAGGCGAAAGGAAGCACGCCCCCACCTCGGTGCCGCCGCTCAAGTTGATGATCGGACAACGGCCGCCGCCGACGATCTCGAAGTACCAGCGCCACGGATCGGGATTCCACGGCTCGCCGGTGGAGGCAAGAATCCGCAGCGACGACAGGTCGCGCGAACGCGCCATCTCATCGCCGTGCGGGATCAGCGCCCGGATCCCCGTCGGCGACATACCCAGCGCCGTGACGCGATGCCGCTCGACGATCCGCCAGATGCGGTCGGGTGCCGGATAGTCGGGCGCGCCCTCGTAGAACAACACGGCAGCGCCGTTGGCGTTCGCGCCGATCAGCTCCCACGGCCCCATGATCCAGCCCATGTCGGTGAACCAGAACAGCAGATCGCCCGGACCTAGATCGGTCTGATACGCGGCTTCTTCCGCGATCTTGACCAGGAAGCCGCCGTGCACGTGCACGGCGCCTTTCGGCTTGCCGGTCGTGCCCGACGTGTAGGCGATCATGAGCGGATGCTCGGGATCCAGCGCCGGGGCGTCCAACGGCTCGCCGGGGCCGAGCGAGTCCCATTCGACGTCGCGGCCGTCGGTCCAGGGAATGTCGCGCCCGATCCGTCGGAACACGATGACGTGCCCGACCGTGGGCGAGGCGGCGGCCGCCTCATCGGCCGTCTCTTTCAGCGGCACGACCGAACCGCGGCGAAAAAATCCGTCGGCCGTGACGAGCGCCACCGCGCCGGCGTCCTGCAGACGCGTCGCGACCGCCGATGCCGCGAAGCCGGAGAAGATCGGAAGCACCACCGCGCCGATCTTGGCGCACGCGTAGAGCGCGATCGCGTTCTCGGGGACCATCGGCATCTGGATCGCGACGCGGTCTCCTTGGCCGATCCCCAGCGCCAGCAACCCGCGCGCGACGCGATCGACCTCGCGGCGGAGGTCGGCGAAGGTGAGCGTGCGAACGGCTCCGTCCTCGCCCTCCCACACGATCGCGCGCGCCGACGGATCCTGCTTGTCCACGCAGTTGTAGGTCAGGTTCACCGTCCCGCCGTCGAACCAGGTCGTCCACGCGATACCGCGCGCATCGTCGTAGACGCGGGCATACGGCGTGAAGAACTCGATGCCGAGATCTTTGACGGCGGCATCCCAGAACCACGCCGGATCGTCGTTCGAGCGGCGAACCAGCTCGCGATAGTCGTCGATTCCGTGAGCGCGCATCAGGCGCGTGACGCGCGCAGCGTCGGCATAGGCGGGTGTCGGCGTCCAGGCGTAGTCGCTCATGGACGGCGAGCGTATCGGCCGCATCGAGCGGCGAGCAACAGCGCTAGGTGAGTACGTAGATGGTGATCGGCTGCGCGGAGCCGGTGTTGCCGTGCGGATCGGTCGCGATCGCCTCGACGCGGTATGGACCCGGCGGCATCGTCAAGAACGGCGCCTGCCCTTTCACGCCCGGATCTTGAAACGTCTTCCACTTCGCGGACGGGCCGTCGCATCCGGCACACTGCGCGACGACGCTCTTGGCGGGAAGAACGGTCGGGACTTCGGCGATCGGACGGAACGTGATCGCGATCGTCTTGACCGCCCGATCGTCGGAGGCGACCCCGTCGATGCGGACGCCGCCGGTGAAGACGAATCCGTCACTGGTCGTGATCGACACCGTGGGCGGCGCCAGATCCTGGGTGGCGTCGTGCAGCGCGCCGCACATGCCGCTACACGCCGGCGGGGTGAGGGTCATATCGAGCGACGAGTGGTACAGGCATCGAAACAGGGCGGTTCCGCCCGCGTAGGTGGTGGTAAACGTGGCGCCGGGATCGACGGCCGACGACGCGAAGGCCGCGCCGTAATAGGCCGTGGCTGTATGAATCGATCGCGACCCGAAGTCGTCGTTTCGCCACTTGACCTCCGTCCCGGGCGCAAGCAGCGCGCTCGTGGGGGTGTAGGCCGGCTGGTAGACGTCCAGACTGGAATTGACGTCGTTCATGATGAACATCTGCGTCACGGCGTGGGACGGCAGCGGCGCCAGCCCCATCACCGCGAGCAGCATCAACGGAATCATGAAACGAGCCCTGGATCGCATCGCACCCCCTCGCACAGGGGTTCGCCGCGGCACCGCCGCGCCCCTCGCCCACGCGATTCCGCTTCGGCCGGATTCCCGGATTTGCCTCCGCGTTGTCCCGATTCGGCCGCGGGCGGCCGTCATCAATAGACTCAGGTGATCGAGGCGAGGAAGGGATCGACCGTGAGCAAGGACCGAACCGAGAAGGACTCGATGGGCGAGGTGCGCGTCCCCGCGCATGCCTACTGGGGCGCATCCACGCAGCGCGCCGTGGAGAACTTTCCCGTGTCGGGACGGCGATTCCCGCGCCGTTTCATCGAAGCACTCGGGCAGATCAAGTGGGCCGCCGCCGCGGTAAACGCAGAACTCGGGCTGCTCGAGGCGAAGACCGCGGACGCGATCAAAGCGGCGTGCGACGAGGTCGTCGCCGGGACGCTCGACGAGCATTTCGTGCTCGACATCTTTCAGACCGGATCCGGCACCTCGACCAACATGAATGCCAACGAGGTGATCGCCAACCGCGCGAGCGAGATCGCCGGCGGAAACCGCGGGTCCAAGCTCGTCCATCCCAACGACCACGTCAACAGCGGCCAGTCGTCCAACGACGTGATCCCGACCGCGATCCACGTGGCGGCGCTCGCCGGCATCGCCTTCGACCTGATCCCTGCGCTGCAGCGCCTTCGCGGCGCGCTCGACGAGAAAGCGGCTGCGTGGGCCGGCGACATCAAGACCGGCCGGACCCATCTGATGGACGCAACGCCGATCACGTTCGGACAGGAGTTCTCCGGCTACGCGATGCAGATCCGCCGCGGCATCGACCGGCTCGAAGACGCCACCGCGCGGCTCGGCGAGCTGGCGCTGGGCGGCACAGCCGTCGGCACCGGCATCAACGCCGACGAGCGGTTCGCTGCGCGCGCGATCGCCATTCTGGCCGAACGCTCCGGACTTGCGGTGCGCGAAGCCGAGAACCATTTCGAGGCGCAAGGCGCGAAGGATGCCTGCGTCGAAACCAGCGGCCAGCTCCGCACCATCGCCGTGTCGCTGATGAAGATCGCAAGCGACATCCGCTGGATGGGCTCGGGTCCGCGCGCCGGCCTGGGCGAGCTGAAGCTGCCCGAGCTGCAACCCGGCTCGTCGATCATGCCGGGCAAGGTCAACCCGGTGATCCCCGAAGTCGTCACGCAAGTCGCCGCGCAGGTGATCGGCAACGACGCCGCCATCGTCGCCGGCGGCATGCAAGGCCATTTCGAGCTAAACGTCTTCATGCCGATGATCGCCCGCAACCTGCTCGAGTCGATCGAGCTGTTGTCGTCGGCCGCCGGCCTGTTCGTCGACAAGTGCATCGACGGGCTCGAACCCGACCGCGAACGTGCCCTGCACCTGGCCGAGCAGACCTTCCCGATCGTGACGGCGCTGGTCCCGGCCATCGGCTACGACCTGTCGGCCGAGATCAGCAAGGAAGCGTTCACGACCGGCAAGTCGATCCGGCAGGTCGCGTTAGAGCGCAAGGTGCTTCCGGAGAAGGAGCTGGACGAGGCGCTGGATCTGAAGGGCATGACCGGCCCCGGGCGACGGCGAGGGCGGCCGTCAGGTATTGACGGCACTCGTCAAGATTCTTGACGAGTGCCGTCAGAAGTTGAGGGTTTGCCCTGCCGGCGACGTTCGTCGCACTTGAACGCGCCCGTGTCTCGACGAGACTATCCGCATGCCGCGTCCGCACGATCCATCGGGTGGTTTGACGATCGCTCGCTGCCGGGACAACCTCGCGGAGTGCGCGCGCCTGATCATGCGTGCCGACGCCGATGTCTGGGCGGCGGCGGAGGCGGTCGGCGAGCTCAATCGCCTGAGCGTGATCTTCGAGGAGAAAATCGTCCGGAAAGCACGATCCCGGGGGCTCTCTTGGGATCGCCTCGCCTTCTTGATGGGCACGAGCCGGCAAGCGCTTCACTCGCGCTGGCGCCGACGCCTGCAGGGGGACACGTACGACCCCAAGTCGGGGCTGAGCAGGAAGCGCTGGGAGGAGAAATACGGCCGCGAGTGAGCTGTCGCCGAGCAAGGCGCCGAACAAGGCGCCGAGTAAGACGAAGGGCCGCCCGCAGGCGGCCCTTCGTGTCTATCGGATGAGGCGTTACTTGCTGAGCGCGAACTTGCGAGCGCCGATGGCAAGACCGACCAGCATCATGCCGACCAGCAGCATCGCGGTGTCGCTCACACCCGTCGTGGGGATGCGAACTTCCTTGACGCCCAGGACGTTTCCGCCGCGGACATCCGCGACCGAAGCCGGACCGTCGAGCGCGATCGAGAACAGCGGCGCGCCCGAGAGGAGCTTCGGAGCCAGACCGACGTGCAGCGACGACGTCGCGGCACGAGCGTGCGTGGCGGTGCGGACGATCTCGGGCTTCTGCGCGACCTGAACCTTCAGGCCGAGCGCGTCCACCGTCACGTTGAGCAACTGCGCCAGGTCCACCGGCATCTGGATCGTCTTGCCGAGCACCTGCAGCGAGCCGGTGTTCAGGTTGACGATGTTGCCGCCGACCTTCAGGCCGACGATGCGCTGGATGCCTGAGGCGAGTGCGCCCGTGGCCGTGCCGTCGATCGACGCGAACGACTCGATGTTGATCGCGTCGAGGTGGATGAAGCCACCGAGCAAGTCGACGTTCGCCAGGCGGGTGACGCCCTTGGCGAAGCGCGACGCGCCGTTGAAGCCCGTCTCGCTAACCGACTCGATGATGCCCACGTTGACGAGCGGCTTGGACAGCAGGTCCTTGATCGCCGGGATCGTCAGGTCCACGTCGAGGCCGGCACCCTTGAGGGTGTCCTCGACGCCGTCGAGCAAGCCGTTGAGCTGGTCGATCAGACCGGGCTGGCTGCCTGTGCCGTCGAGCAGGTCGGTCACCGGCTTGAGCAGGTCCGCGATCGCGCCCTCGCTCAAGACGGACGCCAGGTCGACCTTGATGCCCAGCAGGCGAGCGGCCGACTTCGTCGAGACGAGGCGACCGGCACGCTTGGCCGTGGACTCGACCTCACCGACGCCAACGTGGATCGGGCCGATGTCAACCGCCGCGATTGCGTCCTTCTTGCTGTCGGCGACACCGTCGGCCGATGCGCTGGTCACGCTGGAGGAGACCTCCGGCAGCTTGTCCTTCGAGTAGCCCACCAGGCGCGAGACCTGAAGGATGACCGGGTCGAGCGTTCCGAAGAACACCTGACCGAGCGCCGAACCCTTCGACTGCGTCGAGGTGACGTCGGCGGTGGCGTTCGAGAAGGAGATCCGCTCGGAGATCGTGTTCCCCTTCACACCGGCGTTGCCGAGAATCCCGGCGACGACGTCGCCGAGCGGCAGAGAAACGGAAAGGCTCAGCGTGGTACCGCTGGCCTGTGCGGCGTAGGTGTCGACTGCCGCGGAAGCCCCGGGACCGGTAGCAACGATCGCTACGGCCGCCAGCGCCATGCTCGCCGTCAACCGGCGAGTCCAACGCAACTTCTTCATCTTGTGTCCCCCCGGACCGTGATCGTGCGGCACCCTCCCATTTGGGCTACCGCTTTCTAGCCCCTTCGTGCTATGAGGATGCTCTTATCAACCGCTCAGGTTCCAGTCGATGGCGGAATATTTCGAAAGCAGCGTCCCTGCCGGTTTGCCGCTCCTCCCCGACTCGCCACCCGTGCGTGCCCGAATTGTAGCGGTAGCGGGCGCGGTGCGACATTTCCCGGCCAAAAAATACTCCGCCGGCCGGGCAGGTTCACGTCTGTATCAACAGGAAAACCAGAACGGCGGGCCGAACCTTTCCTGGCACAACGGCGAGAGGTTTGCTGGAATGGCGACACACCGGTTGATTTCGTCCTCGGACGACCACGAAGCTACGGGGGAACGCATGGAATTGGTCGGATCAGCTTCTCGGGAGGCCGATCTGTTGCGTGCCGTAGCCGCCGGCGACCCGGACTCAGTCCGGACGCTGATGGATGAGCATCTTCCTTCTGTGTACGGATTCGTGCTTGCCCGTGTCGGAGGGAATGAGGACATCGCCGAGGACATCATGCAAGAGACGCTCATCGAAGGAGTGCGCTCCGCCGACTCGTTCCGAGGGGAGGCGGCGCTCAACACATGGCTGTGCACCATCGCCCGCCGCCGGATCGCTCGTCACTGGGAGCGCGAACGAAAGCAGACGGCGGTCGCCAACCAGCCGGCGCCGCGGCCCTATGAGCCGCACGTCGTCATCGACATCCGCGACGAGGTCTTGCGCGCGCTCGGGAACCTTGCTCCGTTGCACCGGCAGGTGCTCGTGCTGAAGTATCTCGACGAGTACTCCGTCGAGCAGATCGCCGCCGAAGTCGGGCGGCCGCGCGTGCAGATCCAGTCGCTGCTCCAACGCGCCCGGGACGCGATGCGCCGGCAACTGGAGCCGAACCGTGGCTGACCGGACGGCGACGCTGCTTCGCGGTGCCGACGCGCCGCGACCGATTCCTGCGCGGATGCGCGAGCGCCTGGAAGGCGCGCTGGTCGCGAGCACGCTCGCGCCGGCCGACGAAAACTTGCTCTACATCCTCGACCGCCCCAAGCGCCTCCCGACGGACATGCGCACGCGCCTGACCGACGTATTGACCGGCGAAGAGCACAACGAGCGCTTCGCGGCTCACTTCGACGACCTGGACGCGCCTCGGCCACTGCCGGGCGACATGCGCGCGCGACTGATGAGCCGCTTGCTCGGACGCGGCGACGCGGCACGCCTGTGGCAGATCGGCGGCGCGGCGGCCGCTGCGGTGCTGGTGCTGGTGGCAACGGTGTTCTTCACGACGACGCGCGGCGACCGCGTTCCGGGGGGCGGCACGGCGATCACTCCGATTCCGACCGTCGCCAACACGTTCCCGCCGAGCACGCCGCCGACGAACGGCGAGCAGGCGACGCCGTCCGTGCGTCCAACGGCGACGACGCCCGGCACGCAACCCACGCGACGCACGCAGGTTCTGGGAATCCGCGAGACCCGGCGGCCGAACCCGGCCGCACCCGCTGCGACGGCCGCGCCGGTCGCGCAGCCGACCGGCGGAATCACGCCCATATTCGGCGCCCGAACGTCCGCGCCGTCCGCGGCCTCGCCCGCTCCGACCCCCACCGATCTGGTCGGCTCGGTCGTGAATCTGGTCCGCAATCTTCTGAGCGCGCTGAACCTTGACGTGCTGAGCGTCGGCCACCCGACCGGCGGCGAATTTGGCGCCGAGTTTGGCGCCGAAGTTCCGGCCGCGCCGGCCGCGCCGGCCCCGGTCGCGCCGAAGCCGCGAGCCGCGCGTAGCGCGACCGTCAAGCAGCCGGCCGCCACCACGCCGAAGGCATCCACGCGGAAGCCGGCCGAGCCGCCGAAGCCGCTGATCGAGATCCCGCTGAATTCCGACGACCCGATCCTGGTCGTCGACGTTCCCGTCGTCGAGCTGACGATCTCGCTGTAGAGGGTCTAGACCGGCGGCCAAGGGAAGGGGCGGCCGGGACCCGGGTCGGGAAACACGCCGGCCGCGACGATCCGTTCCGCGCGACGCCCGAGCGCGACCAGCTCGCCCCGCGACAGCAGCGCCTCCAGCGGCCCCGGGTCGGCCGCAACATCGGCGCAGAACCGCCGCACCGCGTCGAGCCCGACCGGCGGCATCGGCTCACCGGCGAAATCCCAGATCACCGTCCGCACCTTCGTGTCCTCGTGGAACGACACCCCGTGGTCCACCATCCAGATACGGCTCGTCTTCGGATCCAGCAGACAATGCCCGGCCTTGCGGTCGGCGTTGTTGATCAGCAGATCGAACAGGCAGACCAGGCGGAACAGATCGTCGAACTCGGGCGGCATGTTGAGGTAATGCATGCTCGGATCGTGGTCGACGAACAGTTGCACCGAGCCGATCCCGTAGGGCCCCTCGCGCGCGAGCGTGGGCGGCACGAACCCAAAGCCGAGCCGCTCCGACACGTGCCACGCGGCGATCTCGCGCTGCCAGAGCGTCCCGTCGGGGAAGTCCCACAGCGGCGATTCGCCGTCGCGCGGCTTGTAGACGGCACGCACGGCGGCGTCCCCATCCGTGACACGAGCCAGAAACGTGTGGTTGGAGGCGTTCGGCAACGCTCCCAGGACTTCGATTGCACCGCGTTCCAGGATGCGGATCGCGGCGGAGTCGGTCGCCTCGCTCACAACTCGGGGGAACGATGACCGTTCGTCGCGGGACATACGTGCCCGTCGGGGTCCATCGGGAAGCCGCACAATTGGCACCGAGGCCGGCCGGCCGAACAGACGATCTCGGCATGCTCGGCAAGCGCTTTCATCTGCGCGCGGGTCGCGACGAAGCGAGCGTGCGCGAGATCGGCGACGGTCTCCTCTTCGATGGAGGCTGCGATGCCGGCTTCGTCCTCGTCGTCGGCGTCGTCGCCGGCCGGAACCTCTTCGGCGACGAAGACCATCATGCCGGTGTCTTCTTCGACTTCGATCGCCATCGGGCCGATCCGCCATTCGGGAAGCAGCGGATCTTCCAACTCGAGATCATCCGATGCCGGCGGGACGCCTTCGTCGTCGATCGGATCGAGCGTTTCCAGCAGTTGCGCGAGCGTCGTCGCCAGGACTTGCACTTGCTGCTTCTCGGCCAGCAGCGTGACCAGCAGCTCATCCTTTCGCGCCTGAATGTAGAAGGTGCGGTTGCCGGGCTCGCCGACGGCGCCGGCGGTGATGCGCGATACGGGATCCAATTCGAAAGATGTGCTCATCGCTTCCTCGGGGCAAGCTCGTCGAGCGAGCCGCTGTCGTTGATCTTCAGGATTCGCGGGGCGCCGTTGCCGACCCACACGGCGCTCACCGACGCCGGACCGATCGCAAGCCGCGCGTACAGGTCGAGGTGGATGCCGGCATAGTGGGCGAGGATCATCTTGATCCCATCGGCGTGCGACACGATGGCGGCCGCACCGTTCGGGTGGGCGGCGGCGACTTCGGCCGTGGCCGCCACGACACGCGCCGACGTCTCGCGCAGCGCTTCGCCGCCGGGGAAACGTCCCTCGGAGGGATGGGCGATCACGTCGCGCCAATGCTGCGTCTTGGCGAGCTGTTTGAGCGGGCGGCCTTCCCAGTCGCCGTAGCGGACCTCGCCGAGGCCCGGCCGGATTCGCAGCCGCATCTTCTTGACGGCCGCGAGCGGCTTGGCGGTTTGAACGGCACGCTCGACCGGCGACGAGTAGATCGCATCCAGCGGAATCGACGCGAAGCGTTGCGCCATCGCGCCGGCCTGCCGCACGCCCTCTGCGGACAGCGGAACGGGCGACCAGCCGGCGAGCTTCACGCCGGTGACCGGCGTCATCGCGTGTCGTATGAGAAACAGCAGCATCGCGGGCAGCATATCCGCCGCACCCCGCCTACGACGTGCGGTCATAGAACAGCGCGACCGATGCGGTGAAGCCGTGCAGGAAGGCGCGGCCGCCCACCGGTCCGATCTCGCCCGAGCAACTCATGCCGGCGAGCGGCGCCCGCCAGGCTGCGGCGAGCACGCCGGCGTCGTGATCGGGCGCGCCGAACAGATGCGAACCGCGGCCGTTGCAGGTGAACAGCATCGCGCCGGCCGGCGGCTCGACCGACGCGGCCGCCCTGCGCAGATCCTCATCCGCGCTCGCGGCGTCGCGCACATGGAATTGGACAGTTTCGCCGACGCCGACCAGATCCCCGACGGCCATCGCGCCGGTGGATTCGTCGGCGCCCATCACGTTTCGGATCAGGAAGTCGCCGCGCTCGAACTCGGTCTTGTATTCGTCGACGACGCGGCCGATGTGCAGGCCGCGCTGGATCAGGGCGCGGTCGTCGGGAGAGGCTTCGATCCACAGGTCGCGGAGACGCTCGATCGGGGGAAGGCCGGCCAGCTCGACGATCAGGTTGCGCTCGGCATTCGTGACGGTCGCCGGCGTGCCGATCGGGCGGCATCCTTGCGACACGAGCGCGCGCACACCGACCCGGCCGCGAATCACGACGCCGGCGGCGCCGCCGTTTGCGACCTCGTCGCCCTGCCAGATGCGATGTCCGCCCGGCCGCGATGCGCCGGAGGCAAGACCGCCGACGATGGTCAGCCCGGGTTGCTCGTCGTTGACGCGCGAAAGGAGGCGGTCGACCGGAACCGTGTACGGGTCGGCGAGCACGATCACGGCCGCGTCGGCCGGCGGCGCCGGCCAGCCGAGGAACGTCGGACCGTCGGGCGTTTCGGTGAACTCGACCGAGAACGGCTCGACGGTGGTGCCGGGCAGATGCGCCGCCCAGACCGCGATCGCCGGACGATCCTCCACTTCGCGCGCCCCTTCGGCGACGGTGCCGGCGGTGGCGCCGATCAGCGCGCCCGGCTGCAGCGCGACGTGGATCGCCGCGGCGATCTCGACGGCCGCGTCGGCGTGCGCGGCCGACACGAAGATCGCAGCCAGATCGCACGAGGCGCCGTTCAGGCCGCGCGCGGCCGCCGAGGCCGCTTCGGCCGCCGCCGCCACGCCGTCCGCGTCGGTGGACAGTCCGGTGGCGACGATCAGCCGGTCGGTCATTTCTTTTGGTCTTGTGGCGGGAAGGTCGCGCGAGTCTCGGGCGCGGAGTAGGTGGTCGCGCCGGGCCCGGGGCGCGCCGCTTCCGGCACCCAGTCGCTGTGGGCCTGCACCGGATCTTGCGTCTCGTTCCAGTACGAGAGCATCGCCCACGTGAACGGATTCTTCAGATTGGAGAGCAGCGTCAGCGGAATGTCGGCCCGCACTTCGGACGCAGTGATCTTGAGCGTCGCTCCCTCGGCCGGAGTCTCGCACACGTCCACGCCGGGGCAGACCGACAACCGCCAGCCGGTGATGGTGCCGCCTTCCTCCTTCGCCTCGCCGTCGCGGACGATCGCCATGAAGTAGGCGGGCGTG
>Ga0214472_10001010_pt1 | contig 32885 bp, 23 predicted proteins | sample RVTome_6_FD_207662 | JGI IMG/M metagenome (GOLD analysis project Ga0214472, IMG submission 207662) | Soil microbial communities from uranium-contaminated site in the Upper Colorado River Basin, Wyoming, United States - RVT140D175 | ecosystem: Environmental > Terrestrial > Soil > Contaminated >...
GGACGATCCGGGCCAACGGGGCGGATGGTGCGGACGATTCACGTTATGAAGGCGGTGGCGGCAGTGGCGGCAGTATCCATATCAGCGCGGCGACATTGGCGGGCGCGGGCGCGATCGCGGCCAACGGGGGCGAGGGAGGCGATAACACCGGACTGAGCCCGACGGCATATGGCGGTGGTGGCGGCGGCGGTGGCCGGGTGTATTACACGGCTTCTATTGCAGATACTTTTACTGGAACAGGGACATGTTCTGTGGCGGGGGGTGCCGGGATTGATGGAGGGATTGCTGGTGAGGTTGGATCCTGCACAGTGGTTTCCCCGGCAGGTGGCAGTGGCCCTAAAAAAGGCGCCATCATGATAGTTAATTAAAGTAATATTACTCCATAATTTCAATTAGTTATAGAGTCCGAGTTTTAACCTTAGTCTGATTACATTTAATAACATTCAGATCTAGTTCAAGTTTTTATATAAATATGTCGATGACAAGGTAGGCTTGCCTGGTAGTCCGCCAAGTCGAATAAACCCCGACGAACAAGATATGTCAAAAACTCTTAAGAGAACCAGGAGCAAAGGCTGGGTAATTATTGCAGTCTCCTGCCTCCTGTCTACGTTTCCTGTGTTTGCACAACAGGGTACTTCAGAGGCTGACCGGTTGACGCCTACCTTTATCCAGTCGCCAAGAATCGTACCTGCAACTCCTGATCGTCCTTTAACAATAACGGCCTATGTGACCGACAATGTGGGTGTACGGTCAGTGTCGGTTTATTACCGGTTTGGCAGTATTGCGCCCTATTTTCAATTGGGGAATGACCGGACATATAAGAAACGTTTTTTAATATTGACCTCTGATGGTGATTACACTGCCGAAATACCACGTGATCAGGTAACCGGTAATATTCTGGAATATTACATCGAGGCCGGTGACTGGGCTGGAAATACGGTATCAAAGGGCTTTCCCGATAAACCATTTACCGTGACCTTTGTGGCTTCACAGGTCAGTAACCAAATTTCCAGTTCATACAGCCCGGAAAGTCCGGGTGAGCCTCTATTGATACCGATGGGAGCCAAACAACCGATGAAAACCTTTACGCCTGAGCAACCAGCACCAGAGGATGATTCGGACAATAAAGCGGTGGCATGGTATGAAAACCGGTTGCTATGGGCGGTAGTTGGAGGCATAGTGTTTGCCGCTGCCTTAAGCGGCGGGGGTGGTGGCAATGGTTCATCGACAGGGTCCGTAACCATCAACGCCCCACCGCCACAATAATGTTTTGGACGCTTAATCCCAAAATTCTTGAAAAAATAAGTCAACCGCTATTCCGGTGCTTGCTTTGCCCAGAATGTACATTGCCAGCTATTCAGTAAGACGTTAAAATTAAAGCGAATTCAATCGACGAGCCCGCCCTTGTGCGGGCTTACTTTTTATCTAGCCTGTTACACATGGGAGCGTTTTGATGGCAATTGAGCAAACCTTATCGATTATTAAACCCGATGCCGTGGCAAAGAATATTATAGGTGAAATATATCGCTGCTTTGAAAATGGCGGGCTGCGAATCATTGCTGCAAAAATGATGCACCTGACCCGTCAGCAGGCCGAGGGATTTTATGTTGTTCATAAGGAGCGGCCTTTTTACAATGATCTGGTGAAATTCATGACCTCAGGCCCGGTGATGATTCAGGTCTTGGAGGGTGAGAATGCGATATCAAAGAATCGGGAATTAATGGGTGCTACCAACCCGGCGCAGGCCGCCGCCGGGACCATCAGGGCGCAATTTGCCGATAATGTCGAAGAAAATGCCGTGCATGGGTCCGACGGCGCTGAAACTGCAAAGACCGAGATTGGATTTTTCTTTAAAGAGAACGAGATTTGCAAGCGTACGAGATAGAACGTTAATAAAGAGTGTGAAGTGTGGAAGATAAGGCATTAGACAAGATAAACCTCCTGGGTTTTACCCGACAAGAACTCGAGACTTTCTTTATTGAAAGAGGGGAGAAGTCTTTTCGTGCCTCGCAGGTATTCAAGTGGATCCATCAACAGGGAATCGCAGATTTTTCGGCAATGACCAACCTGAGCAAAGATCTGCGCCAATTTCTTCAGGCGCATGCACAGATAAAGACACCCGTACATGAATTGGAGCAATTATCAGAGGACGGTACCCGTAAATGGTTATTCCGTTTGGAGGATGGAAATTGCATCGAGACGGTTTTTATCCCGGAAAAAGGACGGGGAACATTGTGTGTATCTTCCCAAGTAGGTTGTTCATTGAATTGCACATTTTGCTCGACAGGACGCCAGGGGTTTAACCGCAACCTTTCGGTTGCGGAGGTCATTGCCCAGATATGGGTGGCCAATAAGGCGCTTAAAAGCAATCCTAAGACAGGGCGCGTGATTACCAACGTGGTATTTATGGGGATGGGCGAGCCGTTGTTAAATTTCGATAACCTGGTTAAATCAATTCAAATATTATTGGATGATCTGGCATATGGGCTGTCCAAGCGTAAGGTCACCGTCAGTACGGCGGGCGTTGTGCCGGCAATCGACCGGCTAAGAGAGGTCAGTGATGTGAGCCTGGCCGTGTCATTGCATGCTCCGAATGATGTGTTACGTGACGAATTGGTGCCGTTGAATAAAAAATATCCGATTCGGGAATTGCTGGATGCCTGTAGACGTTATTTGGGCGTTAATCCGCATCGTAGAATAACTTTTGAGTATGTGATGCTGGCAGGTATCAATGACAGCCTAACACATGCACGGGAATTGACTTTGCTGTTATCCGGCGTGCCTTCGAAAATAAATCTGATCCCGTTTAACCCGTTTCCAAATAGTGGCTACCGGACATCGAGTCAGGTTGACATAGACCGGTTCCGGGAGAAATTGATCTCAGCGGGATTGATGACGGTGACGCGTAAGACACGCGGCGATGATATTGATGCGGCTTGCGGTCAGCTCGTTGGTCAAGTCAAGGACAGGACAAAACGCAGTTTGCGTTACAACGTCTTGATGAAAGAGGTGGGTTAATGGAATTTAAAATGCGTTTGTTTGTAGTCATCATGTTAATACTGGCTTTGCCGGGATGTGCGTCAAAACAAACGAGGGAACACAGCAAGCCAGAGTCTTCCGCCGAAATCAATGCAAAGCTGGGTCTTGGTTATCTGCGCCAGGGGAATTACGACGTTGCACAGAGTAAACTTGAAAAGGCGGTGCGGCAGGATCCGAAGTTGGCAATCGCCCATCATTACATCGCCGAGCTCTACCGGCAAACCGGTTCCTATGAATTGGCCGGCGAACATTTCGAGCGTGCGCTGAAGCTGGATCCGCGTGACCCCTTATTGCAAAACAATTATGGCGTGTATTTATGTGATCAGAAACGATACAAGGAAGCGGAAGAACGCTTTCTTAAGGTTATTGATATGCCAACTTACAAGCGTCCGGACGAGGCCTATGAAAATGCCGGCTTGTGTGCATTGCGCATACCGGATCCTGTCAAGGCGGAAAAATATTTCCGTCATGCGCTGAATATCAATCCCAGGTTGACTAACTCACTTTATCAGATGGCGCAACTCAATTTTGATATCCATGAATACCTCAAGGCCCGCGCCTTCCTGCAACGGTTTTTTTCCATTAGCGGGCATACATCTCAAAGTCTGTGGCTTGGTATTAAAATAGAGCGCGAATTGGGCGATGAGACGGCTTTAAACCAATATTCCAAGTTGTTGTCAGACAAATTTCCGGATTCCGAAGAAGCGCGTTCAGCCAAAAGATTTAAGTAATCATGGTGAAGTACATTCTATTGGATGATGATGAACCGGACAAAGGCGGGAACGGTTCCCCTGGCGCGCGGTTGCGTGCTGCGCGTGAGGAGCTTAATTTGGATATCAAAACTGTCGCAAAAAAACTTCATATGAACGAAAAATCGATCATTGCGCTTGAAAATGACGATTACGAAAAATTTCCCGCTCCAATCTATGTCAGCGGGTTTCTGCGTAATTATGCGCGGCTGCTGAATGTCGAGCCCGGACCAATAGTCGATTCCTTCGAAAGCTTGGGTAAAGAGGTGCCGCCGATTTTATCTGATTTGACCGCTAGTATTCCAAGACGACGGCATAAAGGGATTGAGTCATGGGCGGGATATCTGGCCGGCGGGGGGATATTGTTAATGCTGCTCGTATGGATGCTGCCCTCTAATAATCAATCGTTCGATCATAATGTGCAAACACAGGCGGAAAATCCGCTGAAGTCTGTTCCTGCACCTGCACCTGCGGTACCGGATGTTCAAGCTTTCACCGGTGAAAATGAATCATCAAATGTGTCAGAGGTTGATGCCGGTAGTCCGGTACCGGAAACACCTTTACCGATACCGTCCGACACACTGGTTCTTGATTTTACCGGGGACTCATGGGTGGAGATTACGGATTCCACGGGCCGGCGCGTGTTTTATAGCATGGGAAAAACAGGTGAAACGAGTACAATATTGGGGATCGCCCCCTTCAATATCTTGTTGGGCTACTCACCCGGAGTCAGTATCGAATATAATGGTAAACCGTTCGATCAATCACCTTATGAACGGCAAGATGTCGCCCGCTTTAAGCTGGGTAAACGCAATTAAAGAGCAAAGTGATGAAATCCAAAGATCAGATTAGCCGCCGTAAGTCGCGTCAAATTATGGTGGGTAACGTTCCCGTCGGTGGTAATGCGCCTATAGCGGTCCAGAGTATGACCAATACCGAGACACTGGATATCGCAGCAACGGTTGCGCAAATAAATGCCCTGCAGAATGCGGGCGCCGATATTGTCCGTGTTTCCGTTCCATCGATGGATGCCGCTGAAGCATTCGGTGCAATACGTAAGCAGGTCAGTCTTCCGTTGGTGGCGGATATCCACTTTGATTACAAGATCGCCTTGCGTGTCGCAGAATTGGGTGTTGATTGCTTGCGTATAAATCCGGGAAATATCGGCCGCGATGACCGGGTGCAAGCCGTGGTGAGTAGTGCGCGTGATCATAATATTCCGATTCGAATCGGTGTAAATGCCGGGTCCTTGGAGAAGGATTTGCAAAAGAAATACGGTGAACCGACACCGCAGGCCCTGGTCGAATCGGCGTTAAGACATATCGATATTCTCGACAAACTGGGCTTTCAAGACTTTAAAGTCAGTTTAAAGGCCTCCGAGGTGTTTATGACCGTCGCCGCCTACCGTGAACTGGCCCGGCAGATAGAACAGCCATTGCATCTGGGGATTACCGAGGCGGGGGGGTTGCGCTCAGGCACGGTAAAATCAGCGATCGGCCTGGGTATGCTGTTATCCGCAGGGATCGGCGATACCATACGTATTTCGCTCGCCGCAGACCCGGTTGAGGAAGTCAAGGTCGGTTTTGATATCCTTAAAAGCCTTCATTTACGCAGCCGGGGAATCAATCTGATTGCCTGTCCTTCCTGTTCCCGCCAACAGTTTGATGTCATTTCCACCGTCAATGCATTGGAGGCACGGCTTGAAGATATTAGTGAGTCTATGGATGTGGCAGTGATCGGTTGCGTCGTTAATGGCCCTGGCGAGGCGCGCGAGGCACATATCGGCATCGCCGGCGGGACCCCGAATCTGCTTTATATTAACGGCAAACCCGATCATAAGGTCAGCAATGAACAATTGGTGGATGAACTTGAAAGGGTTATCCGTGAAAAAATCGAGCACAGAAAAACAGATGTAAAAGATGAAACCCGGGATGGTGTCATAGCGATCAAGCAGGTGCATGTTTGATTCCCATCTTTAAGGCCTATTTTATTAAATTCGCTTAATACACGGTTGAAATAGCGTTGGCACAAACCATCCAAGCAATCCGGGGCATGCATGATGTTCTGCCGGATCAAACGCCATATTGGCAACACCTGGAAGATGTTATTCGCCGGATCATGTCGGCCTATGCCTATGAAGAGATCCGTTTACCGGTATTGGAAAATACAGACCTTTTTAAGCGTACTATCGGGACATTCACGGACATTGTTGAGAAAGAAATGTATACACTCAAGGATTATGGCGTTGATATGGCCTTAAGACCCGAAGGTACCGCAGGTTGTGTGCGTGCCAGTATTGAAAATAATCTACTGAGAGGCCAGACACCACGCTTGTGGTATATGGGGCCGATGTTTCGTCATGAACGTCCACAAAAAGGCCGTTACCGTCAGTTTCATCAGGCAGGCGTGGAGGCATTCGGGTTTGAAGGGCCCGATATCGATGCTGAAATGATGGGTATGACAGCGCGGCTTTGGCGCAGGTTGGGACTTCAGGGAATTGAACTCCAGATCAATTCATTGGGCTCGATCGATTCCCGCGCACGCTACCGCGGGAAACTTGTCGATTATATGTCAGCACATCTCGACAAGCTGGATGCTGACAGCAGAAGAAGGCTCGATACCAATCCGTTGCGGATTCTGGATAGCAAAAAACCTGATATGCAAGCGCTCATTGAAAATGCTCCGAGACTTTCTGAATATCTTGATAAGGATTCTCAGCAGCATTTTGCAACATTAAAAACGATGCTGGATAACATGGGTATAAAATATGTTGTAAATCCGCGATTGGTGCGTGGCTTGGACTATTATGAGAAAACGGTGTTTGAATGGGTGGGCGACAAGTTGGGTGCACAGAACGCAATCTGTGCCGGTGGCCGTTTTGATGGATTAGTGCGGCAGCTGGGAGGGGCTTCGACGTGTGCCGCCGGGTTTGCAATTGGGTTGGAGAGGGTCATCTCTCTGATGCAAGAGCATGGATGTCCAGTCAAGTTGAATGTGCCGCATGCCTATCTGGTCATGGCAGGCGATAAGGCCATACAGCGGGGACAGGTATTGGCCGAGACGCTGCGTGACGAATTACCGGCCTTATCTTTACGGGTCAATTATGGCGGCGGTAACTTTAAGAGCCAGTTGAAGAAGGCGGATAAAAGCGGGGCGAGTTTGGCACTCATACTGGGTGAGGAAGAAACAGCCAGGGGACAGATCGCCGTTAAGCATCTGCGCCTGGATGAGCCCCAGCAGACAATCATGCAGTCATCTCTTACGGAATATCTTGCCAAGGTGATCTGATAAACTAGAGCACGCTCATTGCTATCCCGTTAAAAATGTGGTGAATCGTTAACATAAGGAGTGATACGTGGAAGGTTATACATCCGAGCAGGAACAGCTGGAGGCCATTAAAAAATGGTGGAAGGAAAATGGCAAACTTGTCATTGCCGGTGTGGTGTTGGGACTAGGCGCGCTATTCGGCGGCAAGGCGTGGATAGATTATAAAAACACCCTTGCTGAATCAGCTTCAATGGAATTTGAGCAATTATTAGAGGAGCTGAAGCAAAAAAACAACCAAGCCGTGAGTGAACGCAGTGAACATATTATTGCTTCCTTCCCGAAGACGCCTTATGCGTCGCTTGCTGCTCTGGCATTGGCAACAACCAAGGCAGATGGCGGGGAATATGAATCTGCGCGCTCGAGGTTGCAGTGGGTACTGGATCATGCCCGGCAGTCCGGTATGATTCATACCGCACGCATGCGCATGGCAAAAATCATGATAGCCCAAGGTGAAGCGGCACAAGCGGTTACACTGCTTGATGGCGCCGATCCCGAACATTTTCTCGCTTCATATGAAGAAATAAAGGGAGACGCCTATATTGCAATGGGAGAAACTGCAAAGGCGGAACAGGCCTATAAAAAAGCGCTTAACACGGCCACATCAGGCATATCCCAACACCTGCAAATGAAGCTGGATGACCTCGGCAGCGATGAGAGCTGATGCCGGCGAAAATAGTCTTATTTTAAAATACAGCTTCATCAAATTGATTATTATCATAGCGCAGACATGTTAAGAAGCGTTGTACAAAAGACGAAGTATGCCGTTAGTTCAGTTTTGTTACTGAGCATGCTGGTAGGATGTAGCGGTGCAACGGATATTGATATAAGGCCTGCCAAATTGACTCCCATGAAACCCCGGTTGGCCGTCCATCCTGTATGGTATAAACAAGGGCAGACTGAAATTATTACCATTGATTCGTATTTAAAACCGGTTACTGATAACAATAGGATATATATAGCAGGCCAAAATGGCAGTGTCCGGGCATTGGATTCGGAAAGTGGACGGCGTATCTGGAAGATAAATACTCAGGCATTTCTATCGGGTGGTTTGGGAGTTGGTGAAGGTTTTTTGCTGGCCGGAACTTATGAAGGTGAGGTGTTGGCATTGGATCCCGATCATGGAACCCTGGTGTGGCAAGCACAGGTTTCAAGTGAAATTCTAACGCCACCTGTTGCGGCCGGCGGCGTGGTGGTGGTTCGTGCAATCGATGGTAAATTATATGGGCTAAACGCAAAAGATGGACAGCGCTTGTGGGTATACGAAAGTACAGTGCCGACGCTTACCTTGCGTGGATTGAGTCAACCCCTTATATCGGAAGGCCGGGTATTGGCCGGTCTGGCGAATGGCAAGATTATTGCCGTTTCGCTTGCGGACGGGACATTTCTTTGGGACATGACGGTGGCAATACCCGAAGGCCGTTCGGAGCTTGAGCGGCTTGTCGATATCGACGGCGATCCGGTGTTAAAGGATGATATTCTGTATACCGCTTCTTATCAGGGACGCCTGGTTGCGGTAAATGCCTCGACCGGACGCCTGTTATGGTCGCGGGATCTTGCATCTCATACCGGACTGGCTGTTGATAAGGATTATCTGTATATCAGTGATAATGAAAGCACGCTTTGGGCCCTTGATCGTTTCAATGGCGCCATTATCTGGAAGCAGGATAAACTTAAGTTACGCTCGGTTACCGCACCCGTTTTATACAAGGATTATGTGGTTATTGGGGATTTTGCCGGTTATCTGCACTGGATAACGCGCCAAGAAGGAGAGATTGTAGCGCGCCGGAAAGTAAGTGATATAGGCATACTTGTACCGCCCATTGTCATGGATCATGTATTGTTCGCGACGGACCAAAAGGGTATGTTAGTGGCGCTTATGAGCAATTAACATTTAAGGGATCTCTGATTTTTCAGAGCTTCCTTACAGTGGGTTATTGATATTTGTTGCAAGGTTATTATCCGGTTCTTCGTCAAGCATAAATTGTTCGATTAAAGAATTAAGCTGGTTGACCATGGATACGAGTTCTTCATTCATTGAGGTATTGTGGTTACTGGCCTCCATGGTTTGTGCAGATGCCTGATTGATATTTTCAATATTGCGGGTGATTTCGGTGGTTACAGCTGTTTGTTGTTCAGCCGCGCTGGCAATCTGAGTATTCATGTCGGTGATGATGGATATGGCCTGTGCGATCACGCCCAGAGATTCAGCCGCCTTTTCAACCTGTTTTTTACCTGTATTGCCCTGGATTTGGGCCTTATCCATAAACTGAACCGCCGCCTGGGCGCCATCCTGTAATCTACTGATCATTTCCTGGATTTCCTGGGTGGATTCGTGCGTGCGGCTTGCAAGGGTACGGACTTCATCGGCAACGACGGCAAATCCGCGGCCTTGTTCACCGGCACGCGCGGCTTCGATGGCGGCATTCAATGCCAATAGATTTGTTTGTTCAGCGATGTTGTTGATGACGTCCAGGACCAATCCGATATTGCCGCAATCCGTCTCCAGTTTGCCGATAACACCCGCCCCTGTTTCAATGTCGGCCACGAGGTTATCAATTTCACGTGATGCATGTTCTGAAATCGCCGTACCGTTCTTTGCCTCGACATCGGCCTTTTTGGTTGCATGGGCGGCTTCCGCCGCGTTTTGTGCGATCTCATGTACTGTCGCGTTCATTTCATTGATGGCGGTAGATACCTGGGCGGTTTCCATTTGCTGTTGATTCAGCGCCTGGTTGGACTGTTCTGTAGCGGAGGCCATTTTGGCGGTAACCGAAGTTAATTGATGGCTGGTGCCGCTCACTTCGGAAATTATATGATGTATTTTGCCGAGAAAGTCATTAAACATGGTTGATAGCTCGCCTACTTCATCCCTGGAGTCAGCAGCTAACCGGTATGTCAGGTTTCCTTTGCCCTGCGACAGCATTTTGAGCGTCTCCAAGACATGATTTAATGGTCTGGTGATCGCTCTGGCAACATAAAGGCCGAAGACAAAGGCAATAGAAATATTGATGACCAGATTTGTCACCGTTGCCGCCGCGCCTGTCAGCTCGAGCGCCCGCGTAATGTAGTATTCGCCGATCAGGACCGCCAATACAACATTGGCAATAATGGCGATATGAATTTTTGTACCTATACTAAGATTCTTGAATAAGCCCATATTTTTATTATCCTTGTGCATATTAGGTCATGACATACTTCGTGCTGTTTTTCTGGTAATGGCATTTCACAATATGTTTACACCTGTAATTTGTAGTTGAATCATCCGGATAATCGAAAATGCTATCGGCCGTAAACATGGAAACTTAATACTGTCCAAGCTACGGTAAATCAACGGGTTTAGTAATATATTCATTAATTATCATAATGTTATATTTGATCGCGGTATCCCCGGGGAATATCTATAAACAGGATTACTTTGTTAAATATCGTTACGCACGGCATACTCATATGCTGAATTTTTCGAGTTTATCTTCCATTAATGTCATTCTTGAGTATTTAAAATGAAGCCCGTTATTGTGCTCGTAGGCCGGCCAAATGTCGGCAAGTCTTCCCTTTTTAATCGGTTAACAAGATCGCGTGACGCCTTGGTGGCGGATCAGGCCGGACTTACCCGGGATAGAAATTACGGCTTGGGCAAGATTGATGACCGAACTTGCATCGTCGTCGATACCGGCGGATTGACTGATGAAAAGGAAAATCTCGACCAATTAATCATGGCTCAAGCACTGCAGGCTGTTAAAGAGGCAAATGTCATATTATTTCTGGTCGATGGCCGGTCGGGTTTGACCGCCGGCGATGAAAATATTCTTGCTCAACTACGGCCATTCGGTAAGCCGGTTATATTGGTGGTGAACAAATGCGAAGGCCTGAATGAGGCGATAGCCGGTGCGGAGTTCCAATCGCTGGGATTATCACACAGCGCTGTGATTTCGGCGGCACATGGTGACGGTATAGCGGCTTTGTTGAACACTATTATTGAATTATTGCCGCCATTGAATGAACCTGAACAGACCGAACCGGAACAGGGGATCAGGATCACCTTTGCAGGGCGGCCAAATGCCGGCAAATCAACCCTGGTTAACAGGATCCTGGGTGAGCAAAGGGTGCTCGCTTCCAGTGAGCCGGGTACGACACGTGATAGTATTTATATTCCGTTTGAACGCGGGGGCCGGAGTTACACCCTTATCGATACCGCAGGCCTGCGGCGCCGGAGTAAAGTTTCCGATGCATTTGAAAAACTGAGCACGATTAAAACCATGCAGGCGATTGAAGAGACCAATGTAGTGATACTTGTACTCGATGCCCGTCAAGGGATCTCAGATCAGGATGCGCGGATATTGGGCTATATTCTGGATAGCGGCAAGGCGCTGGTTATCGCGGTCAATAAATGGGATAAGCTGGATGCCGATTATAAACGCAGAATAAAGACAGAGTTGAGCAGGAAGCTGTCATTTATAGATTTTGCCAGAATCCATTTTATATCGGCATTGCATGGTACGGGGATTGCCAATCTTTTCCGCTCGGTTATCGGTGCCTATCATTCCGCAACACAACAGTTTTCAACCCCGCAGTTGACGCGCCTGCTTGAGACAGCTGTCCGGGAACATTCGCCGCCAATGATCAAAGGCCGCCAGATCAAGTTGCGTTATGCGCATCAGGGAGGGCAAAATCCTCCCAAAATCATCGTCCATGGCAATCAGACTGAAGCGGTGCCGGTTGTTTACCGCCGCTATCTGGAAAATTATTTTAGAAAGGTGTTAAAACTCGAGGGGACACCACTGCACATCGAGTTTAAACATGGCAAAAATCCTTTTGCAGGCAAGAAGAATATATTGACAAAACGTCAGCTTGAAAAACGTAAACGGCTCAAGCGATTTGTCAGGAAAAATGCCTGAGCGGATTTCAGGAATAGCAATTTATGAAGAGCGACTATTTTACTACCGAGATCTCCCGTCACATTTGGGATAGCAAGTATCGTCACCGTGATCAGGATAATATCCATGATTTAACTATCGAAGATACATGGCGGCGTATTGCCAATGCGCTGGCAGGTATTGAAACAAAGGATAATGAAATTTGGGCGCAAAGATTCTATGAGGCCTTGCGAGGTTTCAAATTTATCCCCGGCGGGCGTATTCAGGCAGGTACGGGCACCGGACGTCATGTGACACTGTTTAATTGTTTTGTCATGGGCGTGATCGAAGATTCAATGGAGGGCATTTTCAATGCGTTAAAAGAGGGCGCCTTTACCATGCAGCAAGGAGGTGGGGTAGGTTATGACTTTTCTACGCTGAGACCGCGCGGCAGTCCGGCAAAGAGTGTCGGCTCGATCGCATCAGGGCCGGTCTCATTTATGCGCATCTGGGACAGCATGTGTTCGACGCTGTTATCAACGGGAGCACGGCGCGGCGCGATGATGGCAACATTGCGTTGCGATCATCCCGATATTGAAGCGTTTATTGAAGCCAAGCGGGCAAAACAGGAGTTGCGACACTTTAATCTGTCGGTATTAGTGAGCGATGCCTTTATGGAGGCTGTGCATACCGATGGGGAATGGCTGCTTATATTTCCATTACTCAATCCCGGTTCCAGCGATGATGGTATCGAGGTTATTGAAAAAACATGGCTGGATAAGGCTGGCCCCGTGCTGTGCCGGGTTTATAAACGAGTCCGGGCGCGCGATCTATGGGGCAAGATCATGCAGGCAACATATGATTATGCGGAGCCCGGAGTGCTTTTTATCGATCGTATCAACAGGCTCAATAATCTCTGGTACCGGGAGACCATCACTGCAACTAATCCATGTGGCGAGATCCCTTTGCCGCCTTATGGCGCCTGTAATCTTGGCTCGGTAAATCTCACCTGTTTTGTTAGAAACCCTTTCACCGGAAATGCGATGCTCGATATGAATGGTATCAGTGATACCGTCAAAATCGCGGTACGCATGCTTGATAACGTGATCGATTTATCACGATTTCCTCTCGAGGAACAGGCGCAGCAGGCGCGAGGTTCACGGCGTATCGGTTTAGGGATTACCGGTCTTGCAGATGCACTCATTATGCTGGGTATCACCTATGGTAGTAGTGAATCCCATCAATTAACATCATCGGTGATGCAGTGCATTTGTCACGATGCATATAAAGCATCAATTGTTTTGTCCAAAGAGAAGGCTTGTTTTCCATTTTTAGATATAGAAAAATTTTTACAATCCGAGTTCATATTGAGTCTGCCTGACGAGATTATTACAGGCATAAAGGAAAATGGCATTCGCAATAGCCATTTGACCGCCATTGCGCCGACCGGCACGATTAGTTTGCTGGCGAATAACATTTCCGGCGGCCTGGAACCGGTGTTCGATTTTGCCTATTCGCGGCGCGTGTTGGGGCTGGATGGAACGTATACGCAATATGAGCTTACTGACTACGCCTATCGGATATGGCGTGATCGTTATCCGGACGAAGTTGAGTTGCCTGGTCAATTTATAGATGCCAGGAGCATATCCCCGCTTGCACATATCGATATGCAGGCGGCTGTTCAACCTTATATTGACAATGCGATTTCCAAGACCGTCAACATTCCTGAGGACTATGCCTTCGAGGCATTTAAAGATCTTTATGCCTATGCCTATGAAAAAGGATTGAAGGGATGTACTACGTTCCGTCCGAATCCTATAACTGGTGCGGTGTTGTCTTCAGGCAGGAAATCCGAACCCGCCGCACATTGTTGTACACTCGAAAGGGAGGCGGATTGATATTACTCGGCCGCTTGTAATAATTGTTCCTGGAGCAAAAGAGAGGGATCGATGCGGGCATTATTCAAGCTGGCACTCCAGTGCAGGTGAGGTCCCGTTGCGCGACCCGTCATGCCGACAGTGCCGATGATGTCGCCTTGTGAAACACGCTGGTCTTGCGTTACCTTGATACTGTCCAGATGGCAATACATGGTTATGAGTCCCTGACCATGTTCAATGAAAATAGAATTACCATTGAAAAAATAATCGCCGGTATCGATAATCCGGCCTGCCAACGGCGCTTTTACCGGCGTGCCTTTCGGCGCCGCAATATCGAGACCGCTGTGCGGATTACGTGGCAGGTCATTGAAAAAACGCCTCAGTCCGAACGGACTGCTTAATTTTCCGGAGACAGGCATCAGAAATTCGAGAGTGGTGATTTGCCGGTCACTCCAATATGCAAATGAATCATCGATGCGTTTTTTTTCTTTGGCGATGCGTTTCAGGTCTTCCTTGTTTGGCTCGACCTTGCGTTTATCTTTAAGCGTGATCCTTTGAGTCTTATATTGTTTATCCTTGACGGTAAATTTTATCGGAGCGGTGGCGGTGTTGGTGTCCAGGGCGTGGTCACCCGGCTTGGCCGTAAGAGATATACCCACAACGGCATACCAGTCCCGCTCATTACGTACGACCAGAACACGGTTACCGTTATATTTAACGATGGGGATACCGTCATCATGATTGCCGAGCTTGACAACGGCTATGCCGCCGGGCACCGGATCGTTGCGAGGCAAGCCGATAGCCGATGCAAGGCCGTACGTAAAAATTATTATCAGAGTGAATATCACTTTAATCATGGTATTTTATCTTTTACAGCGCAAATCAATCTTCCTTTGGCTAGGCGCGCCTCTATTTCATCGCCGGTTTTGGCGTCTTGATAAGAGCGGATTACCTTGCCATCGGATATCCGGTGCACAATGGCATAACCCCGGCCCAGAGTGGCAAGCGGGCTGACCGAATCAAGCGCCCTGCTTAATGCTGTCACTTTATGCCGATGCCGGTCGAGCAAATGTCGCAGTGCAACGGTCAATTGGTGGTAAAGATGCTGGCATCCGGATTGATATTGTTCGATTTTATGGTGTGGCGTAGCGCGCAGAAAATGTGCTGAAATTTCTCCCAGACGGACAAGATTATGCCGCAAGGTTGAACGTATACCGCGCAACAAGCGTTGTTCGAGTTCGTCCAGGCGTTGAGCGCGTTGATGTATTCTTTGGCCCGGATGCTGTTGTCGGATGCGTTTCATCAGCCATTGCAGGTGTTGTTGCCGGTGGTTGAGCTGATTGCTCACATAGGAGACCAGGCGTTTTTGATGTTGTTGTAACAAGCCAAGCCACTCCGCCATGTCCGGACTGACCAATTCTGCCGCGGCGGACGGCGTTGGCGCTCTTGCGTCCGCCGCAAAATCTGCAATGGTGAAATCTATTTCGTGGCCAACCCCGGTTATGATGGGTATCGGGCAGTGGTATATTGCGCGTGCAACCTGTTCGTCGTTGAAGGCCCACAGATCTTCAAGGGAACCGCCGCCGCGCGCAATAATCAGCACATCACATTCATTACGTTGAGCCGCAATATTAATTATACGCGAAATTTCCGGTGCGGCGGCCGCTCCTTGAACGGGTATCGGGTATATCAAAACCGGGATCGACGGGAAACGGCGCTTGAGTACATGTAGGATATCCCGTATGGCAGCACCTGTGGGCGAGGTAACGATGCCAATTTGACGCGGCAGTTTCGGCAGCGGTTTTTTATGTGCCGGATCAAACAGACCTTCCGCGGCCAGGCGTTGCTTGAGTATCTCAAATGCCCTTCTTAAGGCCCCGTCACCGGTTTCCTCCATATACTCAACGATGAGTTGAAAATCGCCGCGTGGCTCGTAAAGGCTGATGCGCGCCCGGACGAGCACCTGCATGCCGTTATCCGGATTAAGTTCGATGAGCTTGTTGCGGGGACGAAACATTGCGCACCGTATCTGTGCGGTTGCATCCTTTAAAGAAAAGTAAAGGTGGCCTGAAGACGGGCGGGCTAAATTGGAGATTTCACCTTCAACCCAGAGCAGAGGAAAATTCGCTTCCAGTATGCTACGCGCTTCATGATTCAGGCGTGATATGGTGTAGACATCGCGTTGTGTCATATCTATTGTGTGGTGCCCCGGCGTTTTTTGGTTCATATTGAACATGATACATTACGATGCCTTGTATTGAGAGCCCATGATAGCCGCAATATTTAGTTTACTGTGATTTTGAATGAAGCTAAAATAAATGGTTAATTTTTCACTGGAAAATCATATGCGTATTATTCAGGATGCCCTTACCTTTGATGATATTTTACTGGTGCCCGATCACTCCACTGTGCTGCCGCGGGAAGTCAATCTGCAATCCCGGTTGACCAGAGAAATCAAACTGAATATTCCTATATTGTCCGCCGCGATGGACACGGTGACGGAGGCGCGTCTGGCTATTTCCCTTGCCCAGGAAGGCGGTGTCGGCATCATTCATAAAAATATGACCATCGAACAGCAAGCCCATGAAGTTCGCGTGGTGAAAAAATATGAAAGCGGCGTCATCAAGGAACCCATCACCGTTACGCCTGATACCAGTATCCATGATGTGCTGGAAATAACGCGCGCAAACAATATCTCCGGTGTGCCTGTCGTGGAAGGTGAAGACCTTGTCGGTATTGTCACCAGCCGCGATTTGCGCTTTGAAAAACGTTTTGATCATCCAGTGTCGAGTATTATGACGCCGAAGGAACGTCTGGTGACGGTCAAGGAAGGTGCGGATAAAGATCAGGTGATTGGTTTGTTACATAGACATCGCATTGAAAAGGTACTGGTGGTTAACGATCGTTTTCAGTTGCGCGGCATGATCACTGTCAAGGATATTCAAAAATCCACTGATTACCCCAGCGCCTGTAAGGATGAATATGGGCGGTTGCGGGTAGGCGCAGCGGTCGGAACCAATTCCAATGAACGGGTCGAGGCACTGGTTGCAGCAGGCGTGGATGTTCTTGTCGTCGATACTGCACATGGTCACTCGCAAAAGGTCCTGGATTCGGTGCGCTGGGTCAAGAAACACTTTCCTGACGTTCAATTGATCGGGGGTAACATCGGTACAGGCGAAGCCGCGCTCGCCTTGGCCGAGGCGGGCGCGGACGCTGTAAAAGTCGGTATCGGTCCGGGCTCTATCTGCACCACGCGAATCGTGACAGGTGTTGGAGTACCACAGGTTACCGCGATTGCCAACGTAGCCAATGCACTGAAGAGCATGAAAGTACCGCTGATAGCCGATGGCGGTATTCGTCATTCCGGAGATATTGCCAAGGCGATAGCCGCCGGCGCCCATTCCATTATGATAGGCAGTATCTTTGCCGGTACCGAAGAGTCGCCGGGCGAAGTCGAACTCTATCAGGGACGCTCCTATAAATCCTACCGGGGTATGGGTTCAATTGGCGCCATGACATCGCAATACGGCTCCAGTGATCGTTATTTTCAGGATTCGGATACCCATACCGAGAAACTGGTGCCGGAAGGCATTGAAGGCCGCGTGCCGTACAAAGGCAGTATGCTTGCCATTGTGCATCAATTAACGGGCGGGTTGCGCGCCAGCATGGGTTATACGGGTTGCGCCGATATTGAAACCATGCGCACTAAACCGAGGTTTGTCCGGGTAACCACGGCGAGTATGCATGAAAGTCATGTGCATGATGTGGCCATTACCAAGGAAGCGCCCAACTACCGGATCGATTAAGACCTGTCTCAAGATTGCTGCGCTTGATAATACAGCGTTAAAAATGAACTCAAAATGCGAGGCCGCGAAGCGGCAGACTATCGTGTAAATTCCGCATTCTCGTTCATTTTTGCCTTGTCTTGTCAGCGCTCGCTAATCTTGAGATAGCTTCGTTTTAATAAATACTGATATCCTGTAATTATTATTTTTGGAATAGTCACTTGACGTTAGCAACCTCACAAAACATCCATACAGACCGTATTCTGATTCTCGATTTCGGTTCTCAATATACCCAGCTGATCGCGCGCCGTATACGTGAAGCCGGTGTCTATTGCGAGTTGGTGTCATGGGATGTACCAGAAGAGCAGATACGCAAATTTCAACCCAAGGGCATTATCTTGTCAGGAGGACCGGAGACCGTTACCGATAGACTGACCGCACGTGCGCCGGATATCGTTTTCCAATTGGATGTGCCGGTGTTGGGCATCTGCTATGGCATGCAAACGATGGCCGCGCAACTGGACGGGGAGGTCGAAAGCGCCGTACATCGCGAATTCGGTTATGCGCAGGTCAGGGCACGCGGACATTCAGTGCTGTTGCGGGATATCGAGGATCACACCACACCCGAAGGTTATGGCTTGCTCGATGTCTGGATGAGTCACGGTGACCGGGTTACCAAATTGCCTGAAGGGTTCAAGACAATCGCCAGCACTTCCGGTGCGCCGATTGCCGGGATCGCCGATGAAGTACACAAATTCTATGGGCTACAATTTCACCCGGAAGTGACTCATACCCATCAGGGGCAGCGCATCATCGAACGCTTTGTGCACGAGATATGCGCATGCGAGCGGCTGTGGACGGCGGATAACATCATAGAAGAAACCATTCAACGGGTTCAGGAGCAGGTTGGCGAGGATGAGGTGTTGCTGGGACTTTCTGGCGGCGTTGATTCCTCGGTTGTTGCCGCCTTGTTACACAAGGCCATCGGTGATCAACTGACGTGTGTGTTTGTCGATCATGGGTTGTTGAGATTGAACGAAGCCGATCAGGTCATGGCGGTGTTTGCGGAGCATATGGGGGTCAATGTTATCCGGGTCGATGCTGAAGACCGCTTCCTTGGTGCATTAAAAGGTGTCGATGACCCTGAACAAAAACGCAAGATCATTGGTAACCTGTTTATCGAGGTCTTTGAAGAAGAGGCCAAAAAACTCGGCAATGCAAGATGGCTGGCACAGGGAACGATTTATCCGGACGTCATCGAATCGGCCGGCGCCAGAACCGGCAAGGCGCATGTGATCAAGTCCCACCATAATGTAGCCGGGTTACCTGAACAAATGAATCTGCGCCTGCTGGAACCATTGCGCGAATTGTTCAAGGATGAGGTCAGGCGACTTGGCGTCGAGCTTGGATTGCCGTTCGACATGGTATACCGCCATCCCTTCCCGGGGCCAGGACTGGGTGTCCGCATCCTTGGTGAAGTTAAAAGAGAGTACGCCGGGATGCTGCGTCGGGCAGACGCCATCTTTATCGAAGAATTGCGTAGCCATGGCTTGTACGACAAGGTCAGTCAGGCCTTCGTGGTGTTTCTTCCTGTCAAGTCAGTCGGTGTCATGGGTGATCAACGGCGGCATGAATATGTTGTGGCATTACGTGCCGTTGAAACAATTGATTTCATGACCGCACGTTCATCGCGACTTCCCTATGAATTATTGGAAAAGGTATCCAGTCGCATCATCAACGAAGTACCCGGTATTTCCAGGGTGACCTATGACATCTCGAGCAAACCACCGGCGACAATCGAGTGGGAGTAGAAAGAATTCATAACATATTGATAAATAATAATAAAATATCTAAAATTAACAATATGATCTGCATCATCAATGGTATTTTTCATGGTATTTTTCGACCAGAAATCAGCGCCGGTCATAAATACCATGATGGGATTTTTGGGGTGGTCATGGTATCGAAGTGACCATTGCATTGACATTTTGATGCCATGCGGTGGTTCATGGTCGCTGAGAGGAGGGTATCCTCGATCCGGCCGGCCTGATATCCCGTCTTGCATTTGAAAGAAAAAAGTATACTATTTTCTTTCAAGAATATGGGCAAACACGCAGACAGCACCGACAGCAAGATCCTCCGGCGGATTCAGTCCCGCAAGCGGGGCTGGGTCTTTACGCCCGACAGTTTCACCGATCTCGGTACCCGTCAGGCGGTCGATCTGGCACTGATGCGGCACCGGGACAGCGGCCTCATTCGCCAACTGGCCCGGGGGCTGTACGACTACCCGAAAACCGACCCTCAGCTTGGCCCGTTGCAGCCATCGACGGATGATATCGCCAGCGCCCTGGCAGGTCGTGACGCCACCCGTTTGCAACCCTCCGGGGCCTACGCGGCCAATCTTCTTGGACTCTCCACACAAGTCCCCATGAAGGTCGTTTACTTAACGGACGGCCGCACGCGGACCGTGCAGATTGGCAAGCGCCAGATCATCCTCAAGCACACCACCCCCCGCAATATGGCCACCGCGGGAAAGAGTAGTGGGTTGGTGATCCAGGCCCTGCGCCACCTGGGTCGGAAAAACGTCGACCAGCAGATCATCAAGCGGCTCGATCGTCGACTCGATGACGATGCGCGCAAGCAACTGATGAAGGATATTCGATATGCCCCGGCCTGGATCGCCGATATCATTCGCACGCTGGCAGGACAGAGATAGAGAATGAAAGAATTTCTCGTGATGTCGGAAGAACGCCGCCGGCTGGTCTGTACGGAAGCCGGCGCGCAACTGAACCTGTTTGAGATTGCCGTCGAAAAGGACTTCTGGGTTTGCTGGACCTTGCGCAAATTGTTCGAGCTATCCGAATGGGGCGAACACCTGACGTTCAAGGGTGGCACGTCATTATCCAAGTGCTGGAATCTCATCGAGCGCTTTTCCGAAGATATCGACATCGTCATCGATCGGGGTGCCCTGGGTTTTGGTGGAGACAATGCCCCGGAAAGTGCGTCCAGCAAGAAACAGACAAGCAAGCGTCTCAAGGCGCTGAGGGAAGCCTGCCAGCAATGTATCAGCGAGAGGATTCAACCGGCGCTCATCGAGGTGACCTCATCGGAGCTGCCGGGGTCGCTCGAATGGACGCTTGAGTCGGACCCCGACGATCCCGCTGACTGAGATTGAGCGTATGGCCTCGGCTTTCGGGCATGAGGATTTTCACGCGGCGCTTTCGGGGCATTGATGGCCTGAATCTGGCACAGCAGGCCCTTCTGGCCACCACCGATCGTCACGTTCTATATTGGGTCTCTGACTGTTTCCGCTGAACCGCAGGATCGGTACCAGCGGTTCACGAGAGACGGGAAGTTCCGGTCAATACGGGCGTTCACGCTCTTCTGCCTGGACGTCGACTTTGGTGATCATTTCGGCATAGCGGCTGGGAACGTAGACCCGCTTGCCGACCTCACGGGTTTCGCGAGCCTCGAGCGTGGCCCAGTCACCTGCTTCATAGACCGACTCTCCGGCCGCGTCGAGGAAGTAAACAGTCAGGTCCGCGCCGAAGCCGACATCACATCGATTGTCGATTTTCGCCCTCCATTGCACCTCTATTACTCCGAATTCGGTGCCCTGTGATTCGAATCGCTGTTCGGAAATCTCCAGGCAAGCGGCACCCACCGGTTGGGTCGTGGTGATGAGAAGCAGGATAATTGACAGGCGATTCATGGTGCGCTCCGGCAATGGGAAGTAGCAAGGCCGGTATCCGGCCCCGCACTAAGACTGCAAATCGCATACCATTGCCTAACGCAGGAAAAGGGAGATTATCCCGCCCAGGCAATGTATCATTATGACGCATGCGCCAAATAATAGTAGCTATCCGAGCCTGGCTTCTGCCGTTGCCGTTGAGCCTCACCCTGGTTGTAGCAATGTTGTTTCCGTTCATCGTCGCCATGGGGCTGACCGGCTGGTACAGCATCAATCTCCTCGAACGACACAGCCGTGCCCGCATGCAGGAGGATATCGAGCTGATCGCCCGCGCCATCCGCCTGCCGCTCAGTCACGCCATGGAGCGCGGTTACGAAGGAACCGTGGAGCGGGCCCTGGAATCGGCCTTCAGTATCGATCGGGTCTACGGCGTCTATGTCTATGACCGCAGCGGCGAAACCATCTACGCCAGCGGCGCAAGCGCCGCCTCCATGCCCAGCGAGCGGGCTGTTCGCATCGCCAGCAGGAGAGAGCGCCAGGGGGAGTTCGGCCAGGCCGGAGAGGAAGCGATCTTCTCCTATTTCATTCCACTGGTGGACGCCGGGGAGCGCATTAATGGCTTGCTGCAGATCACCCGGCGCGGCAGCGACTTCGACCGTTATCTCGACCGGCTGCGTATCCACAGTCTGGCCGTCGTCGCCACCTCCGGATTCGCCCTTACCCTGATCATTCTGTTCGGTCACCGCTGGGCGCTGGGGCGGCACCTGCGGACGGTCGAGGCGGGGCTGGCGCGAATCAGTGAGGGGGATTTGCACCACCGCCTGGAGCAGGGCGGACCGCGGGAGCTGCGGCGGATCGAGACGGCTCTCAACGAGATGCTGGAGGCGATCGTGCGCTCCGGAGAGGCCCTCGCCACACAGAAGGACCGGGAGGCAGAGCTGACCGAAAGGCTGCACCAGTCGGAGAAGCTGGCGGCCCTGGGCCAGCTGGCCGCGGGCGTGGCCCACGAGCTGGGCAGCCCGCTCAGCACCGTGGACGGCAAGGCGCAGCGGGCCTTGCGTCAGCACGATCTGCCAACCTCGCTGACGGATGCCCTGGGCGGTATCCGCCAGGAGGCGGCCCGCATGGAGCGCATCATTCGCCAGTTGCTCGATTTCGGCCGCACCAACCCGTTGGAGTGCCGGGCAATGCCTGCCGACCGGCCGTTGCTCAGCGCGCTGAAGCAGATTGAAGCGCCGGAGCAGATCGTGGTGGAGACGCGAATCGTACCGGAGGCCGGAAGCCATCGGGTGAGTGTTGATCTCATCCGCTTGGAGCAGGCACTGACCAACCTGTTGCGTAACGCCTTACAGGCCGCCCGTACCCGGGTGGTGGCGACCTGTTCGATTGACCCGGACGGTGTCCGCTACTGCTTCGAGGACGACGGACCCGGAGTCCCCGGCGCAATCCGCCCACACCTGTTCGAACCCTTCTTTACCACCAAGCCGGTCGGGCAGGGCACCGGCCTCGGTCTGGCGGTGGCGCACGCCGCCGCGCGCGAGCACGGCGGTTTTGTCGAAGTGGGGGACGCCGTGGGCGGCGGCGCCCGCTTCTGTCTGCTGCTGCCGCACCGGGAGGAGGCGAAACATGGTTGATGCGGCGCTGATCCTGTTGGTAGAGGACGACAGCGGATTACGCGAGCTGATCCGCGAGGAGCTGGAGGACGCGGGCTTTGCCGTGGCCGAGACCGCCGATGCGGCGAGCGCCGCGCGCTGGCTGGCGGGCCGCTCGCCGGACCTGATCATCAGTGACCTTCGGCTGCCCGGCAAGAGCGGTCTGGGACTGCTGGATCACAGCCGCCGCCTGCCGGTGCCGCCGGCGTTTCTGGTGATCACCGCATTCGGCACGGTGGAACAGGCGGTCGCGGCGCTTCAGCGGGGCGCGGACGACTTCCTGACCAAGCCGCTCAACCTGGATCACCTGCGCCTCAGCGTCCGCCGCACCCTCGAACGGCGCGCACTCCAGGCGGAGATCGCCCGCTACCGGCAGATGCTGAAGGCGGGCGACTTTCACAGCCTCATCGGCCGCAGTACCCCCATGCGGCAACTGTTCGAGCAGATCCGGCGGGTGGCCCGGGGCAGCGGTCCGGTGCTGATTACGGGCGAGAGCGGCACCGGCAAGGAGCTAGTGGCGCGCGCCCTGCATGCCGAGAGTGAGCGCCGCGACGGCCCCTTCCTGGCGGTGAACTGCGCCGGCATCCCCCCGGAGCTGTTGGAGAGCGAGCTGTTCGGCCACAGCGCCGGCGCCTTTACCGGGGCACAGCGGGCGCGCAAGGGGCTGTTCGCCGAGGCCGAGGGGGGCACGCTGCTGCTGGATGAGATCGGCGAGATGCCGGGGGCCATGCAGTCGAAGCTGCTGCGCATCCTCCAGGATGGGCGGATGCGCCCGGTCGGCGAGAACCGCGAGCGGCAAGTGGACGTGCGCATCGTCGCCGCCACCAACCGGGACCTGGAGGCCGACATCGAAGAGGGCGGCTTTCGCGCCGATCTGTTCTACCGGCTGGAGACCTTCGCCTTCGAGGTGCCGCCGCTGCGCCGTCGCGACGACGACGTCGACCTGCTGGCCGCCCATTTCGTCGCCCGCTTTGGCGCGGCGGCGGACGAAAGGGTGCGCGGCATCGCCCCCGAGGCGCTGGCGCGCCTACGTGCCTACCCCTTCCTCGGCAACGTGCGCGAGCTCTCCAATGCCATCGAGCGTGCCGTCGCCTTCGCCCGCAATGGCGAGATCGAGGTGGATGACCTGCCCGAGCGGATCCGCCGCCACAGCGCTTCCCCGCTGGCGGCGGGCGGGTCGGCCTTCGGCGGTCTGCTCGGCGACGGCGAGACACCGCCGCTGCGCGAGATCGAGCTGCGCTACGTGCAGTACGTGCTCGAACGGCTGGAAGGCAACAAGCGGCGCGCGGCGGAGCTGCTCGGCATCGGCCGGCGCACCCTCTACCGCTATCTGGACGAGGCCTGAGTCTTTGCCGTCAGGACTGTGTCTCGATGTTACATGAGTCAGGTTGGCACATGGATCCGGGCGCAAAGGCGCGGCATGGAAGCCGCGACGCCGCATTCTCCCGTGTTTCCGCACCTTGGCATATTTGTTGCAAATTGTCGGGATGCACATCCATCAAACCCACGGGAGGTAACATGTATTTGAATCGAATCACCACGGCCGCGACACTCTCCGCCCTGCTCTTCGCCGCCCCCGGCGTCTTCGCGCAGGAGGGCGGCCAGCCGTCCCAGCGTGGCACCCCATCGCAAAGCGCGCCGGCTCCGGTGAATGAGGCCACCATCGCCAAATTTGCCGATGCCATGGGAAAGGTACAGGCCATCCAGCAAAGGGTGTCGCAACAACTGCAGGGGGTCGAGAATGACGAGCAGGCCCGGGATCTTCAGATGAAGGCGCAGGACGAGATGATCGCCGCCGTGGAGGGAACCGGGTTCACGGTCGAGGAGTACAACAATCTGGCGAACAGGATGCAACAGGACCCGCAGCTGCACCAACGGGTGATGGAGAGGTTGGAAAACCGGTAATTGCCAGGGCCGGCCGGCATCTGCCGGCTGGCCCCCTGTGGGCGTGGGGCAGGAAGTCTACTCCGAGTCACGTCCATGGGACTGCTTCTCGCTTGATGGGCCGATCAGTCTCGCAACTCGGCCATCTGCTGTTGTCGCTGCTAAGGGAAGGTCGGTTGAGACATTATTGCTCCAAGAATTATTGATAATGGTATTTTTCATGGTATCGACACTCATGACCACCGGGAAACCTGCGCTATGGCGGGCTTTTCACAGCTTATTGATAATCGAGCGGGAGTAGGAAGAATTCGTAACACATTGAAATATAATAATAAAAAAAGCCAATTAATAATATAATCTGCATCATTAATGGTATTTTTCATGGTATTTATTGCGTGTAGCAAAGCGGCAGACAGCGATACCATGAGAGGCGAACTGAAGCAGTCATGGTATTTTGTGGGCGCTGTTCAGTTGCGAGTTCTTGATCGAGGATGGCGTTATTGCGGGCTATAATCGCGCCATATACATCCTGTAATATGGCGTGAATAAGTGCTACAATCACGCCATGACAAAGTGGCAGGATCGACAGTTTGCACGGCCGAAGGCCGCCCGTCAGGGTGCGGCATATGGATGTGCCGCATGAAATGGATCTGGCAACAACCCGATTGGCCCGATTTCTGCTGCGACGAGCTTGCTCTCGAACACCGGGGACTTGAATTTCGCCTGAACTCAGAGCGTCTGGCGGGTAGCTTTGATGCACTTCCTATGGCATCTCAAGAGGATGCCACGATCGACTTGATGCTTTCCGAGGCCATTAAAACCAGCGCCATCGAGGGAGAGGAGCTGGATCGGGAATCGGTCCGATCCTCTCTGCTTGCGTTGATCACATCGGATACGCTTCCCGCAACGTCTGACCAGAAGGCGGTGGGGGCAGCCTCGTTACTGGTGGACGTTCGCAGGAACTGGCAGGCGCCGCTGACGCATGAACTACTGGGTAAGTGGCAGTCGATGGCTGTGCCGGAACAGCGCTACACGACTATTGTGCGTGGGGCATACCGTAATGATCCCTCACCCATGCAGATTGTGAGCGGGCCTTACGGACGGGAAAAGGTTCATTATGAGGCACCACCCGCGGCCCGCGTTCCTGACGAAATGGCAATGCTTCTTGGCTGGTACAATCAGTCCAGCCCCGTGAACGGAGATCGGAAGATACCGGGGATTGCCAGAGCCGGTATTGCTCATCTCTGGTTTGAAGTGATCCATCCCTTCGATGATGGTAATGGGCGAGTTGGCAGAGCGATGGCTGATCATGCCCTTTCCCAGTATCTCGGATATCCGACCACAGCTTGCCTTGCCACGGCGATAGAGGCGGACAAGAAATCCTATTATCTTCAACTGGAGAAAGCGAGCCGCGGAAACCTTGATATCAGCGGCTGGCTGGATTACTTCTCCGATACGGTGAACCAGGCGCAGGAAATTGCCAGGGAAGAAGTGGACTTTGTACTGGCAAAGACGCGCTTTTATGAATCCTATGGGGACCAGCTGAATGACCGGCAAGCCAGGATGGTATCGCGGGTGTTCGCTGAAGGCCGCAAGGGTTTTGAAGGCGGGATCACGACCAGAAAGTATGAAGCGATTACCAAGTGCTCCAATCGAACAGCCAGCCGCGATCTTTCTGATCTGGTTGCGAAGGGAATCATCATCCCGCTACCGGGCGGTGGTAGAACGACCCGTTATGCGCTGACGACAGTGGAACCAGGTGGGTTTGGTCTGAGGACGAGCTGATATATTCTGCGCAAGTTGTAACAAGTTGGTGATTCTCAGTGACGATTAGTAACAAATTCCGGACAGGGTATTTTTCATGGTATCGGCACTATGACCAAATGTAACTATTCGTAAATACAGACATTTTCAGTCTTGTTTGCAATCGAGTGGGAGTGAGGGGCATCTGGCCGTGGTGATGGATGGCTGTTCGGTCTATTTCTCTTGCTCGGAATTTCGGTGCCTTTGAATGCGCTGGTCTGGCCGCCGGAGACGATGTGCCTGAACGGGATGTCTCGATGATTATGGGTTTTCACTGACCACCTTGCTTAACGGGGTATCAAGGTCTACTGTTCATTTTCACCTTGGCGACCTTAATTTCTGCCAAAACGGCATACAAATAATTGTGATCGAATCAGCCGATAAAGGCTGAAGGTCCGCAAGCATGTGGGATGTGTTGTCGGCAAATACCGGTCATAAGGCCGGGGCTGCGTTGACCATCCAAAGTTAGAGCAAGGAGCATGTCATAGCCATCAAAGAGTTCGGATTTTCGGCGCGCATACGGAATGCGCAGCGTTACGACCGGGATACCGAGTTGCTGCGCGCGGAGCTGTTCAGCATCGAGCAACTGAAGCGTCACGCGGTCACGCTGGCTGGCCAGCACAGCATTGATCCGCGCCCGGGACCGGACAGGTTGCTGCCACGGCTGGCGGACAATGCGCGTGTGCTGCTGGCGGCGTACGACCTCGTCACCGCGGCAGCTACCTCGGGACAGCGGATCGCACCGGCAGAGGCCTGGTTGCTCGACAACTTCTATCTCATCGAGCAGCAGATCAGCCTGGCGCGCCGGCACCTGCCGCGCGGCTACAGCCGGCAGTTGCCGCGGCTGGCCGATGGTCTGTCAGCCGGTTTTCCCCGCATCTATGACCTGGCGCTGGAACTGATTTCGCACATGGACGGCCGTGTCGACAGCGACAACGCCACCCAATTCATCGCCGCCTACCAGACCGTTGAACCCTTGAAGCTGGGCGAATTGTGGGCCTTCCCGATCATGCTGCAGTTGGCGCTGCTGGAAAATCTGCGCCGCGTCGGGTCGCGCATCGCCCAGCGGCGCGAGGAGCGCGACGCGGCCATCAGCTGGGCAGACCGCATGCTCGCCACGGCTGAAAGCGAACCGAAACAGCTGATCCAGTTGCTGGTCGAGTTTGCCAATGCGGATGTGCCTCTGACCGCGCCGTTTGTGGAGGAGTTCTACGCCAGACTGCAGGCTCAGGGGTCCGCCATGGCCTTCGTGCAAACCTGGGTCGAGCACAAGCTGCTCGAACAAGGGGTGACCGCGACGCAGTTGTCGGCGGCGGCCGGCCGCACCGCCGCGACCAACCAGATCTCTATCGCCAACAGTATCGGCAGTCTGCGTTTCATCGGTGCAATGAACTGGCGCGATTACGTCGAGTCGCTCAGTGTCGTCGAGCAGACATTGCGTGAAGACCCGGCGGGGATGCACGCCGGCCAGGATTTCGCCACCCGCGACCGCTATCGGCACGTTATCGAAGACGTTGCGAGGGGTAGTTCGCGCAGTGAACTGGCGGTAGCACGCGAAGCCATTGTGCTGGCGCAGGCTGCTGCCGAGCGATCGGCTACCAACGACCGCAGCGCGCATGTCGGATATTACCTGATCGATCACGGACGCCAGAGACTTGAGCGTGCGGTCGCTTGCCGCGTGCCGTGGAAATTGCGCGCCAGTCGGGCGAGCCGGCATCTCCGCCTGTTCCTTTACCTCGGCCCTATCCTGTTGCTCACGCTACTCGCGACATCGGCCGTGCTTGTCACTTTCGGCGGGTTCGTGCCGGGAGACTGGCGGTACGGGTTTTTTGCGGTCACCGGCATGATAGGTGTCTCGTCGCTGGCTGTCGCGCTGGTGAACCTTCTGGTGACGCTTGTCGTGCCGCCTCGCGCCTTGCCGCGGCTGGACTTTTCGCAGGGCATTCCATCCGTTAATCGCACGATGGTGGTTGTCCCCACCTTGCTGGACAGGCCGCAAGCGATAGAGGATCTTATAGAAGCCCTGGAGATTCGCTATCTCGGTAATCGCGATCCCAATCTGTTCTTTGCCTTGCTGACGGATTTCCGTGACGCGCCTGAACGCACGCTACCGGGCGATGACGCCTTGCTCGCCCATGCGCGCGCTGCTGTGCAGGCGCTCAACGAAACTTACCGCGAGGATCGTCCGTGCATCTTCTATCTGTTTCACCGGCCGCGGGTATGGAATCCCTACGAACGGGTGTGGATGGGCTACGAACGCAAGCGCGGCAAACTGGAGCAGTTCAATGCCTTGCTGCGGGGCGGGGCGCAAACCGTATTCCCGGATATTGTCGGCGATGCGTCCATCCTCGCTTCGATCAAGTACGTGATCACCCTGGACACCGACACGCAGCTGTCCCGCGACGCGGCGCGCACGCTGATAGGGAATATCGCTCATCCTCTCAATCGGCCGGTGTACGACGCGGGCAAGGGGCGCGTTGTCGACGGCCACGCGATCCTGCAACCACGGGCCTCGATCAGCCTGACCAGCGCAGGCCAGTCACGGTTTACGAAACTGTTCGCGGGTGAGTCAGGCATCGATCCCTACTCGCGCCAGGTTTCGGATGTCTACCAGGACGTTTTCGGGGAAGGGTCATTCATCGGCAAGGGCATTTACGATGTGGACGCGTTTCGTCAGGCTGTCGATGGACGCTTTCCGGAGAATCTTATTCTCAGTCACGACTTGCTGGAAGGCGGCTACGCGCGTTCGGCGCTGGTGACCGATGTCGAACTCATTGAAGAACACCCGGCCAGTTACACCATGGAGGCCAGCCGGCGCCACCGCTGGATACGCGGCGACTGGCAGCTTGCCGGCTGGTTGCTGCCGCGCGTGCTCGGCCCCCCGGGGTCGGAGGGATCGAAGGCGCCGCGGCAAGCGAATCCACTCTCGGCCTTGTCGGTGTGGAAACTGTTCGACAACCTTCGACGCAGCCTGGTGCCGCCGTCGCTGCTTGCCCTGCTGGCGGGCGGATGGCTGTTGGCTCCGGGAACGGCGCAGTTCTGGATCCTGCTGATCGCGGCTGTGGTGTTCCTGCCCACCCTGCTGGGAACCGCAATCGAGCTCATCCGCAAGCCTGACGAACGTGACTGGCTGGTGCACCTGATCCTGACAGGCAAATCGGCGGGCCGCCCGATAGCGCTCGCGCTGTTGACGCTGGTGTTCTTGCCATACGACACGCTGATCTGCCTGGATGCGCTGCTGCGCTCGGGTGTGCGCATGCTGTTCACGCGACGCGGACTGCTGCTCTGGCAACTGCGATCCTACGCACGCCGCAATGCGCGCCATACGCTGGCCGGGTTTTTCAGCGAGATGTGGATCGCGCCCGTTATGGGGGTGGTGCTGGCCCTTGCGCTGTGGCAAACCCGCGCGGCGGAGTGGCTGTTCTGGGCGCCCGTTTTGTTGCTCTGGCTGGTGTCGCCGGCTATCGGCTGGTGGATCAGCAGGCCGCTTGTGTCCCCGGTACCGGACCTGAATGTCGAGCAACGCGCGTTCCTGCGCACCTCGGCCCGGCGCACCTGGCGTTTTTTCGCGGACTTCGTCGGTCCACAGGACAACTGGCTGCCGCCCGATAACTTCCAGGAATATCCGCTTGCGGCCATCGCCTCGCGGACTTCGCCTACCAACATGGGCATGGCACTGCTGGCGAACCAGGCCGCGTACGATTTCGGTTACATTTGCGCCGGAGAATTTCTGCATCGCACCGGGAACACCCTGGCCACGATGGAAAAACTGGAACGTTATCGCGGCCATTTTTATAACTGGTACGACACGCGTACGCTGCAACCACTGCGCCCGCAATACGTCTCTTCGGTCGACAGCGGCAACCTGGCCGGCAGTCTGCTCACCCTGCAAGCGGGACTGCTCGAGTTGAAAGATCAGCCGGTGCTGTCATCAAATGCGGTGCAAGGGTTGCAGGATACCCTGCAGGTGTTTGCCGAACATCTGCCCGCGTCACCGGCCCCGGATCTTGCGCAGCAGGTCGGGTTTCTGCAGGACAAACTGCACTCACTCTCGCTGCCTGAACCCGGATCAAAAACGCCGCCACAGACACTGGCTGCGGCCGATAACTTGCTGGATGAGATTCACCGTACCGGTGGAGGACTGGTTGCGCGGCTGCCGGTGGATATCGATATCGACGGTGAACTGTACTACTGGGCGCAGGCATTCGACCGGCAAGCCCGCGCCCTTCGCGATGACCTTGCATTCCTGGTGCCTGGGCATGAGCAGGGGCCGCGGCAGTTCGGCAACATCCCGACACTGGCGGAGTTGGCCAGAGCGCGCGCAGTGGGTGCCACCGCGCTGTCGCCTGCCGGCGCGGCAGTGCCCCGTTACAAAGGCGCAACGGAACGGCTCAGAATCATCGACGATCTGGTGGACCGTTGTCACGAACTGACAGCCATGGATTTCGAGTTTCTCTACGACGAGCCGCGCGGTTTGCTGACCATCGGCTACGACGTCGGTGAACGGCGCCGCGATCCAACCTGCTACGACCTGCTGGCATCCGAAGCGCGCCTGGCCAGTTTCCTGCTGATCGCGCAGGGGCAGGTACCGCAGAAGCACTGGTTCGCACTCGGCCGCTTGCTGACCAGCCATGGTGGCGACCTGAGCCTGATTTCCTGGAGCGGCTCGATGTTCGAGTACCTCATGCCGCGGCTGATCATGCCGAGTTACGGGAATACCTTGCTGGAGCAGACCTGCAAGGCGGCGGTGTCGCGCCAGATCGAATACGGCCGGCAACGCGCCGTGCCCTGGGGCATCTCCGAGTCCTGCTATAACGCCACCGATACGCATCAGGTCTATCAATACCGGGCATTCGGCGTGCCCGGGCTGGGCTTCAAGCGCGGGCTGGGAGACGACCTGGTCATCGCGCCTTACGCCAGCGCGCTGGCGCTGACGGTGATGCCGGCGGCGGCGTGCCGCAACCTGCAGCGGCTGGCCGCCGATGGTTTCCTCGGCGGCTACGGATTCTACGAGGCGGTGGATTACACGCCATCGCGGGTGCCGCGGGGCAAGGATCACGCCGTCGTGCATACCTTCATGGCGCATCATCAAGGCATGAGCCTGCTGGCCTTTGCGCATGTCTTGCTCGACCGTCCGATGCAGCGCCGATTCATGTCCGACCCTCAGGTTCAGGCGACGCAATTGTTGCTCCAGGAGCGCGTGCCGAAGCAGGGCGCCACGTTGCACCCGCACGCGGCTGAAGTGAGTGCCGCCGCGCGACCCGTCGCCGCGGAGGCAGGCGCGATGATGCGCGTGTTCAGCGACCCGGACACGCCGATACCCGAAGTTCACCTGTTGTCCAACGGCAGTTACCACGTCATGGCGACCCATGCCGGTGGCGGTTACAGCCGCTGGCGCGATCTGGCCGTCACCCGTTGGCGCGAGGACGCCACCTGCGATGGCTGGGGCACATTCATTTACCTGCGCGATCGCGACACGGGGCGTTACTGGTCAACCGCGTATCAACCGACCCTGCGCAAGGCCGATCACTACCAGGCGATCTTCGTGCAGGCGCGTGCTGAATACCGGCGGCGCGATCAGGCCATCGAAGCGCACACCGAGATCAGCGTTTCACCTGAAGACGACGTTGAGATCCGCCGTGTCTCGCTTACCAACCAGTCGTCCCGTACCCGTCATATCGAGGTGACGAGTTACGCGGAGGTCGTGTTGGCGCCGTTGAATGCCGACCTGGCCCACCGCGCTTTCAGCAACCTGTTCGTGCAAACCGAAATCCTGCCCGACCGGCAGACGATCCTCTGCACGCGGCGGCGCCGCACGCCGGGCGAGCAAGTGCCGTGGATGTTCCACCTGTTGGCGGCCCCCGGCGCCGTTGCCAGCGAGGCGTCTTACGAGACCGACCGTGCCCGATTCATCGGGCGGGGTCGAACGGCGGCCAACCCCAGGGTGCTGGACAGCACTGACAGCCCGACGACGTTATCGAACACGCAGGGTCCGGTGCTCGATCCCATCGTGGCGATCCGCCGCACCCTCAGCCTGTCGCCCGACGAAACGGCCACCGTGCAGATCATCTCCGGTGTCGCGGACACGCGCGAGGCGGCATTGGCTTTGGCTGAAAAGTATTGTGACCGGCACTTCGTCGAGCGTGCCTTTGAAATGGCATGGTTCCAGAGCCAGGAGGTGCTGCGCCACCTCAATGCAAGCGAAGCCGATGCACAGGTCTATGG
>Ga0214472_10001011_pt1 | contig 32875 bp, 35 predicted proteins | sample RVTome_6_FD_207662 | JGI IMG/M metagenome (GOLD analysis project Ga0214472, IMG submission 207662) | Soil microbial communities from uranium-contaminated site in the Upper Colorado River Basin, Wyoming, United States - RVT140D175 | ecosystem: Environmental > Terrestrial > Soil > Contaminated >...
CGAGGCCCGTGAGGAGATGCCCGCCCACGAATTCGAGGTGGAAGAGGCAGAACGGGAGGGGATCCGCTTCGTCCACCGCCGTGGCCCGGCGCGGATCCTCACCGAGGAAGGCAAAGTGGTGGGGGTCGAGACGATTGGGGTCCGGTCAGTGTTCGACGAGGAGGGCCGGTTCGATCCTCGGTTCGATACCTCCGACCGGGAGACGTACCCCGCCGACACGATCATTCTCGCGGTTGGTCAGGCGGTCGATGTAGGCGCCCTTGGCGAGGACGGCCAGAGGTCAGCCGGCGGAACCATCGCCGTCGACCCGTCCACCCTCGCCACCAGCCTGCCCGGGGTGTGGGCCGGTGGGGACGCTGCCCACGGGCCGCGTAGCCTGATCGAGGCGATCGCCGACGGGCGTCGGGTGGCGCCGGCGATCCACCGTTCATTGGGTGGGGCCGACGACCCTCCCGCACCCGGCCAGATGGAGCCGGTTTCCGGCTTTCATCGCCTCGACGACCGCTACGACCGGGTGGACCGGCTGCCGGTGCCTCTGGTGGACAGTCCGACAGCCTGTCCAACCGAGGATGGTGACAAGACTCCGACTCGTGCCCGGCCAAAGAGTCAAGACCTGGGCCATACCGATGATCCCGGCCTGGACGGGCCGGAACTCGTTGAGATCCCCGTTGCGACGCCGACTCAGACGATGCCGGTCCGCCAGTAGGACCACCAACCCTCCCACGATCCACGCCCAGGCGATAGGCACCAGCCCGAACAGGTGCTGTTTGATAACCGTCCCGAACACCATGCCCGCCGCAGCGGCGGGTAGCACTGCGACACCAATCGCAGCGGCCAGTCGCCGACCGTCACCTCCCCCGATGAGCCCGGTGCGCACCTCGAGGAAGCGACGTCGGTAGAGATCGAGCACTGCGAGTATTGCCCCGGCTTGTATGACGATGAGATAGCTGTCGACGGCCTGGCTCGCAGATGCAGGCGACCAGAGGAGTTCGGCTGTCACCGCCAGATGTCCGGTGGAGCTAATCGGAAGGTACTCGGTCAGCCCTTCCACAACGCCGAGAAGAGCCGTTGTCCGCCACCCGGACCCGAAAGCCGGACTGTCCACCTCAGCGAACAACACGAGCCAGCCAAGTGCGCCCACGATCACAACTGCAGTCAGCAGCTGGCCTGTGCCGAATCGACGAACAATGGGCTGACGCACGGCGCCAGATCCTGTCACCCGCGGACGATTTCATAGCGCACTGTGCCGACCGCGGGCGTACGAGCACCTCGGCTGGTTGGGGGGAACCGCACATAGGATGCGGGGATGACTTCCCGTCAGGCGTTCGATCGTGCAGACCAGGCGATTTCCGGATGGATGGCCGTTCACGGCGTGACTCTGCTGCGGTGGAGTATCGGCGTGGTCTTCGTGTGGTTCGGTGCGCTCAAGCTCGTGCCCGGGCTCAGTCCCGCTGACCGGATCGCCACCGACACTTCGATGGTCCTCACCTTCGGTCTGCTGTCGGTGGATATGGTGCGGCTCGGCTTGGCAGCATTGGAGATGACCATCGGGATCGGACTTCTGACTGGACGGTTCCTCCGTTTCACTCTGCTGCTGTTGTTCGGCCAGATGGCGGGTACGTTCACGCCGATGATCATCTTTCCCGAACTGGTGTGGACGGCGTTCCCGTTCGGTCTCACCTTGGTGGGCCAGTACATCATCAAGAACGGAGTCCTCATTTCAGCCGGGATCGTGATCGGAGCGACTGTCCGGGGAGGCCGGCTGATCCACAACCCCGACGTCCTCGGGGTGACCGGATCGGAACGACCGTCCACCTCGACCCGTCATTAACCCCACGCCCCGCGCTGGCCAGACGCCGGAGTGAGAATGAGTCGAATACAAAATGTTGACGCTTCGGCCGATTGAAACCTCAGGTCGGGACCACAGAGTTCCTGCGCACACATACCACCGAGTGTCCGGAACCGGCAGGGGGAGATACTGGGGGGCCTTGGAGCTCTGATTGCCACGGTGTGTGGTGGTGGGGGTTTTAGGGTGCCTGTGGTTCTCGGGAACGAGTCTGGCTCTGGAACCGGCTCACACCCCTCGACGGGTTGTGCTCCGAATGACTGGTCGGCTTGCTCCCGGGAGCCTGGGCCGGCACTCACCGGTCGGGCGGTGTGACGTCGACGTTGGGCTGGTTGCACAGCCCGGTGTCGCATCAGGCGTCCGCCGTCCCGGTGGTGCGTGCCACCCCTTGTGCACGTAGGCGAGAGAAGGGATGGCTTATGTCCATCGTAGATGCTGGTGTCGTGACTGCCGTGACCGGTGGGGTGGACACTCATGTCGATTTCCATGTCGCTGCTGCTTTGGATCAGATCGGCGGCCTGTTGGGAGTCGAGTCCTTTGAGGTGTCGGAGGCCGGATACTCCGGCTTGTTGGATTGGCTCGAGAGCTTTGGGCGGGTGGCCAAGGTGGGTGTGGAGGGCACCGGGTCGTATGGGGCGGGCCTGTTTCGGTTCCTCCACCGCGGCGGCGTCGAGGTGGTGGAGGTGGATCGGCCCGACCGTCAGCTCCGGCACCGGGAAGGCAAGTCCGACCCGACCGACGCGGTGGCGGCGGCCCGGGCGGCCCTGTCGGGAAAGGCAACTGGGCGACCCAAGCTGCGTAACGGGCCGGTGGAACAGATGCGGATCCTGACGGTGGCTCGCCGCTCGGCTCGCGACCAGCGCATCCAGACGTTGAACCAGATCCGTCACCTGGTGTTCTGTGCCCCCGAGACGATCAGGGAACGGTTCATCGGCCGTTATCAGGTCACCATGCTCCAAGAGATGGCGGCGCTGCGGCCCCGCCCGGGCGGGGACCGGGTAGTGCATGTGACGTTGACGACCCTGCGGGATCTGGCCCGGCGTATCCGCCAGCTCGACACCGAGACGAAACGGATCAGCGGCCAACTCAAGACCCTGGTCTCGGAGGTGGCGCCGTCGCTGCTCGACGTGCACGGCCTGGGACCCGACGGCGCGGCGGTGCTGCTGGTGGCGGCCGGGGACAATCCCGACAGGATCCGCTCGGAAGCGGCCTGGGCGCATCTGTGTGGTGTCGCTCCCATCCCCGCCTCCTCCGGCAAGACCATCCGTCATCGCCTCAACCGGGGCGGGAACCGACAAGCCAACTCGGTGCTCTACCAGATCGTCATCTGCCGCATGTCCACCGACCCCCGGACCCGCGCCTACGTGCAGCGGCGCCGAGCCGAGGGCTGCACCACCGGCGAGATCGTCCGGATCCTGAAACGCTACGTCGCCAGAGAGATCTACAAGCATCTGCCCCGAGACACCACCTGAACCAAGATCACCGGGCGGGATCTGACCCGATAACCGGCTCGCACCCCACCGGGGGTTGCGCTCTTAATGACCTGTCGGTCCGCCCGGCCAACCCCACCACCAGGGAACGGTGTGGCCTGCTAAAAGCCTGCCCGACACTCACGTCGTGGCTCACCCCTGTCGTGCCCACCAATCCCACCGCACCTTGACAACCCAACCACCCACCGTGGCCACCGGCAATCACCACTTGACATAGAAGATTCAATCGGCGTTGCCGAATGCCGTCCGACGAGGCAGCGCGCCCTCTTCTCACTGGACGCTTCGATGCGGCCCATCGCGCGCACATTCTTGGCAGTTGCGGCGAAGCTTCAGCTGACAGTTGCCCCTGAGGGGGCTCCGCCGATTGCCCCGAGTTGGCGCATGAGCGCCATGTCGTCGCGGACTGCCCACCTGTCTTTGACTCGTCCGTCTTCGAATCGGAGGAGATGGATGTAGTCCATCTCGACTCGGCGGCCGGTGGGGGCGATACCCATGAGGTCGCCGGTGTGGGTGGCGCGCATGGTGCAGTGCACTGCGACCATGTCTCCCTCGGCGAGGACGTGATGAATGTCCCACTGCTGGTCGGAGAAGACGCCGTGGAGCCACAGGATGGTCGATCGGGCCCCTTCGAAGCCCTGCGGTGCGCCGGGCGGGTCGTCGTGGTCGACAACATCGGGGTGGGTCACTTCGGCCAGTGCCTCGATGTCGGCGTTGGGGATGATCTCTTCCCATATCCGTCGAGCTTTCGCCTTCAGGTCCTCGGACATGGTCTACCGTCCCTTCTGGTCCCGAGAGACCCGGAGTGGCCCCTGGCTGGTTGGCCGAAACCTACCTATATTGATATCATGAGTGTTCCATCGAATATGGAGAATGTCAAGCGGCGAAAGTACGATTCGCCCCGGCGGCGTGCCCAAGCCGCCCGCACCCGCCAAGACATCATCGACGCCGCCCGACGCCTGTTCGAGGAGAACGGATACGTAGGCACCACCCTCGCCGCCATCGCATCGGAAGCCGACGTGGTGGTAGAAACGATCTACCGGAGCTTCGACGGCAAGGCAGGACTCCTGGAGGAAGTGATCCGGGCAGCGGTCGCAGGTGGCGCCGACCGCGCTCAGGTTCCCGTGATGGAACGGCCCGCCATCCGTGCCGTCATGGAAGAACCCGACGCTCGCAAGAAGGTCGCCCTCCACAGCGCCACCCAACCCGGAATACATGCCCGCTCCGGTCCCCTACTGCGAGCACTCCGGGAAGCGGCCGCCACCGACGAGAACCTCCAGCAGGTCCATGAACGTCTTGAAGGGCGGCGACTCAGCGGCATGAACCAATACGCCCAGGACCTCATAGGGACCGGGCAGACCCGCAACGACCTGTCCCTGGACGACATACGCGACATCCTCTGGACCATCACCTCAATCGAGGTCCACGACCGCCTCGTCATCCAAAGGCGATGGTCACGAGAGGATTACGCCGATTGGCTCACCGACAGCATCACCCGTCTCCTACTACAGGCCTGATCCGACCAACCCGCCCGGCGTCGCTATCAGCCAATCCCGGGAAACGACGCCCAGCCGGGACTGCGGGACCTTGCCCAGGCGACCGAGATATGTCCACGAGTGAACCGAGCCAGGGTCGCGGTGCTTCGATCCCGCGCGAGCGCCGCCCGGCCTGTACAGCTGAGAGACATGGGCAGGCGTCCCCGACACCCGTCGGAGCTGATCTGTCAGACGTCTGCGAGGACGGTGTCGAGCGGGTGAGGTACCCGGTCGAGATCGACCGATTCGACGAGCAGACGTGCGTAGCGGAGCTTGCGCCGGGCGCCACTGCCCAGGAACCGCCGCATCTGGGCCTCCACGTTCTGGCGTCGCCAGGCGGGCTGGCTCTGCAAGGTGCGGAAGGAGCCGAGGTCGCCCTGAGAGTCGAAGAGCGCCTCGACCTTGGCGGCGCCCACGGCGCGAATCAGTTCGTCCTCCAGGTCGTCGACGCAGACGTGAAAGCCCAGACGTTCCATGTCGGCACGGGTCCGAGGCGAGTCGACGCGGGCATCGGCGAGGCCACGCCGGAAGATTTCCTCTTCGCCCGCATCGCAAAGACCTGCGAGTCTCACGTCCGCTCCCTCGGGACCGAACCGGGTCAGATAGCGCCTCAGCGCCTGGGCGCCACCGATCGGCAAGATCAAGACGCCCTCGGCATCGAGATTCCGGCCGCGGCGGAGTGCGAGCGTCTCGAGCGCTATCTGGTCGCTGATTCCCTCGACCAGGATCATGGCCCGGGCATCTCCGACCCGCGCCAACGCCCGCGCCGTCGCCTCCGTCGCCGCGGCGGGGCCGCTCACATAGCCATCGAGGGCCTTCTTGGCGAGCTTGCGGCGTCTCTCGGAGTCCATCACGGGTTTCGACTGGCCGTCGAGGTCAAGTTGATGGTCGAGAAGAGGTGGCCGCGACCTTCATACATCGACTGTTCGGCCGCCTCGCTAGGTGGTCACACGTTCCTCGACGTCGCGGATGCCGAGTCCGATGAGGACGAAGAGCAGGCCCATGCCGACGGCCATGGCCGCCACCCCGAACGCGAGAATCGAGGTGAACAGCGACGCCTGCAGGAAGGAGGACGTCAGCGCCGTGTCCCGGCGGGGGTCCTCGCGATCCAGCTCGGCGTAGTAGAGGCCGTCGGTCTGGTCCAGGGTGTGCTTCTCGATGACGTCGGCCTGGCAGAAGGCGGTGAAAGGCCCCGTCACGTTCCGGCCGGGAAGGCAGGCGTCGTCGCTCGTCGTGATCTGCTGATCGCCGAGTGTGCTGCTCACTACGAACCAGGTGGCTGCCCCGCCGAGGATGAGCACGATCCCGAGCAGGATCGAGGCGATCGATGCGGTCTTGCGCATTGGCGTCCCCTTCGTGGATGTGGACCCACGCTAATCGCCCGGCTGGCCTTCAGAGGAAGGCGTCGATCGCGAAACCGGCTCCGATGACGGCGCCGATCGCCAGTGCGTGGCCGAGCAGCGTCATCATGGCGGCGACGTCGAGGCGGGCCAGCGTGACCCGCTGCAGCATGAAGACACCCGCCAGGACCCATCCGGTGATACCGATCGGTCCGCCCACGATCGGGATCGGGATCACGAGCAGGGGCAGCGCCGAGAGGGTCACCGTGGCGGTCGTCTCCGCCAGGGTGGCCGGATGGTTGGCCACACGGGTCACCAGCCGGAGCGTGAAGGCGGCGAAGAGGGCCGCCAGCGGGGTCACCAGCGGGGCGAGCGCCGTGGGGAGGATCCGGAACGTCGTCAGTCCGACAACGAACGTGCCGATGACGGCAACACCGATGAGACCGTCGTCGGCGACGCCGGGATCGTGTTTGAGCTCTTCCACGACCGTTTGGCGGAGAGTCGAACCCTCCCAGAACAACCGGGTGATGCGGCGCATGGTGATCATGGGAACCCGAACCGTCTGATGCCCTCGTCGAGGTCTGCGGTCGAATCGACCGAGAACCAGGACCTTCCGTCCTCACCCCACGACGTCCACTCGTCGTCCACGACCGGGCGGAATGAAACACGATCCAGCAGGCTCTGGATGCTGCCGCCCCCCGCCAACTCGTCGGCGATCCCGTCGAGTGCGTCTGTCGGATACGAGGCACAGGTGGTCTGCCGGATGCCATCGTCGACCGGTACGGTCGGCAGTGCACCCGTGATCTCGACCAGATGGCGGAGCGTCTCGTGCCGGATCCAGGGCTGATCGACCGCCGCCACGACCAGGAGCGACGAGGGGTAGGCGACCGTCACCGACGCCAACCCGGCCAGCGGGCCCTGATGGGCGTCTCCCGTGTCGGCCAGCGATCGGAGACCGGAGACCGGTCCCTCCCGCCCGGCGACGACCAATTCGTCGACGACCTGCGTCAAGGCGGCGGCGACATGCTCCAGCATCGTTCGTGACCCAACTGTGACGTGCGCTTTGTCGGCGCCCATCCGTGATGAGCGCCCCCCGGCGAGCACAACTCCGATCATTCGTACCATCCAGGGGCCGATGATGTCACGAAAAGCGCCGACGTGGGCGATCCTGCTGGGGGAGCGATCCGGTGGGGTGGTCGGACCGCCATCGTCTTCGACGCGGGAACGACACGGTGACCGCCGACGCATCGCCCCCGCTTTTCCATCTCCGCGGCATCGCTCGGCCTCGGGGGCGTGGGCTGCGATCATCGTGGGGCGGGCCGCTTGGTCGTCGCCGTGATGGGCAATGCGCCGCCGAGCCGCTGGACGAGCTGGTTGGCCGTGTCGTAGTAGATCTCCATCAGGGCGATGCCCCGGATCGGTCGGGGGATGCGACGACCCTGTGGTGAGGCCACCACGACCGGGATCCGCCTGGCGGCGGCATATCCGGCCATCACGATCCCATATCCGTCGCGCAGATCGGCCAGGACCACGTCCGCCCGGTCGATGGCGCGGAAGGTCTCCTTGGCCTGGTCTGCCGGAGAGCGTCCCACCTCGCCCCATCCCTCCAGGTCGCGAGCGGGACAGAACACGTCATATCCGGTCTGTTCGAGCAGTTCGATCGTGCGGTCGGCGTGGCGTCTGGCGTCACTGTTGGTCGAAGGACCGAGCAGTACCACCAGCGGTCGCTTGGGGTCGGACACCCTCGACCCCTTCGTCACTCGGTAGCCCAGCCAGAGGAGTGTGGCGGTGACGGTCAGCTTGAGGGCGAAGGCTCCTTCTTCACCGAGAGCGAGCACGGTTCCCTGGAATGACGCCACCAGTGTCCCGGCGAGGATCAACGCATTCCCGACGACGATGCGGCGGTTGGTCCGCCAGAACCGAAAGACCGACACCAGCGACAGCACGATGAGGATGGTCGCCCCCGTGCCGCCGGAGATGGCTGCGAGGAGTCGCGGCCCGAATCCTTCTGCGATGGGTGAGAAGATGTCGGTGGGTATGCCGGTCGCCGGCAGTGGGTTGACGAACGGGACCGTCGTCGTGAGCGTGACCGAGATTGCCGAGATCGCGGCCACCGCCACCGTCATCACGTGACCGGAGCGCCGGCCGACCACGAGGAACATCGACCCGAGGGCGAGCACCGGGATGTTGAGGATCGCCCCGAACAGGAAGAACGTGCGGTACGAGACTCCGTTCCATCCCACCGTGGTCCCATACACGAATGCCCAGGTGGCGATGGCGAACATCAAGATACCGGTGGCGTACGCCGCCACGTGCGGTCGGGGTGACCGCCGCTGGTCCCGGATGAGGTCGTAGGCGAAGACGGTGGAGGCGATGCCTCCTATGACGCCAAGTGTGACATCCACGAGGGCCGACGCTAGTGGGCGCCGACCCCGGGGAAGGTCGCCGCCTCGTCGACGGTGATGTCGACGTGGTCGCCCGGCCGCAGGAAGGGGGCCGGGCCGAGCCGGGCGCGGACGACCGAGCCGTCCGGCAGGCCGATCGTGACGAGCTGATCGTGGCCGAAGAACTCCCGTCGCGTCACGATCGCCGTGCCGTCGGGTGTCGGACGCACCGCCACGGACTCCGGCCTGATCATCACTGTCACGCTGCCACGGTGGGGACTCGGGAAGACACCGACCGACGTGGTCACCGAACCGTCGTCGGCCCTGCCCGGGAGGAAGTCGGCGTCGCCGAGAAAGGCGGCCACCCACCTGTCGGCCGGGTGGTGGTAGATCTCGGTTGGCGTCCCGGTCTGGACGATGCCGCCGTCGTGCATGACTGCGACGGTGTCGGACAGAGACAGCGCCTCCTCTTGGTCGTGGGTCACGAAGATGGCAGTGGTCCCGCTGCGGCGCAGGATCTCCGCCACCTCGTTCCGCACTCGGGCGCGGAGGGCGGCGTCGAGGTTGGAGAAGGGTTCGTCGAGGAGGATGACCCGTGGATCGGGAGCGAGCGCTCGAGCAAGCGCGACCCGCTGCTGTTCACCGCCGGACAGTTCGTGCGGGAGCCGCGCCGCCTTCCCGGAGAGACCCACCAGCTCGAGGATTTCGCGGACTCGTTGCGGTCGCTCTCGTTTGGCGACGCCGTAGCCGACGTTCCGCGCCACGGTGAGGTGGGGGAAGAGGGCGTAGTCCTGGAAGACCATCCCCACCCTTCGCCGGTCCGGTGGGACGAAGGCGCCTGGCCCCACCATGGTCTCACCACCGAGTTCGATGGAACCGGCGTCGGGTCGGTCGAACCCGGCGATGAGGCGGAGGGCGGTCGTCTTTCCGGATCCGGAGGGACCGAGCAGTGTCATGAGGTGGCCCCCGGCCACATCCAGGTCGACTCCGGTCAGGGCCTGGACGCTTCCATAGGACATCGTGATCCCGCGCATGCGGATGGCGGCGTCGACCGTCGGATCAGGCTCTGTCATCTGTCCCTCGTGACGAGGAGGTAGAGGGGTACGGCGGATATTCCGATGAGAACGAGCGCCGCCACGCTGGCCTGAGTGTAGAAGAGCTCGGACGACGCGCTCCAGATCCGTACCGCCAAGGTCTCGAACCCGGTCGGGCGGAGAAGCAGCGTGGCGGGCAGTTCCTTCATGACCGTCAGGAACACGAGGCCTCCTCCCGCGAGGAGTGACCTCCAGACCAATGGCACCGTGACTCGTCTCAGAGTGGCGAGTGCCCCGACTCCGAGACCGCGGCTGGCGTCTTCCAGGTGCGGTCCCACCTGGCGCAGTCCTGCCTGGGTGGCGGAGAGAGCCTGGGGGAGGAACATCGCCATGTAGGCGATGATCAGCAGGACGACGGTTTGATAGACGGCCGGCACGAAACGGATCGACAGAGTGAGGAAGCCCAGTCCGACCGCCAGGTGGGGAAGCGAGTAGGTCGACCAGCTGATCGACTCGAGAACGCCTGCCGGTCTGCTCGGATGGCGGACGGTGAGAATGGCGAGGGGTAGGGCGGCGGCGACGGTGGCCGCCGCTGCTGCCAGTGCCACGCCGGTTGATCTCGCCGCCTCCGCCCACACCGGGTCGAACACGTTTCCGAGCGACAGCCCGCGCATGGCCCACCAGCCGAGCGTGACGATGGGGAGGACGAGCCCTCCGATGACGACGGTCGTGAGGAAGCCGTAGGCGGCGACGCGCCGAGCACCCCGCAGCGGTATCCGCTCCGGAGGACGTGCCGGTCTCCGAGCGGCCAGCGACGCCTTGCCCCGGTTGCGCTGTTCGACGAGCACGAGAACGAGGGCGCCTGCCACCAGTATTCCGGAGAGGAAGAGGGCCGGGGTGACGTCCAGCCGGCCGCGGAACTGGGTGTAGATGGCGCGGGTGAACGTCTCGTACCGCAGCAAGGACACGGCGCCGAAATCGGAGATGACGTACAGCGCCACCAGAAGGGACGAGCCGAGGAGGGCGGGTCGGAGCTGGGGAAGCACGACGTCGCGGAGAGTGCGCCAGCGGGTCGCTCCCAGTCCGCGAGCGGCCTCCTCCAGGCTGGGGTCCATTCTTCGGAGGGCGGGTGTCGTGACGAGATGGACGTAGGAGAAGTTCCAGAGGCTCAACGCACCCCATGCCGCCCAGAAGCCGGAGAACACCGGCAATCTGGGGAGCCCGATGGCCGAGAGCGCGAGGGACATGAGGCCACCGTTGCCCGATGATCCCAGCATCGCCAGGGCACCTACGAATGAAGGGATCACGAGGGGGAGACTGACCAGGGTCGACCACACGCCGCGGCCGGCGATGTCGGTGCGGCTGGTGAGCCAGGCGGTTGCCGTGCCGGCTGCGAGGGCGGTGGCCGTGACCGAGCCGACCAGCAGCGTGGTGGAGCCGAAGAGCTGCAGCAGCCGGGTGGCCGAGATCCCGCCCGCATCGAACCCCCCCGGTTTCACCACGGTCCACAGCAGGTGGAGTATCGGTGCCGCTCCCGGGAGCGTCACGGCTATCGCCGCCGCCCACAACGCGGCCGAAGCCCTCCGCGGTTTCTGGACGGAGGGCTTCGGCGTCGGAACGACGCCCGGCGGCGCGACGGCTGCCATCAGGTCAGGCCGGCCTCCGCGATGAGGCGCAGCGCCGGCTCGAGAGTGTCGGCTGTGTCGGTGAGGCTGATGCCGAGCGTCGGTAGCTCGGCGAGTGCCGGCTGGCCCTCCGGCGCTGCCACACCGTCCACCAGCGGATATTCGAACAATGTCAGGAAGTGGGCCTGGGACTCCGCAGAGAGGAGGTGGCGGATGAGCTCCACCGCCGCTTCCTGCTGATCCGAGCCGACGAGCACTCCGGCACCCGCCGCCATCACGAGCCCTCCTGGATCGCCTGGCGGGAAGAAGTGGTTGCGGGCGGGCACCTCGCCCAGTTGGGCGATCCGCTGGAGCAGGTAGTAATGGTTCACGAGGCCAGCGTCGACGTCGCCTGCGACGACCGCATCCACGATCGGTCCGTTCCCGTCGAAGATCACCGGGTCGTTGGCGGCGATCCCCTGCAGCCACTCGAGTGTCCGCTCCTCGCCTTCGACCAGCACCATGGCGCTCACGAAAGCCACGAAGGAGCCGTTGGTGGGAGCCACGCCGAAACGACCGTCCCACTCCGGTTCCACCAGGTCCCACACGCTGTCGGGCAGCTCGTCCTCGAGGACGAGATCGGTGTTGTAGACCAGCACTCGGCTGCGGCCGGTGATCCCGACCCATTGCCCGTCGTCGTCGGCGTAACGGGATTCGACCATGCCGAGCACGTCGGCGGGGAGCTCGGCCAGCAGGCCCTGTTTGGCGATGCCTCCGATGAAGGCGGGGTCTTGGGCCCAGAACACGTCGGCGGGCGTCGACTCGCCTTCTGCGGTGATCGTGGTGGCGAGGTCACCGGTGCCGCCGTAGCGGACCTCGACCTCGATGCCGGTGGCGGCGGTGAAGGAGTCGATCACGGGCTGGACGAAGTTCTCGTTGCGACCCGAGTAGAGAACCAGCGGCTCGCCGGGTTCGTCCGTCGGCGCGGTCGTCGTGGTCTCGGACGCTGCGGTGGTTGCGGTGGCCTTCGCCGCAGTGGTGGTCGTCGTCGATTCGGCACCGTCGTCGCCTGAGCCTCCGCATGCTGCCACGACGAGGGCCAAGCTGATCACGAGCGCTGGCAGGCGTCTCATTTCGGTGTCCCTTTCGGTGTGGATGGGGCGGCACACTAAATTCCACTATCACGGTAGTGCAAATGCCCTTACCGAGGTCGTTAGGGGCGTCTAACACAGGTTCGGGGTCCCGGGAGCCATGCCGGGTAGGATCTGCGCGTGACCGACGTGACCGACGTGACGCAGTACCGGACTCCGTACCGCGAATACGCCGCCGCCATCTACGAACTGGCCGAAGCCGATCTGCCCGTGATCCAGGCTCGGATCGCCGACTGGCTGGGCGTGTCCCGTCCCTCGGTGTCGGAGATGATCCATCGCATGTCCGCCGACGGTCTCGTCGACATCGGCGTCGACATCAAGCTGACCGACTCGGGTCGGCATCTGGCGGAGGTCGTCGTCCGACGCCACCGGTTGGCGGAGCGATTCCTGACAGAGGTACTCGGTCTACCGTGGGTGAGGGTCCACGAGGAGGCGGAGGTCTGGGAGCACGCCATCTCCGACCAGGTCGAAAAGGCCATGTGGGAGAAGCTGGGCGACCCCAAGACCTGTCCCCACGGAAATCCGATCCCTGGCGCCGGCTACAAGGCGCCCGCCGTCGAGCCGTTGGCAGCGGTGGTCGACCGGGTGGCGGTGCTGGAAAGGATCTCGGAGGAACTCGAGCTCGACGACGAGATCATGGACTTCCTCGACACCAACGGCCTGCGGCCCGGTGCCCACGTCGAGACGGTGGCGCGGACGCCGGACGGCACCATCACCGTCCGTGTGGACGAGAGCCACCAGGTGGGTCTGGGGCCCTTCATCGCCGACCGGGTCTACGTCGCGCGCTGATCGCTGTCAGCCGATCAGCAACGGGATCTCCACCTCGGACCGCCGCAGCCCCCCGTGGTAGCCGACCAGCCGCTTGTCGAAACCCCGGGGGAGCAGCAAACTGTCGTCCGCTGCCAACGCGACGAGGTCGGGCATCCGCTCCGCCAGTTCGGCGTGGGGGTCGGGATCCGAGCCGAACCAGGCGGAGAACTCCTCCGGATACACCAGTCGAGCCCCCGTGTCGGCCAGCAGCAGCTCGGCGGCTTCGACGTCACCCCGCGCCATGAGCGCCCGCGGGTCCCCGAACCAGGTAACGGCCTCCATTCCGGGTGAGCGCAGCAGCAGCTTTGCCGACTCCCGGTAGTCGAGGTGGCCGTGATCGGCCGTGCCGACGAGTGGTCCGTCGATCTGCCGGCGCAGCCGCTGCCAGAGGCGACCGGCGTCGACGACCGCCCGCTGGTACGAATCGCTGTGCTGGCCTTCGACGTGGGCGGCCACATCGACGTCGGGCCAGTAGGCGAAGACGAGGCGTCCCGGCTCGGCGGCCATCTGGACCGTCGCATCCACCCACTCGGACTTCGTGTAGACGGGCTCGAATCGGCACCCGCGGTACAGCGCCGTGGAGAGGGGGGATCCGGCGAAGGCTCCGGGTTGGACGGTGACGGGCTCCACCCCGGCGTCGCGGAGCCGTTCCCACAGCGTCCGGCCGGGGAGCAACGAAGAGGTGTCCATCCGGATGGGTCTGCCGTCGGGCGTGACGAACTTGAGGACGTTGGTCACGGCTCCTGCGGCGGGAAGCCACATCATGTGACCGAGCACGCCGTGGCCGGTGGCCACCCTGCCCGTCGCCACCGTCGCCATGCTCACGGTGGTGGTGGTGGGAAAAGGCGCATGGATCACACCCTCGATCGAGCCGGCGAGGTCATCGACACGCGCGGCCTGCGCGGCCCCCAGCCCGTCGAAGAGTGCGAGGACGAAGGTGTCGCCATCGGGCACGAGGCTCGCCAGCTCCGGTGCGAGACCGACGGTGTGAGACGTCCCCGTGAGCCGCCGTTCGAGTTCGGCCACCAGATTGACCAGACCGCGGCCGGTCATGGACGGGATCAGCATGAGAGGTCGATCACGATCCCAGTATCCACACGTAGGTCTCGCGCGGCACGCCCCGGGTGCCGCCGACACTCAGCATCGCCCTGTCGGGGAACGGAAGGAGCACCGGTGCGCCCGCCTCGATGCCGTGGGCGCGATCGATCGGAAGCGGGCTCCACCGTGAACCGTCCTCGGACCACCACGCTGCCGTCGGCGTCTGCACCCAGATGCGCTCCTCCACCCGCCACAGCGCCGAGACCGGGAGCCCCGGAGGGTGGATCACTCGCTCGTCACCGGGGATGCGAAGCGTGGCGAGCCCGTCGACGAGCATGAATGCCGCCACCTCGCCCACGTTGTTGACGATGACATCCGCAAACGGAGTCCAGGTGACGCCGTCGCTGCTGTGGAGGTACTGGGTCGGCCCATCACCCAGTCGCCCCCGGCCGACGAACCCGTCCCCGGTGGAGACCAGCACGCTGTCCGGGCCGTCGATCTCCTGGACGTTCCACGGCGCATCTGGGGTACCGCTCGAATGGGCCGCGATCTGCCTGCCGCCGACAGCATCGATCCCGATGACGGCCAGGCCGTTCTCGACCACGGCCGCCGCCTGCACCGCCCCTTGCCACGGAAGTCGCAGGAGCGTCCACGAGACGGCATCGGTGGTCGTCCACAGCGACGGGCCGTGCTCGTCGAGTCCGAACGCGATCGCCGTCTCCCCGTCAGAAGTGACCCCGCGCAGCAGTCTCATTCCAGCCAGCGTCGAGTGCGTCGTCACACCCTCCTCGTCGATCTTGGCCACCCCTCCCGGTGTGCCGAAGAGGTAGTACGAGCCGAGTCTGCGGGCGTCGTACGGTGGCGCAGTGCTGAGCGCCAGGGGGATCCAACGTTCGCTGTCCACGACCGGAAGTCCGCCGGATGGATCGGTGGTCGCCGTCGTGTCCGTCGTGGGAGAACGGACGACGAGGGTGGCCGTCGCCGCCACGGCAGCCAGGGCGACGAGCAGCGCGGTCGGAAGGACTCGGCGCGGTCGGCCCGTCCTGTCCGGATCAGGGTCGGTGCCGCCCACGATCACGCCCATGTTTCAAGGGTACATCACGCTCGAAACGGGCTTGGGCCTAGGATTTGGGTGGCCAACCCCGGTTCCTATACTCGCCACGGTTCACGGAGAGAGGTTTCCCGGGTTCATGAGCCAGTATTTCCAGGACTACGTCACGGTCGGGGTGTTCGCAGCCCTGGGCGTGGTGCTCGTGGCAGCGATCCTCGGGGTGGCGTCTGTCGTTCGGCCGTCGAATCCGACGAAGGCCAAGCGGCTGACCTACGAGTGCGGCGTCGACCCGGTCGGATCCGGCTGGAGTCAGACCTACGTGCGCTACTACGTGTTCGGTCTGCTGTTCGTGGTCTTCGACGTCGAGGCGGTGTTCGTCTTCCCGTGGGCGATCATGGCCGAGGACCTCGGCCTCTTCGGCCTCGTCGCCATCGTTCTCTTCATGCTCACGCTCATCGAGGGGCTGGTCTACGCCGTCAAGAAGGGGGTTCTGCGATGGGAGTAGTGCAGAGATTCGGTGCGCCCAAGCCGGTGTCGTGGCTTCTCAACTGGTCCCGCAAGTACTCCCTGTGGCTCTTCCAGTTCGGACTCGCCTGCTGTGCGATCGAGATGATGGCGGCCTCGGGACCCCGGTATGACTCGATGCGCTTCGGCATCATCCCGCTGCCCGCTTCCCCCCGTCAGGCCGATCTCATGGTCGTGGCCGGGACGGTCACCGACAAGATGGCTCCCGCCATCAAACGCCTCTACGACCAGATGCCCGAGCCCAAGTACGTGATCTCGATGGGTTCGTGCGCCAACTGCGGCGGCCCCTACTGGGACTCCTACTCGGTGACGAAAGGAGTCGATCAGCTGATTCCGGTCGATGTCTATGTGCCAGGCTGCCCACCGCGGCCCGAGGCGCTCCTGGACGGCATCCTGCTCCTCCAGAGGAAGATCCAGGGCGAGGACATCAAGGAGAAGTGGAATCGGCGTGACCATGAGCCCGTCTGAGACCACCGAGGACGCGATCACCGAAGCCGGGCCGCTCGACGGATTCGCCGACGAGGTGGCCGAGGCGGTGGGCGGCACGGGCGTCGTGACTTTCGGCACCGTGAAGGTCTCGGTCGACGCCGACCGGTGGAGAGAGTCGGTCCAGACGGTACGCGACCGATTCGGACTCGTGTTCTTCTCGTGGTTGAGCGCCATCCACTGGTCGAACGACGTGGCGGTGGGCGATCCCCTGTCCGAGGAGACGACCGAGCGCTACGAGATCCTGTGCACCCTCGCCGATCTCTCCGAGGGGCGCCGCGTGACCCTCTCCGCCGACATCGCCGCCGAGTCGCCTCGGGTCGAGAGCCTCGTCGCCGTCTTTGCTGGCGCCGATTGGCACGAACGCGAGGCACACGACATGTTCGGCATCGTCTTCGACGGCCATCCGGGGCTCGATCCGATCTACCTTCCCGACGCCTTCGCCGGTCATCCATTGCGCAAGACGTATCCGCTGCTGAGCCGGGTCGTGAAGCCGTGGCCGGGCAAGGTCGACGTAGAACCGATGCCCGACGCCGATGGCGAAGACGAAGCCACTGCGGACGGTCCGTCGACCGAGAATCCGGAGGCGTGATGGAAGCTTCGGCGCGATGAACATCACCGATCAGGATCTCGTCCGGCACCTGTCCGAGGTGTCGGTCTCGGTGGAGCTCGAGACCGAGGACATGACCCTCAACATCGGTCCGCAGCACCCTTCCACCCACGGCGTGCTCCGCCTGGTGGCGAAGGTCGACGGTGAGCGCGCCTACGACGTCAAGCCGGTCATCGGCTACATGCACCGTGGCTACGAGAAGCTCGCCGAGGTCCGCAACTACCCGCAGATCACGACCCTGATCAATCGGATCGACTGGGTGTCCGGATACGCCAACGAGGTTCCGTTCATCGTCGCCGCCGAGAAGCTGATGGAACTGGAGGTGCCGGAACGGGCCCAGTACATCCGCCTGATCCTCACCGAGATGGCCCGGATCTCGTCGCACCTGGTGTTCATGGCCTCCTATCCGCTCGAACTGGGGGCGGCGACGCCGCTGTTCTTCGCCCTCCGCGAGCGCGAGCGCGTGCTGGATCTGCTGGAGGGCGTGACGGGCGGGCGGTTCCACCCCAACTTCAACCGCATCGGCGGCGTCAAGCCCGCCGCCGGATCGGGCTCGACGATGCGCAAGCAGATCCAGGATCTGCCCAAGGGGTTTCTCACCGAGACCCGGCAGGCGATGGACGAGGTCGCCAGGGCATGCGACCAGATCGAAGACCTGGTGGCGGGAAACGAGATCGTCCTCGCCCGCACCAAGGGCATCGGAACCCTTCCCGTCGAGGTGGCGGCCGCATACGGGGTGTCCGGGCCGAACCTGCGGGCATCGGGTGTTCGCTTCGACCTGCGCAAAGTCGAGGACTATCTGCCGTACGACCGGTTCGACTTCGAGGTGCCGGTGGGGAAGAACGGTGACTGCTGGGATCGGTGGTGGGTGCGCCTCGAGGAGATCCGCCAGTCGGTCGCCATCGTGCGTCAGGCCATCGACGGCATTCCGTCCGGTCCGCTGCAGGCGAAGGTCCCCAAGGTCATCAAGGTCCCTGCAGGCGAGACCTACGTGCGCGCCGAGAATCCAAAGGGCGAGATGGGCTACTACATCGTCTCAGACGGCGGTCAGGGCCCGTACCGGCTGAAGATCCGCTCGGCCTCGTTCTCGAACATCTCGATTCTTCCGTGGATCCTCGAGGGGGTCATGATCCCGGACATCATCGCCATCATGGGCTCGCTCGACTTCGTCCTCGGGGACGTGGACCGATGAGCTGGCTGCTCGACAACTTCTGGCTGCTGCTCGTGGCCAAGGTTCTGTTCGTGGCGACGCTCATCCCGTTGGCGGGCATGGTGATCGGCTTCGCCGAGATGAAGCTGTCGGCAAAGATGCAGAACCGAGTCGGTCCCTATTTCGCTGGCGGCCGCTGGGGATGGGCCCAGCTCATCGCCGATGGTGTGAAGTTCTTCCAGAAGGAGGACATCATCCCGGAGGAGGCCGACGCGCCGGTCTTCAAGTTCGCGCCGGTCCTCGTCTTCATCGGTACCGTCGCATTGTTCGTTGTCATCCCGTTCGGGCCGGGGATGTCCGTCCGCAACCTCGACGTGGGGATCTTCTACGCCCTCGCCGTCTCGTCGCTCGCCACGATCGGCATCCTCGTCGCCGGGTGGTCGTCGGCCAACAAGTATTCGTTGATGGGCGGTCTCCGGGCCGCCGGTCAGCTCATCGCCTACGAGCTGCCGCTGGTACTCGCCACCGTCGGGGTGGTCGTCATGGCCGGCACGATGAGCCTGGAAGGGATCGTCGAGTCCCAGGCGGACTGGTTCTCCGAGCTCGGCTGGGGATACGGATTCCCGTTCGTGATTCCCCAGTTCATCGGCTTCGTGATCTTCATGATCGCCGCCCTCGCCGAGCTCAGCCGTATCCCCTTCGACATGCCGATCGCCGAGTCCGAGCTCGTCATGGGCTACCTGACCGAGTACTCGGGATTCCGCTTCCTGTTCTTCTTCCTGGCCGAATTCGCCAACATGTTCACGATGGCCGCCCTGGCCGCGACCCTGTTCCTCGGCGGCTACTGGGCGCCCGGCCTCTCCGCCGAATCCCTCCGGTTCGCCGGTCCGCTCATCCTCGGCGGCAAGATCTTCGTCCTCGTCTTCGCCATGATCTGGTTCCGTTGGACGTTCCCCCGTTTCCGGGAGGATCAGCTGCAGTCTCTCGCCTGGAAGTGGCTCATACCGATCTCTCTCGTGAACATCGTCGCGACCGGCGCACTCAAGGTGGCGATCTCCTGATGCCGTCCCTCCCGACCATTCCCGGCGGTGGCCTGCTCACCGGCATGAAGGTGACGTTCGTGACCATGATTCTGACCATCTTCCATCCCAAGAAGCATCTGAAGACGGTCCACTATCCACTGGTCAAGGAGGAGCCGGTGGCCCGTGCCCGCGGCGTGATCGCCCTCGACCAGGAAGCGTGCACCGTCTGCATGCTGTGCGCTCGCAACTGTCCGGATTGGTGCATCTACATCGAAGGCCACAAGGAGGAGAAGCAGCCGGATCAGCCGGGAGGCCGGATCAAGGTGCGCGCCGAGCTCGACCGTTTCGACATCGACTACGCCCTCTGCATGTACTGCGGCATCTGTGTCGAGGTATGCCCATTCGACGCACTCTTCTGGAGCCCCGACTACGAGTACTCCGAAACGCACATGGGCAAGATGATGCACGACATGGACAAGCTGCAGGACTGGCTGGCGACCGTCCCCGAAGCGCCGGCGCTGGAGTCCTGATGAGCTTTCAGGCGTGGATCTCGGAACCCGTCAACTGGGTCTACCTGGCGATCGGGTCGGCGGTGCTCGTCTCCGGGGTCAAGGTGGTGACGACCCAGAACGTGGTGCGGGCGGCGCTGTTCCTGGTGGCGACTCTGGGCGGGACCGCCGGGCTCTTCCTGATGCTCTCCGCCGAGTTCGTCGCCTGGACGCTGGTCCTCGTCTACATCGGCGCGGTCATCGTGCTCTTCCTGTTCGGCACGATGATCACGAGGGCGCCGATGGTGCGTGACACGGGTCTCGACAATCCGAAGGCTCGGCCCGTGGCGGCGGTCCTCAGCCTTCTCGTGTTCCTCACCCTCAGCTACACGACGTTGACGGCCTTCGGCTCGACGGAGATAGCCCAGGTGGGCGTGCCGACGGACACCCGGGTGTTGGGAGAAGCGCTGCTGGGTCGGTTCGTCCTCCCGTTCGAGATCGTCGGGTTCATCCTCTTGGCCGCCCTGGTGGGTGGCATCACCATCGCCCGCCGCGACCTGAACCCCAAGGAAGAGGAGGAACGAGGCTCCGTATGATGGTCAACCAGTTCCTTGTGGTCGCCGCCGCCCTCTTCGCCCTCGGCGTCTATGGCCTGATCGTGCGCCGCAACGCGGTGATGGTTCTCCTCGCCGTCGAGCTCATGCTCACTGCCGTCAACATCAACCTGGTCGCGTTCGAGGCGGTGATCCGCTCGAGTCAGGCGGTCGGTCAGGTGTTCGCGATCTTCGTGATCACGGTGGCTGCCGCCGAGGTAGGGATCGGACTCGCCATCATCCTCATGATCTTCCGTAACCGCCAGAGTGCCAATGTCGACGACTTCAGCCTGATGAAGTTCTGATGGCGGACTCCCTCGTTCTCGCGGTCGAAGCAGGCGCCCCCAACCTGGTGGCAGGCGGTGTCTTCGCCCAGTGGGCGGGGATCATGCTGGTGCTGCCGTTCGTGGCGTTCCTCCTCATCATCTTTTTCGGCAAGCGCATGAAGTACCTCGGGGCCGAGTTGGCGATCGGGGCGATGGCGATCGACCTGCTGTGGGCGTCTGTGCTGTTCGTCCAGAACATGGGCACCGGCCTCTTCCGTGAAGAACACTTCGAGATCGCCTCGATCGGCGTGTTCGACGGCCGGTCGCTCGTCTTCGAACTGGGATGGCTGGTCGATGGTCTGTCGATCATGATGTACTTCGTCGTTGCCTTCGTCAGCCTGCTCGTCTTCATCTATGCGGTCGGATACATGCACGGCGACGTTCGGGTGACATGGTTCTTCGCCGCGTTGTGTCTCTTCGCCGGTTCCATGCTGGTCCTGGTCGGCGCCCCGAATCTGATCCAGCTGATCATCGGTTGGGAAGGCGTGGGTCTCGCCTCCTACCTGCTCATCGGCCACTACTGGGAACAGAAGGAGAACTCCTCGGCGGCGATGAAGGCCTTCTACACCAACAAGGTGGCCGACGTGGGCCTGGTCCTGGGAGCGATTCTGCTCGGCCTCGCCATCGGCGATTTCTCGTTCTCGGCCATCAGCGAGGCCGCCGCCAACCATGCCCAGCCACTCGAGGCGGTGGCGTTCGCCGGTGGACTCCTGCTCTTCCTCGGGGCGATGGGCAAGTCCGCCCAGTTCCCACTGCACATCTGGCTTCCCGACGCCATGGCGGGCCCGACCCCCGTCTCGGCGCTGATGCATGCCGCCACGATGGTGACCGCCGGCATCTACCTCATGGCCCGCACCTTTCCGGTCTATCAGGATCTCGTCGGTGGAGAGGCCGCCCGGGAGTGGATGGTGCCGATCGGGGCGATCACCCTCTTCGCCATGGGATTGCTGGCACTGGTCGCAGACGACATCAAGAAGGTCCTCGCCTATTCCACCGTTTCGCAGTTGGGCTACATGATGACGGCGGTGGCCGCCGGCGGGTACACCGCCGGGCTCTTCCATCTGTTCACCCATGCTTTCTTCAAGGCGCTGCTGTTCCTCGGAGCCGGGTCGGTCATCCACGCCGTCCACTCCAACAACATGAGCGACATGGGTGGCCTGCGGAAGGAGATGCCGCGGACGTTCTGGACCTTCGTCATCGGCTCGCTCTCGCTGGCCGGGATCATCCCACTGGCCGGTTTCTTCTCGAAGGACGAGATCCTCGCCACCCTCGATCACGAGGGTTACCAGACGGTCATGTGGATCGCCGTCGCCGGCGCGTTCGTCACCGCCTTCTACATGACCAGGGCCGTCGCCCTGACCTTCTTCGGCAGCTACAAGGGCCACGGGCACCCGCACGAGTCCCCGGCGGTCATGACGGTGCCTCTGGTTCTCCTGGCGGTTCCCTCCGTCATCGCCGGCTTCCTCAACATCCCCGGGGTCGAGTTCGGCGGACTCGGGAACTTCACGTCCTGGGTAGGAGCCCGAGTCGTGACCATCGGCGATCACCATCCCGAAGGCATCGACTGGACGCTGGCCGCCTACGGACTCGCCGCCGGTGGTTTGGGCATCGTCCTCGGCTGGCTCTTGTACGGGCGGGACGAAGAGACCCAGGCGGCACGCGATCTCTTCGAGATCCCCGTCCTGTACCCACTCCTCCGCCAGAAGTACTACATGGATCACATGGCGCTGGGGCTGGTGGGGTTCACGAAGGGTCCGTCGGCGCGGGCCGTGGACTGGATCAACACCTACGTCATCGACGGCGCGGTGAACGCGGTCGGTGGTGGGACCCGAATCCTCGGCCGGTTCGTTTACGGCGGGCTGGACCAGCGGGGGATCGACATGTTCTTCAACGGCGTGTCGGCCGCTACCGACTCCGCCGGCCTGGCTGTGCGCAGACTGCAGACGGGGCGGGTACAGCAGTACGCGATGGGATTCGTGGTGGGAGCGCTCGTATTGGTGCTCGCCATCGCGGTGTTCAACTGAGGATGGAAGAGAGAGGCGACTGACGATGGAACTGTTCGAGAGCGGCTGGGGCCTGACCCTGATCGTGTTCCTGCCGTTGGTGGGCGCACTGGTCAACCTGGCCATTCCCAAGGCCAACGAGACCGCAATCAAGCAGTGGTCGCTGTTCGTGGCGGTCGTCACGTTCGCGCTTTCCCTGCTCGCCGTGTTCGCCTTCGACTACGGCGCGGCCGGGACGTTCCAGTTCGAGGCGAACGAGACGTGGATCTCTGCGATCGGAGCGAACTTCCACATCGGGGTCGACGGCATCAGCCTCCCCCTTCTGGTCCTGTCCACCTTCGTCATGGTGCTGTCCGTCATCTATTCGTGGGACCACTGGGAGGAGCCCCGCAACCCGCGGGCTTTCCTGTCGCTGATGTTGATCCTCGCTACGGGCATGAACGGGACGTTCGTGGCGCTCGACCTGGTCCTGTTCTTCATCTTCTTCGAGCTCGTTCTGCTGCCGATGTACTTCATGATCGGCATCTGGGGCGACAGGACGATGCGCAGGATCCCCGGGTACAGCAAGGAGGTGGAGACTCGTCTCTACGCCGCGATCAAGTTCTTCCTCTTCACCCTGTTCGGTTCGGCGTTCATGCTTCTGGGTTTCCTCGCCCTGTACTTCCGCTCCGGCGACTTCGGCGACGGCACGCGCACCTTCGACATCCCCGAGCTCATCGAGTTGGGGACGTCGGGTGCGTTCACGGGCACCTTCGCCTTCCTCGTCTTCGGGGCGATGTTCCTGGGCTTCGCGGTCAAGGTCCCGATGTGGCCGTTCCACACCTGGCTACCCGACGCCCACACCGCCGCTCCCACGGTCGGCTCGGTGTTGCTGGCCGCCATCCTCCTGAAACTGGGCTCGTACGCCTTCATCCGCATCTCCATTCCGATCCTTCCCCAGGAGGCGGCGAACTGGGCGCCGGCAATCGCCGTGCTGGCGGTGATCGGAATCATCTACGGCTCGCTCGCCTGTCTGGCCCAGACCGACATGAAGCGACTCATCGCCTTCTCGTCGGTGGGTCACATGGGCTTCGTGATGCTCGGGATCTCCACCCTGACCGACGTCGGCATCAACGCCGCCATCATCGGAATGGTCGCCCACGGCCTCATCACCGGCCTGCTGTTCTTCCTCGCGGGGTCGATGTCGCACCGGTACCACACGAGAGAGATGGCGCGCCTGGGCGGCAATCAGAAGCTGATGCCCGTGATGGGCGGGATACTGGCGTTCACCGCGTTCGCCTCGCTCGGGCTGCCGGGGCTCGCCGGATTCTGGGGCGAGTTCATGTCGCTCCTCGGCGCCTACAACCCGCTGGAGGCGCTGCGCGGCGACTATCTCGGCCTGTTCCGCACGTCGATGGTGCTCGGCGCCGTCGGCACGGTGCTCACGGCCGGGTACATGCTGTGGATGCTGCAGAAGGTCAACCTCGGTGAGCCGAGCGAGGAGTGGGTCGGTCACGACTTCCACGACGTCGATCGCTTCGAGCTCTCCGCCTGGGTGCCGCTCATCGTGCTGATCGTCGTCATCGGGTTCTACCCCAAGGTCGTGCTCGGGGCGACCACCGACGCCGTGGTCGCCCTCGTGGACACCGCCTTCGGTGAGGGCGCCGCCACGACCGCCTCCGTTGCCGAAGTGCTGGGGAGCTGATGACCTGGGAGATCGACTACCTGGCGCTCGCGCCCGAGATCATCATCGTGGTGACGATGCTCGGGGTGCTGGCGCTCGACCTGGTTCTGCCGCGTGCCCTCAAGTACTGGACGGCGACCGTCGGGGTGCTCGGTCTCACTTTCGCCGCCATCCCTCTCATCATCATGGCGACGGACGACGTGGGCACTCGCTCCATGTTCGACGGTTCGTTCGTGGTCGACGACTTCGCATTGGTGCTCAAGGCGCTCTTCCTTGCCGCCGGCTACATCACGCTGCTGATGTCGGTTTCCTACGTCGAGTCCGACCGCTACTACCAGGGCGAGTACTACTTCCTGCTCCTGGTCTCGATCCTCGGCTCGGTCGTGATGGCCTCCTCTCGAGATCTCATCATCCTCTTCATCGGTCTCGAAGTGACCACCGGCCCCCTCTTCCTCCTGACCGGATGGAGAAAGGGCGACCTCCGCTCGAACGAGGCCTCGCTCAAGTACTTCATCCTCGGGGTGCTGTCCACCGCGATCCTGCTGTGGGGCATGTCGATGCTCTACGGCATCACGGGGGCGGTCGATTTCGTGACGATCTCGGATTCGGTAGCGCTCATCGTCGGCGGCTCGGTGCCCGACTTCGAGCCGCTACTCGGTCTGGCCATCCTGTTCATCATCGTCGGCTTCGGATTCAAGGTGTCCGCCGTGCCGTTCCATTTCTGGGCGCCGGATACCTACGAGGGTGCTCCCACCCCGGTCGCCGCCTATCTCTCCGTCTCGTCCAAGGCGGCGGGTTTCGTGGGCCTGTTCCTGATCGTCTACGTGGCGCTCCCTTCGGCCGTGGACATCTGGGGTCCGGGCCTGTGGCTGCTCGCCGCCCTGTCGATGACCGTCGGGAACCTGGCGGCCCTTCGCCAGGAGAACATCGTCCGGCTCCTGGCGTATTCGTCGATCGCCCAGGCCGGGTTCATGCTCGTGCCGTTCGCGGCCGCCGCGGTCTCCGGTGGTGATCAGCTGGCGGTGGGACTCGAGGCGACGGTCGTCTACCTCGTCATCTACGCCATCATGAACCTCGGCGCCTTCGCCGTCGTCATCCAGGGCGCCCGCCGGACCGGCACCGGCGACATCGAAGGCTGGGCCGGTCTCGCCAAGCTCGATCCGCGGCTGGGTGTGCTCGTGGCCGTCTTCTTCTTCAGCCTCGCCGGGATTCCGCCGCTTGCCGGCTGGTTCGCCAAGTTCATCATGTTCCAGTCGGCGATCACCTCCGGTGGTCCCGGCGGCGTGTGGCTGGCCGTCATCGCCGCGGTCAACGCCGTCGTCGCCCTCTACTACTACGCCCGAGTCGTCAAGTCCGTCTGGTTCGACGCCCCCCCGGAGGGTGCGCGGGAAGCCACCGAGGCACCGGTCGGGTCGCTCGGATTGGCGATCGGTCTGACCGCCTTCGTCACGATCGTGGTCGGGTTCTACCCGCCGATCTCGACATTCTTCGGCGAGGCCACCCGCACCCTGATCGCCGCAACCGGGGGTTGACGGCGAGCTCCGTTCACTGCGCGAGCGGGCGGAGACCGTGTTCGTGCTCGAGCATCGAATAGAGGGTGTGATCGATCCAGCGTCCGTTGATTCGCAACTCCTCCCGCAGCAGGCCCTCGCGGGTGAAGCCGAGCTTTTCGGCAACTCGCTCCGAGCTGCGGTTGCCCTGGGCGATCCGGAGCGTCACCTTGTGCAGACCGAGGTGCATGAAGCCCTTTTCGAGCATGGCGGCCGTCGCCTCGGTGGCGATGCCACGCCCGGTGTGGTCGCTGCGCACCCAGTATCCGATCTCGCCGGTGCGACCGAGGCGGGAGACGTGCCAGATCGAGATGTTTCCCAGGTGATGCGACGGGTGGGAGCGGAGGCGGATGGCGAAGTCGAACGCTCGCCCTTCCTTCCACGCTCCGATCGAATCCCGGATGTAGGCGGAGGCGTCCTCCTTGGAGTAGCCGGCGTGGGCCCACGGCAGGAACTCGGAGAGTTGGGGCAGTGAGCATTCGACCGCGCTGAACACCGCATCCGTGTCACGACGCGTGAACCGCCGGAGGATCAGTCGATCGGTGGTGATCCGTTCCGGGATCATGGTGACAGCCTATCCGCCCGTAGGATCGCTCCGGTGTGGGATCGTCTGGTTCTCCTGTCCGAGCCGCCGGCCTCGTCCGGTCTGCCGATGGCGGCGGTGCTGGCGCCGCTCTTCGAGGACGACGAGGGGTACATCCGGGTGATTCTCACCAAGCGTCCCGACACCATGCCGACTCACGCCGGCCACCTCGCCTTTCCCGGTGGTCGCCCGGACCCGGGAGATGACGGCCCGATCTCGACTGCACTGCGGGAAGCGCACGAAGAGGTCGGGATCCTGCCCGAGTCTGTCGAGGTCCTCGGCTTCCTGCCGACCGTCGACACGGTGGAGTTCTCGCTCATGGTGGTGCCGGTCGTCGGTCGGCTCGCCGCCCAACCGACCCTGATCCCTTCGCCACGGGAGGTGGACCGGATCCTGCTGCCGCGGTTGGTCGATCTCGCCGAGGAGGCGAACTGGCGGTGGGAGGAATGGCGGGGCCGCACGGTCTGGTTCTACGAGATCGAGGGCGAGATCCTGTGGGGCGCCACCGCCTCGATGACCCGCAACATGCTCGGCCTCCCCACCTGACGTTTTTGGCGGGGCAGCGGTACACGCGTGTACCGCGACGCAGAGCAGAACGGCTCAGGCGGGGTTAGTGGTCTTGTTACGAAGTCGCAGCAATCCGACGACCAGGCCGTCCATCAGGGCCTCCCACGATGCTTCGATCACGTTCTCGTGGACACCGATGGTGCCCCACGAGTCATCGTGATCAGAGGTCTCCAACAGCACCCGCACCTTGGCGGCGGTGCCGTCGGACGAGTCGAGCACTCGCACCCGGTAGTCGGTGAGCCTGAGCTCGTCGATCGCGGGGTAGGCGGTGCGGAGCGCCGCCCGGACTGCCCCGTCGATGGCGTGAACCGGCCCGTTGCCCTCTCCGGTGGTCACCACCCTCCTGCCGTCGACGACGAGCTTGACGGTCGCTTCGGCGATCACCTCCTCGTCGGCTCGGCGCTCGATGAAGGTCCGAAAGGACTCCAATTCGTAGAAGTCCTGCGTCCATCCCGTCATCTCACGGACGAGGAGCTCGAACGAGCCGTCGGCGGCGTCGAATTGATAACCCTCGTGTTCGAGCTCCTTCACCCTTTCCAGGACCTGGAGTGCGAGCTCGTCGGTCATCGGCAGATCGAGCTCCTTGGCCTTCGAGTGGATCGAGGCTCGCCCCGCCTGCTCGCTCACCACCATCCGAGTGCGGTTGCCGACGAGCTCGGGTCGCGTGTGCTCGTAGGCGTCGGCCTTACGGGCCAGAGCCGAGGTGTGCAGCCCCGCCTTGTGCGTGAACGCCGACGTGCCGACGAACGGGCGGTGAGGGTCGAGGGTGATGTTCACCACCTCCGCGATGTGGTGGCTGATGGGTGACAACATCCCGAGCTGCTGCTCCGAGACGATCGGCACCCGCATCTTGATCGTCAGATCGGGGATGATGGAGCACAGGTCGGCGTTGCCGGTGCGCTCACCGTATCCGTTGACGCACCCCTGGATCTGTAGGACACCCGCTGCCACGGAGGCGAGCGAGGAGGCAACGGCACAGCCGGCGTCGTTGTGAAAGTGGACGCCGAGGGCGGGATGGTCGACGAGAGCCGACCGGACATCGGCGATGGTCTGGATGACTTGATGTGGCAGCATCCCGCCGTTGGTGTCGCACAGGACGAGTCGTTCGGCGCCGGCTTCTGCTGCAACCCGGAGCACGGCGATGGCGTACTCCGGGTTGCTGGCGTAACCGTCGAAGAAGTGCTCGGCATCGAAGAAGACGCGCCGGTCGTGCGCCTTCAGGTATTCGACGGACTCGCCCACCATCCGCAAGCCTTCGTCGAGATCGGTGCGCAGCGCCTCCCGGACGTGGTAGTCCGAGGACTTGCCGACGATGCAGATCACCTCGGTCCCGGCGTCGAGGAGTGCAGCGAGTTGCGGATCCTCGCCCACCGAGAGCCGCGGCCGACGTGTCGATCCGAAAGCCGTGAGGGTGGCGTTCTTCAGGTCGAGTTCGGTTCGAGCCCGGCGGAAGAACTCGTCGTCCTTGGGGAGGGCTCCCGGCCACCCGCCCTCGATGTAGCCGACCCCGAGGTCGTCGAGCAGCTTGGCGACCCGCAGCTTGTCGTTGACGGTGAGCGAGATCCCTTCCTGCTGCGACCCGTCGCGCAAGGTGGTGTCGTAGATCTCGAGTTCGGGTGTCATGGGTTCCTCCGAGCCGTCCGACGATGTCGCCGGCGGCCATCAAAAAACCCTCTGCGATGGCAGAGGGCTCTGGACACACGCCGGGATGTGGCGTGCGTCTAGTCGGGAATGATGATGGTGGTCGGTACGGGCATCTTGTTCCCTGGGAGTATGACCGTCACCGCTTTTTAGCGCAAGAGCGGTGCAGAAACGCCACGTTCTGCGGGGTAGAAGTGATGTGGGACGTTTTCTTGGTCCGAATGTCGATTTCTGGTGTTCCCCTTCGTACAGGGGGTAGAACGGACCGACACACCGTCGGTCCACGAGAGCGAGGAGAGTCTCATGACGCAGTATCTGTTGTCCGTCCACTATGTCGAAGGTGCCCCCGCGACGCCCGCCGAGGAGATGGACGCTGCCTACCGGGATGTCGACGCACTCAACTCCGTCCTCATGGAGAAGGGTGTGTGGGTCTTCGGCGGGGGCCTGCACGAGCCGTCGACGGCCACCGTGGTCCGGGTCGAGGACGGCGAGACCCTGATGACCGACGGTCCGTTCGCCGAAGCCAAAGAGCAGCTCGGCGGCTTCTGGATCCTCGAATGCGCCGACCTCGACGAGGCGCTCGACTGGGCAGCACAAGCGACGGTCGCCTGTCGGGCGCCGGTCGAGGTGCGTCCGTTCCAGGATGAGCCGGCGGCCTGACCGCTTGGTCGACACCACCGAGATCGAGCGTCTCTTCCGACAGCAGTCGGGAAAGGCGGTAGCCACCTTGACCCGCCTCTTCGGTGACCTCGGCGTCGCCGAGGAGGCGGTTCAGGAGGCCTTCCTGACTGCGCTGCGGCGCTGGCCGCTGGAGGGCCTTCCTCCCAGTCCCGAAGGCTGGATCATGGTCACCGCCCGCAACCGGGCGATCGATCGCATCCGCCGAGAATCGACCCGCGATGCACGTCAGATCGAGGCCATGATGCTCACGCCGTCCGACGACCCGGTCGACCTCGGTGGGATCGAGGACGACCAGCTCCGGCTCGTCTTCCTGTGCTGTCACCCGGCGCTTGCGCTCCACGCACGGGTGGCGCTCACCCTGCGGCTGGTGGCGGGCCTGCAGACGCCCGAGATCGCCCGCGCCTTTCTGGTCCCTGAGCCGACGATGGCCCAACGCCTGGTCCGAGCGAAGACCAAGATCAAGGCAGCCAACATTCCATTCCGGCTCCCGCCGGACTCCGAGCTGCCCGACCGTCTCGCCGCCGTCCTCGCCGTCATCTACCTCGTCTACAACGAAGGTCACACGGCGAGTGCGGGTGAGCAGCTGACGAGAGACGACCTGTGCGTCGAGGCGACTCGGCTCGCTCGTCTGCTCGTCGAGTTGATGCCCGACGAGCCGGAGGCCGTCGGACTTCTGGCGCTGCTGCTCCTCACACAGTCGCGACGCCCGGCGCGCCTCGACGAGAGTGGCCGGCTCGTCCGTCTCGGTGACCAGGACCGCTCCCGGTGGGATCGGGCGTTGATTGCGGAAGGCCAGGCCTTGGTGCGAGCATGTCTTCGGCGGAACCGGCCCGGTCCGTATCAGCTGCAGGCGGCGATTGCCGCCGTCCACAGTGACGCCGTCACCGCCGACGAGACGGACTGGTCACAGATCGTCGCCTCCTACGACCACCTGCTGGCGATTCGGCCTTCCCCGGTGGTGGCGCTCAACCGGGCCGTGGCGCTCGCCGAACTCGAAGGACCGCAGGTGGGTCTGGCCGCATTGGACGACCTCGACCTCGAAGAGCTGCATCTCTTCCATGCCGCCCGGGGAGACATGCTCGAGCGTCTGGGACGGCGCGACGCCGCCATCGCCGCGTTCGATCGTGCACTGGACCTGGTCTCCAACCAGTCCGAGCGCCAACTCCTCTCTGCGAGGCGGTCCGCTCTCGACCCTTGACCGCAAGGGCGGATAGCCTCCGTTGGTGGTTCTCCCACTCGACATCGACGCACCGGTCACCGCCGAGGTGTTCACGCTGGCGGTCCGAGGCGATCGAATGGTTCTGACGGGTCCATGTGGAGCGGCACCGTGGCTCATCGAGACCGACCGGACCGAGCATCCACTCGACTCTGTCCGGCGCATCGTCACCGGTGTGCTCGACGACGTGATGCTCGTGCATTCGACGTCGTGGAGGTTCGATCGCGACTCGGTGATCCTGACGTTCGTCGTGGTGGTCGGCGATCCGGAAGGCATGGAGGCCGAATCCGTCGAGCGTGCCGTCCTGGCTCGCTCAGAGGCCACGTCGGCTCCTGCCGCCATCGCGCATGTTCAGGTCCTGGAACACGCCATCCGTCACCTCGCCTGGCTCGCCACCGAGGACGAGGTCGTGAGAGAGACCCTCGACGGGGCGTGGCATGAGATGCTGGGTGCCTACATTCCGGAACCGTTCCGACAGTTGGGGTGAGCGAAATGGCATGGATACTGACTTGCGCCTGCGGCTGGGAGACCCTCGGCTCCGACGACGAGGTCGTGGCGGCCGCCCAGCAGCACGGTCGCGAGCTCCACAACATGGAGGTCAGTCGGGAGCAGGCACTCGCCATGGCGGTCGAACTCGACGACTGAACGTCGCGAAGATTCTCCCGGATCCGGCATAACGATTCGACGTGTCGACTCGTCTCATGTCAGTACATCACGCCAACGGAGACACGAGACGTGTGCAGACAATCGAGTCGTTCTATCGGGAACACGCCAGGTCGGTGTTCGCCTTTCTCCTTTCGCTCACTCGGGACCGGATGCTGGCCGAGGATCTCACCCAGGACACGTTCATCAAGGCCACCCGATCACTCAGCGGCTTCCGGGGAGGAAGTCCGCGGTCATGGCTCTTCACCATCGCCCGGTCCGTCTTCATCGACCACACCCGCAAGCGGCGGGCGGTTCCAGCAGAAGCCGTCGACAGAGCGGTGCCAGGGGGGCCGGACGTCGAGGAGCGTGAGCTGATCGACGCCATCCTCACGCGACTCCCCGAGGGCCAGCGCATGGCGCTGCTGCTGGTCGATCAGGCAGGCATGACCTACGCCGAGATGGCAGGTGTCGTCGGCATCTCACCCGACGCGGCCAAGGGGCTGCTCCACCGTGCCCGCCACAACTTCCGCACCGCATATCAGGAGGCGAACCCATGAGCAACGAACACGTCACCGACCGGCTCGACGACTACCTCGACGACCGTCTCCCTCCCGAAACGCGCGAGCTCCTGGAGACTCACCTCGAGGGTTGCGAGTCCTGCGCGGCCGCCCTGCGAGACCACGAACCCGTCGCCCTCGGCGAGCTTCCATTCGACGGTGGGGACGATTTGCGTCGCACGGTGCGCCGCGCCCTTGGACGAACGGCGATCGACGCGGCCGCGCTGGCCGTCATCGTGATCATCGTCGGTCTGCTGACGTCGCTGTTCGTCGTCCAGCCGCTCCTGATCAACCGTTCGGATCGGGCGGCGGTGGCCGCTCGGGCGGCGTACGAGGCCCCCATGTTGTTCAATCCGGGTGCGGAGGTCTTCGACTTCAAGATCTCCTCCGGCCTGCTCAATCGAACGGTGGCGTCCGAGACCCGCGTCAGGCAGGGCAGCGGAACAGACGAACCGGAGGTGGTGTCCAGCCAGATCGGTTTGTTCCGCATCGACCTCGAATGGGCGACCCGGACGAATGAGCGCCCGGTGGGCACCCGGGAGGTGCTTCCCGGTCTGGCAGACGGCACGGTGGTCACGGTCGCCATCGGCCCCGAGTCTCCGCTCTCGATCGCCGATACGCAGTCGTTGGCCGACGACCCGGGACACGACGTCCGTTTGACCTGGGTGGGCTTCGACGTGCAGTCGTCGCGCTTCGGAACCGTCGGGTATCCGCTGTGCCTGTCGGATGATCACCTCAGCGACGAACTGTTCGCTGCGTCCAGTGCCGGCTTCAGTGGATGGAGTACCGGAGCACTGCCGTCGGTGCAGGGGGCGCTCGACTCGGCGCGGGAAGCACTCGATCTGATCGTGTCCCAGGACGAGGTGGCGGATGCGATGTCCCGGGGTGACGCAGGCTCGCTGTCATCGATCGCGGAAGCGATGGATGGGGAGCGGATGGTGACGACGGTCGTCGTGACCGGTCCCACCCCCGAGGTCGCCGCATTCCTCGACGACCTCGGCGGTGGCGAAGGTCAGGTCCTCGCCGTCGGCTTCTACTCCTGGGGCTCGCCGGTGTGCGGACGGTGATCGGTGGGGCGGAGGAGCCGCACGACCCGGTAGCCGCGGTCCTCCTCTACGACGAGGGCATCGGTGGCGTCGAGGGTCTTGATGTGTGCCGCCAATTCGTCCGGCGACAGCACCCGACCCTCGCCCGCCGACCGCCACTCGCTCACCCTCACCCCGAGGCCTTCCCGCAGCGACCGGGCAACCTCGGCCGAACCGACGAAGGTGAGCCGTTCGAGGGTGATC
>Ga0214472_10001012_pt1 | contig 32872 bp, 20 predicted proteins | sample RVTome_6_FD_207662 | JGI IMG/M metagenome (GOLD analysis project Ga0214472, IMG submission 207662) | Soil microbial communities from uranium-contaminated site in the Upper Colorado River Basin, Wyoming, United States - RVT140D175 | ecosystem: Environmental > Terrestrial > Soil > Contaminated >...
GGCAAGAAGACGAAGCCGGCGAAAGATTCCGCCAACTCGGCACAAACCGGGAGCAACAGCGATTCCGGCCGCGGGGGCGCGGGCTCGGAGTCCGTGATCTCGACCTCGGCGTCCGCTGCGGGCTCCGGGGCCGCCGACGGCATCGTGGCGGTTCCGTCGGTGCCAGCGCCGCCGTTACAGCTTCCGGAGCTCTCCGGGACGCTCGACCAGCTCCCGCCGCCGCCGCCGCTCCCGGTTCCGCTTACGCCGTAGCGCAGATCCCCCTTCGGGGGATTTCCAGCGGCTTCCAGCTACCGACAATTGGACAGAGGCCTGCGGGCCTCCTTCTGTGGTCGAGCGAAATTGGAGGCTTCATGCGGCGGAATGGACTCGTGCTCGTCTCTGCGACGGTGCTGGCGCTCGGGATGGCGCCTTCGGCTGGGGCAGCGCCCAACCCGAACGCGAGCGGCGCCGCAATCGTCTCGCAGGCACTCGCTCAGGCGGGGCTTGTGGGACAGGCGCGCAGAGATCTGGCTCACAGCGCCGTCGGCGCCGTCGGCGCTCAGCTCAAGAACCTGGCGCAGACGTAGGGGCGGGATCTATCCCGCCCTCTGGCGTCACATCCTGAACACGCCGAACACCGTTTCCGGGATCGGCGCATTGAGGCTCGCCGAGATTCCAAGAGCGAGCACGCGCCGGGTATCGAGGGGATCGATGATCCCGTCGTCCCAAAGCCTCGCGGTGGAGAAGTACGGGTTGCCCTCGCGCTCGTACTTCGCGCGGATCTCGTCCGGATCGGCGCGCCCCACCGCCGAGAGGACCGTCGCGGCCTGCTCGCCGCCCATGACCGAGATGCGAGCGTTCGGCCACATCCAGAGCTGGCGTGGCGAGTACGCCCGCCCGCACATGCCGTAGTTCCCGGCGCCGAACGAGCCGCCCATGATGACGGTGAACTTCGGCACCTGGGCGCAGGCGACCGCGGTGACGAGCTTCGCACCGTCCTTCGCGATGCCGCCGGCTTCGTACTCCTTGCCGACGATGAAGCCGGTGATGTTCTGCATGAAGACGAGCGGAATCTTGCGGCGGCACGCGAGCTCCACGAAATGGGCGCCTTTGAGAGCGCTTTCGGAGAAGAGCACCCCGTTGTTCGCGAGGATTCCCACCGGGAACCCCTCGATCCGGCCGAAGCCGCACACAAGCGTCTCGCCGTAGAGCGCTTTGAACTCGTGGAAGCGGCTGCCGTCGACGATGCGGGCGATCACCTCTCGCACGTCGTAGCCCTTCGCGTAGTCCTCGGGGACGATCCCGTAGAGGTCGGCCGGGTCGTAGACCGGCTCCTCCGGCTCCTGGAGCTCCCAGGGCGGCTCGGGCTTGCGTCCCCCCAGGTTGGAGACGATCGACCGCGCGATCGCGAGGGCGTGTTCGTCGCTGACTGCGTAGTGGTCGGTCACGCCCGAGACGCGGGAGTGGACCTCGGCGCCGCCGAGCTCCTCGGCGCTCACTTCCTCGCCGGTGGCCGCTTTTACGAGCGGAGGGCCGCCGAGAAAGATCGTGCCCGTGCCCTTGACGATCACCGTCTCGTCGCTCATCGCCGGCACGTAGGCGCCGCCGGCCGTGCAGGAGCCCATGACCAGCGCGATCTGCGGGATCCCCTTCCCGGACATGACCGCCTGGTTGAAGAAGATGCGCCCGAAGTGGTCTCGGTCGGGGAACACCTCGTCTTGCAGGGGCAGGAACGCTCCGCCTGAGTCGACGAGGTACACGCACGGAAGGTGGTTCTGCTCCGCCACCTCCTGCGCCCGCAGGTGTTTCTTCACGGTCATCGGGTAGTACGTTCCGCCCTTGACCGTGGCGTCGTTCGCGACGACCACACATTGTCGACCCTCGATCGAGCCGATGCCGGTCACGATTCCGGCGGCGGGCGCCTCTCCGCCGTAGAGGTCCCAGGCGGCGAGAGCGTTCAGCTCGAGGAACGCCGAGCCGGGATCGAGGAGGAGGTCGATCCGCTCGCGGGCAAGCAGCTTGCCGCGCGCGCGGTGCTTCTCCACGTTCGCGCCGCCGCCGCCGGCCGCCACAGACTCTGTTCTTTCTCGCAGCTCGGCGACGAGCGCCTCCATGCGCTCGCGATTTGCGGCGAAGTCAGCCGCGGCCCGCTCGACCCTGGATTCGAGGACGGCCATCCCCCTAAAGGGTACGTCCGGACACGGTCGGTCTTCACAGCCGCCTTACAAATTGCCAACAGAGGCCTCACGAGCCCCTGCTTGGCTACGTAAGACAGGGGCACAAACCCGACCAAGGGAGCTCGAAAAGGAATGCGAAAGCTCGTCTTCTTCACGCTCGCTCTGCTCGCAACGCTCGCCCTTGCGGCGACGGCCGGGGCCGAGCGAAAGCGCGGCACCGATGCGCCGGACACGTTCACAGGTACGCCGGCACGGGACTTCTACTGGGGCCTTGGAGGAGACGACATGCTCTCCGGCCTGGACCTCCGTGACCACCTGTGGGGCGGCTCCGGAAACGACACGCTGGACGGCGGCCTCGGGCCTGACCTGCTTCGCGGTGGGGACGGCAACGACATGATCACCGGCGGCGGTGGGCGTGACTTCGCCTGGGGCGGCGAAGGGAACGACACGCTGAACGGCGGCCCAGGAGGCGACTACCGGCTCTGGGCAGGCGCCGGCGACGACACCGTCAACGGCGATGCCGGGCCGGACCGGATCTGGCTGGGCGCCGGGACGGACACCGCGAACGGTGGCGCCGGCGACGACCGGATTCACGCCGCGGCGGACGACGGGGCCGTCGACACCATCACCTGCGGTGACGGGGTCGACCGCGTCGTCCTACGCACCGGCGACGTCGCCGCTGCGGACTGCGAGACAGTCGTCTTCGCGTCGTAGTCCTACGAGTTCGGGGTCTGGAGTCGAAGCCCGCCGAAAGGCGGGCTTCGCTCTTCCGGCCAAGATTTACGAGTCGCTAACGAGACCCTTACGGAAAGCGCATCGGCGCCTCAAATTCACCTGTTTCGCTTCGCCGTGACGATTCCGTCCTTACTGAAGGAGCTCTCGATGCGAAGGATTCTCTTGCTCCCGGTCACAGTCGGCGCGCTGCTGCTCGTTGCGCCGGCCTCTGCGGCCGTGATCCGGGGCACGCCCGGCAACGACTCGCTGACCGGTACCGACCGGCGTGACTTCATCTACGCTCGCGCCGGAGACGACACGGCGAGCGCCGGCGGCGGCAGCGACTTTGTCTTCGGGGGCCGGGGTGACGATGCCCTGTCCGGCGACGACGGCCGGGACTTCCTCTTCGGCGGCCCGGGCAACGACACGCTCGAAGGGGGCGACGGGCCGGATAGGGCATGGGCCGGGCGCGGCGCCGACACGCTTCAGGGCGGCGACGGGAACGACGTCCTCCACGCAGCAGCCGACGACGGCGAGGTCGACTTCGTCGACTGCGGCCCCGGCGATTTCGACCGCGCGGTCATCCGCGCCGGCGACGTTGCGGTGGACTGCGAGCGGGTGCGCAGCCTTCCACCCGGCGAGCCGCGCCCGCGGGGCGAGCGGATTCACGGAACGCCGGGAGGCGACGTGCTCACGGGCACGGAGCGTCGCGACTTCATCTTCGGCAAGGCCGGAAACGACGCGATCGACGGCCTCGGCGGCAGCGACTTCCTCTTCGGCCAGGCCGGGGACGACTCGGTCGTGGGCGGCGACGGCGTCGATTACGCCTGGGGCGGAAGCGGCAACGACACCCTCGCAGGCGGTCTCGATGACGACTGGCTCTGGGCCGGTTGGGGCACCGACTCGCTCTTCGGCGACGACGGCAACGACCGGCTGTTCGCCGGTGCGGACGACGCGGCCGTGGACAATCTCGATTGCGGAGCGGGCGACCGAGACCGGGCGTTCATCCGGCCCGGCGACGTAGCGGTGAACTGCGAGCACGTGCGGACGCTTGCGAGCTAGCTCCGAGGACGATTCCGCGTAGCGAGGCCCGCTGTCAAGCGGGCCTCGCGCTTGCAAGGAAGTGTTTCGCGAAACCGGTGTCGGGAACAAGACGCACCGGTATCGCCAAGCTCTGTCAGGGGGAACTGATGAAGAAAAGCAGGGGCCTCTTGGTCCTGTTCGCGTTCGTCCTCGCGCTCGGTGTGATCCAGCCAGTGAGCGCGGGCCCGGATACCGAGACTCTTCGTTACAACGTCCTCTTCAAGGGGACCGCGACCCAAGACGGCTTCTCCATTGAGGGAGGACGGGCGGCGGCCCTCGCTGCTGTCGCCGACGCGGGAGGGACGGTTCTCTTCGATCTGACGAAGCAGATCGGCGTCGTCACCGCTCTCTCGGCCGATCGCGCGTTCGCGGAGGCGCTGCGCGGCTCGGCCGCAGTCGAGGAGGTCGGCGCGGACTTCGTCTGGAAGGCGTTCCCGAGCACCGAAGAGGCGCTCGCAAGCGGTCAGCTGACGCAGGTGGACGCCGACGGTGTCCCCGGCGGTGGGCCGCAGCCTCACGCCGACCCGTTGGAGCCGATGCAGTGGAGCATGATGAACATCCAGGCACCGCAGGCACACGCGATTCAGGCCGGGTCGCCACTCGTCGAGGTGGGCATCCTCGACTCGGGGGTGGACTCGACACACGTTGACCTGAGCGCGAACGTGAACTGCGTCAAGGCGCGGGACTTCGTTCCGCTCGGGCCGGGCATCGCGGTCGGCGGTCCGTGCAACGACAACCAGTTCCATGGGACGCACGTGGCCGGCATCGTGGCGGCCAAAGCGAACGGCGTCGGCGTCGTCGGCGTCGCGCCCAACGTGACCCTCGTGCCCGTCAAGGTGTGCGACGCGCTCGGGTACTGCTACTCGAGCTCGACGGCCGCCGGCATCACGTACGCGGGTGACGCGAAGCTCGAGGTCATCAACATGAGCTTCTTCGTCGACGACAACGAGTTCCTGCAGTCGACCGAGTACAAGTGCATGAGCGACCCGGTTCAGCGGGCCTTCCGGCTGGCCAACGAGCGGGCGATCCAGTACGCCCGCAACCAGGGCGTCGTCCCGGTCGCGGCGCTCGGGAACTCCGACGACGACCTCGCCCACCCGCCTGAGCCGTACGAGAACGAGTGCGACGTCGTCCCGGCTGAGACCCAGGGCGTTGTCGGCACCTCGGCGCTCGGGCGCGTAAATCAGAAGGCCGGTTACTCGAACTACGGCTTCGGGAAGGTCGACGTTGCGGCGCCGGGCGGGGCCGGTACGACCGGTGACTGCGAAAACACCGTCATTTCGACGATTCCCCTCGGAACGGGGTACGGCTGCTTCCAGGGCACATCGATGGCCTCGCCGCATGCGGCGGGCGTCGCGGCGCTGATCGTGAGCCAGTTCGGGAAGGAGGGGACCGACGCCGGCGAGCTGGACGTGGTCATGAGGCCGCAACGCGTGGAGGACTTCCTCCAGTCGACGACCATTGACCAGGGCCTTCCCGGCTACGACGAGTGCTTCGGCAACGGCCGCATCAACGCGCTCCGCGCCGTCCAGCACGACACGGCGAACGTCTACGACCCGACGGCGCCCTTCTGTCCCGAGTACGAGGAGTAGTGCGCTGACGTAACGCCGTTGAGGGCGGCGCGGAGCGAAGCGACGTAAGTGCGCAGAGCTTCCGCGCCGCCCTCCTCGGCCACTTCGATCGCCCGGCTGCCCACAACGACTCCGTCGGCCAGGGAAGATGCGGCGGCAGCCTGCTCCGGCGTCGCGATGCCGAAGCCGGCGAGCAGCGGCACCTCCGTCACTGATCTCGCTCGCTCGACAAGGTCGCCGAGCTGGGCCGACACCTGCTCGCGCGCGCCCGTTGTCCCCGTCACCGAGACGAGGTAGAGCCAGCCGTCCGTGCGCTCTCCGGCGAGGCGAATCCGCTCCGTCGGCGTCGTGGGTGCCACGAGCTGCACGCGGACCAGGTCAGGCTGTGCCTCGATTGGCAGGTCGGCGACGATGAGGCCCGTCGCGCCGGCCGCGCGGGCGTCGACCTCGAAGCGCTCGTACCCGTAGGCCTCGAGGATCGACGCATAGGTCATCGGGAGCAGCGGTACGTCGACGCGTGACCGAACCTCGGCGAGGCACTCGAGGCAGGCATGGGTCCGCATTCCGGCGGCGAGCGCCCGCTCGCCCGCGAGGCGGATGACCGGCCCGTCAGCGAGCGGATCCGAGAAGGGGAAGCCGATCTCGAGCAGGTCGGCGCCGCCGGCGACGGCAGCCTCCGCGAGCTCGGGCGTCTCCGGCCCGGCCATGAGGTAGATCGAGAGCCTCTTGTGGGGGCGAGGCATGCCTCGCCCTAAGTCTGACCTAGAACCACGGAAAGATCCTTGTCCCCGCGGCCGGAAAGCCCGACGAGGAGGAGCTCCTCCTCGAGCGTGAGCGCGTGCGCGATCGCGTGCGCCGGCTCGAGCGCCGGCAGAATCCCTTCGCGCTCGGCCAGGAGGTGGAAGGCGGCGAGCGCCTCATCATCTGTGGCTGGCACGTACGCCGCGTGCCCGCTGTCCCGCAGGTGGGCATGCTCGGGGCCGACACCCGGGTAGTCGAGGCCGGCTGAGATCGAGTGGGCGTCGAGGATCTGCCCGTCCTCGTCCGCGAGGATCGACGAGCGAGAGCCGTGGAGGACGCCGGCGCGGCCGCTCCCGAGACTGGCCGCCCCGGCGGCTTCGACCCCGATCAACCGCACACCGGGATCATTCAGGAAGCCGGCGAAGAGGCCGATCGCGTTCGAGCCGCCGCCGACGCAGGCGACGACTGCTTCCGGCAGGCGGCCCTCCGCCTCGAGGATCTGCTCCCGCGCCTCGCGGCCGATCACCGCCTGGAGGGCGCGCACGATCTCCGGGTAGGGATGCGGCCCCGCGCAGGTCCCGATGAGGTAATGCGTGGTCTCGACGTTCGTGATCCAGTCGCGGATCGCCTCGCTGAGCGCTTCCTTGAGGGTCTTCGTTCCGAACTCGACAGGCCGCACCTCGGCCCCGAGGAGGCGCATGCGCTCGACGTTGGGATGCTGCCGCCGCATGTCCTCGGAGCCCATGTAGACGACGCAGTCGAACCCGAAGCGGGCGCAGACGGTTGCCGTCGCGACGCCGTGCTGGCCGGCTCCGGTCTCGGCGACGATTCGCTGCTTCCCGAGCCGGCGCGCGAGAAGCGCCTGCCCCAGAGCGTTGTTGATCTTGTGCGCGCCGGTGTGGCAGAGGTCCTCACGCTTCAGGTAGATCGTGCGGCCCTCGGCGAGGCGCTCGGTGCGGTAGAGCGGGGTGGGCCGGCCGACGTACGTCCGCTGGAAGTGTGCGAGCTCGGCCTGGAAGGCGTCGTCCTCGCGCACCTCTGACCATCCCTGCTCGAGCTCCTCGAGCGCAGGGACGAGCGTCTCCGGCACGAAGGCGCCTCCATAGGGCCCGAAGAACCCACGTTGTGCCACCTTCATCGGGCCGCCTCCACGAACGCGCGGATCCGCTCGTGGTCCTTGATTCCGAGCTCGAGCTCGAGGCTCCGGCTGGCGTCCACGCACCACGGGCCCACAGCCTTGATCGCGGCGCCGACGTTCTCGGGCCCGAGACCGCCCGCGAGCAGGACGCGGCCTTCGCTTCGCGCCGCCCGCGCCCAATGCGCTTCGTCTTCTTCCAGCCAAGGCAGGTCGAGGACTGCCGCGACAACCTCGCCGTCCCTGAGGAGGACGCCGTCGCGCGACCGGTGGCCGTTTTCCTGCGCATACAGCTGAACGAGGTCGGCGCCGACGTCGCCGGGCTCGCCGACGAAGACGCCGACGGAGAGCATCGTGTCGGGGACGGGCAGAACTCCCGGCGCGCGGCGCGGGCTCTCGGCGAGCACGAATCCCGCCAGGTCGGCGCCGGCCTCGGCCGCCGCGGCCACGTCCTCCTCACGAGTCAGGCCGCAGACCTTTACGAGCGGGCGGGCGACGAGCTCTCCCAGCTTCGCCGCCGGATCTGGGGCGCGCATGAGCGCCGACCCCACGAGAACCGCGCTCGCGCCCGCGAGCTCGGCGGCCGCACCGTGCGCGCGGGACGAGATGCCGCTCTCGGCGACGACGATGCGATCCCGGGGAGCCTTGGCCACGAGTTCGAGCTGGGCACGGCGGTCGATCGCGAACGTGCCGAGGTCGCGGGCGTTCAAGCCGATCACGGCCGCGCCGAGCGAGACCGCACGCTCGAGCTCCCCCTCGTCGTGCGCCTCCACGAGCGCATCCAGTTTGAGCTCTGCGGCTGCACGCATGAGCTCGCCGGTGGTGGCGTCGTCCAGATCCCGGAGCAAGAGCAGAATGGCGTCGGCTCCATTCGCGCGGGCCTCGAAGAGGGCCGCGCGATCTCTGAAGAAGCCCTTGGCGAGGAGGGGAAGGCTCGTCCTCGGCCGCGCAGCCCGGAGATCCTCGATGGAGCCCCCGAACCGTTCGTCGACGAGAATCGAGACGGCCGCGGCGCCGGCTGCCTCGAATTCGCGCGCGAGCCGGCCGGGATCGGCGTCGGGGCGGAGGTCACCCGCCGAGGGGGAGCGACGCTTCACCTCGGCGATCGCAGAGAGCCCGGGCGCCCGGAGCGCGTCGGCGAAGCGGCCCATCAGGCGGCCGCTCGCTCTTTCGAGAAGCTGATCAGAGCCTCGAGCCGCTCACCCGCTGCGCCCGAATCGACCGCTTCGGCGGCGAGGGCGTAACCCTGGCCGAGATCTCGGGCGTGCCCACCGGCGGCGATGGCCCCGGCTGCGTTCAGCAGGACGGACTCGCGTTTCGGCCCCGCGGCTCCGGCGAAGATCTCCCTGATCGTCGCGGCGTTCTCCTCGGGTGTTCCTCCGGCCAGGTCGCCGGGGCGGCAGCGAGGGACGCCGAACTCCCGCGGATCGATCTCGCGCCGCCGCACACGTCCCCCTGCGACTTCGCAGACGAGATTCGGGCCGGCCGGGGAGAGCTCGTCGATCCCGCCCGCCCCGTGGACGACGAAGGCCCGCGTGGCCCCCAGACTCGCCAGCACCGCGGCAATCGTGGGGACGAGCTCGGGCGCGTAGACCCCCACGACCTGGGCGCGGGCGCCCGCCGGGTTCGTGAGCGGACCGAGCACATTGAAGACAGTCCTCGCGGCCAGCTCGCGCCTGACGGGACCGGCGTGGCGCATGGCCGGGTGGTGTGAAGGGGCGAAGAGGAAGCCGAAGCCGAGCTCGTCGATCGAGCGCTCGATCCGCTCGGGGGGCTGCTCGAGCTCGAAGCCGAGCGCCTCGAGCACGTCCGCCGAGCCCGAGGCCGACGAGACGGCGCGGTTCCCGTGCTTCGCGACACCGGCGCCGGCCGCCGCTGCGACGAGGGCGGCGGCCGTTGAGATGTTGAACGTGCCCGCGCCGTCGCCGCCCGTCCCAGCAGTGTCGACGAGGTCTTCACGCTTCGGCCTCACCACCACGGCGTGGGCCCGCATCGCCTCGGCGCAGCCGGCGATCTCCTCGGCCGTCTCCCCTTTGACACGGAGGGCCACGAGGAAGCCGCCGATCTGCCCGGGAGTCGCTTCGCCGGCCATGATCTCCAACATCACCTCCCGCGCCTGGCTACGTGGAAGGTCATGACCCTCCAGCAAGCGGGCGAGCGCCTGCTGGATCATCGGCGCCCCTCGAGGAAGTTCTTGCCCAGCGCGGGTCCAGCCGGGGTGAGGACCGATTCGGGATGGAACTGGATGCCGTCGATCGGGAGCTCGCGGTGCCGTACGGCCATGACCTCCCCGTCTTCCGTCGTCGCGCATATCTCGAGCGAGTCCGGGACGGCCGTCGCCGCGAGCGAGTGGTAGCGGCCGGCCTCGAGCGGGTCGGGCAGGCCCTCGAAGAGCCCGCGCCGGTCGTGGCTGACCGCGCTCGCCTTGCCGTGTACGAGGCGGCGCGCCGAGCCGACCTCGCCGCCGAAGGCCTCCACGATCGCCTGGTGGCCGAGGCAGACGCCCAGCGTTGGGATCCGCGGCCCGAGCCGCTTCACGATCTCGATCGTGGCCCCCGCGTCGCCCGGCCTCCCCGGCCCCGGGGAAATCACGAGGTGGCTCGGCGCGAGCCGCTCCGCCTCGTCCGCATCGAGCGCGTCGTTTCGCAGGACGGTTACCTCGGCGCCGAGCTCCTGGAAGAGATGGGCCAGGTTGTACGTAAACGAGTCGTAGTTGTCGATGAGCAAGATCACGCGCTCTCGGCCTCCTCGATCGCGGCCTCGAGGGCGGCGAGCTTGCGCAGGCACTCCTCGTGCTCGGCCGCCGGATCGGAGTCGGCGACGATCCCCGCACCCGCCTGGAGGCGCGCGAGCCCGTCCGTCAGCACGACGGTGCGGATCCCGATGCACGTGTCGAACGCGCCTCCGGGAAGCGCGTAGCCCACCGCTCCGGCGTAGGGCCCGCGCCGGTAGCCCTCGAGCTCGGAGATGATCTGCATGGCCCGGATCTTCGGCGCTCCCGAGACCGTGCCGGCCGGAAAGCAGGCGCGCAGCAGGTCGAAGGAGCCGTGCCCGGGGAGGAGCTCACCCGTCACCTCCGAGACGAGGTGCGTCACGTGCGAGTAGCGCTCCGGCTCGAGGAAGCGGCCGACGCGGACGGAGCCCGCGCGACAGACTCGCGAAAGGTCGTTACGGCCGAGGTCGACGAGCATGACGTGCTCGGCCCGGTCCTTCTCCGAGGCAAGCAGCTGCGCTGCGTCGCCGTCGCCCGGCGCCGCCGTTCCGGCAATCGGGTTGACGCTGGCGCGGTCGCCCTCCAGCTTGACCAGCGTCTCCGGGGAGGAGCCGACGAGCGCGATCCCGTCGAGGTCGAGGAGGAAGTGGTAAGGGGAGGGGTTGATGCGGCGGAGCGACCGATAGAGCGCGAGGGCAGAAGCGTTCGTCGGTCGCTCCGCTCGCTGCGAAAGGACAATCTGGAAGGCATCGCCGGCGCTGATGTACTCCTTGGCGCGGCGAACGCCTGCCTCGTAGACGGCCTGCGAGGGGAAACGACTCGTGTGGGCACGTCCTTTCGGGCCATGGCCGGGTGCCTGGCACCGGGACATGTCCGAAAGGAGCACGCGTTCGAGCTCGTCGCGGTCGCCGGCGAGGACCTCGGCCACGCTCGCCACGTGGTCGAAGCGCACGAGGGTGTCCGCGACGACGAACCGGCTCTCGGGGAGGTCCGGTCCGTCGGCCGGAAGGGTGACCGTCGGCTCGAGCTCTGCGATGTGGTCGTAGCCGAGATAGCCCACGACCGGCCGTCCGGCGGCGAGCTCGCGCTCGGCCTGCTCGAAATCGACGAGTCGCTTGCCCGCGCCGACGAGGCTGTAGCGGCCCAGGCGTCCCTTCTCGACCGACTCGAGGAGAAAGCTCGCCGGCGCTCCCCGGCGCAGCCTCAGGTAGGCCCCGAGCGGGGTGATCAGATCGGCGTGGATGTCGGTGGCAATCGTCATGGCAAAACAAAGACCCTTTCGGGTCTTCGAGCGGAACGGGCTGTCGAGGCCTCTCAGGTCAGCAGGCAAACGCTCCCGCTCCGCTCGCGGCGCCAAGCCCACCCGGTGCGGACGGAAGCTGTCATTGCTCAGAGAGTACGGCACAGGCGCAAGGCCTGTCAATAATCCCGTTGGTGGTGGCCCAGCACCCAGTCCGCCTGATCGTCGAGGACGATCTCAGGCGCTCGCGTCTGACGGTCTTTTTCCGGCTCCTCCTCGCCATACCGCACTTCGTGTGGTTCATCCTCTGGTCGATCGGCGCCGTCCTGGTCGCGATCGTCAACTGGTTCGCCACGCTGATCCTCGGGCGCTCCCCCGGCTGGGCGCACGGCTTCCTTGCGGCGTACGTCCGCTACGCGACACACTTGTACGCCTACCTCTACCTGGCGGCCAATCCGTATCCGGGTTTCACGGGCGAACCGGGGAGCTATCCGGTCGACGTCGAGATCGACGATCCGGCCCCGCAGCGCAGGCTCGTCACGTTCTTCCGGGTATTCCTCGCGTTGCCGGCCCTCTTCCTCGTCAGCATGATCCTGGGCGGCCCAGCGGGCGGGAGTTCGCTGGGCGACGGCGGCGGCAGCAGCGACGAGACGTGGGCGCGAGTGGGGGGCCTCGCGACCGGGGTCGCGATTTTCGCGTGGTTCGCGTCGCTCGTTCGCGGGCGGATGCCGAGCGGCTTCCGCGACCTGATCGCCTGGGCGCTTCGTTATGGCGCGCAGACGTGGGCCTACCTCCTGCTGCTCACGGACCGGTATCCGTCGAGCGACCCGTTCGAGCCTCGCGGCGTCCTTCCGGAGAAGCCAGTCGCAGTGACGCTCACGCTGCGCGACGACGGGCGGCGCTCGCGGCTCACCGTATTCTTCAGGGCGTTCCTCGCATTGCCGCACCTCGTGTGGGCTGGGCTTTGGGGCATCGCCGCCTGGGTCGTGGCGGTGGCCCAGTGGTTCTTCACGCTCGCGGCGGGTCGCCCCGCTGACCCGCTGCGGCGGTTCATCGCGGGGTGGATTCGCTACCAGACGCAGGTCTACGCCTACCTTCTCCTCGCGGCGAATCCCTTCCCGGCCTTCGGCGAAACCCCGTCGTATGCGCTCGCGGTCGAGATCGAGCCGGCCGGAGGGCAGCGCCGCCTCGTCACGTTCTTCCGCCTGCTCCTGGCCTTCCCGGCGCTCCTAATCGCGAGCTCGCTCCTGTTCGTCGCATTCTTTGCCGCCGTGCTCGGCTGGTTTGCGGCTCTCGCGCTCGGCCGCATGCCCGAGGGCCTTCGAAACGTGGTCGCTTACGCGGTCCACTACTCGGCGCAGGCCGATGCCTACGCGCTCCTGGTGACGGAGCGCTACCCGTATAGCGGCCCCCGAGGCTCGGCCCCGGAGGTCGAGGAAGAGCCTTTCGAGCCGGAGCCCTTCCCGATATAGCCCGGCGGCGGCTGCTTCCTACGGTCGCGATCGTTGCGCTCGCGGGCATCTGGGCGAGCGCGGCCTACTTTCTCTCGCGTTCGATCGTCCCCTCGGGTCTCGAGCTGCCGGATATCGACTCGGCGCGCAGGTTCGGGGAGCGCCAGCTCGACAGGGCGAGCGACTACGACAGGTTCCTGCGCATCGAGTTTGTCGTCTCGCAGGTGGCGGTCCTGGCCGTTCTGGCCGCCTACGCCGCTTGGGGCGCGCGCTTTCTCCGAGAGTCTGCGGCGGGGCGGATCGGCTCGGGAATGCTCCTCGCGATGCTCGGACTCGGGTTCCTCTGGTTCGCGCAGCTTCCGTTCGGCCTGGTCGAGCTCTGGTGGCAGAGGCGGCACGGCATCTCGGAGCAGGACTACGTGACCTGGACGGTCGACACGTGGTTCGCGCTCGGCTGGGAGTTCCTGTTCATCTGCCTTGCGATCGTCATCGTCATGGGTTTGGCCGGTCCCCTACCGAACTGGTGGTGGGTCCCCGGAGGCGCGGTCTTCGTCGGCCTCGCTGCGCTCTTCGCCTTCGTCCTCCCGTATCTCCTGCCCGCACAGAGGGCGCTCCGTGATCCAGCGGTCGAGGCCGCGGCCCGCCGCTACGAGGCGGAGCTCGACTTGCCTCGGATCCCGATACGGGTGCAGGAGATGCGCACCTACACGTCTGCGCCGAATGCCGAAGCCGCTGGACTCGGACCGACGCGGCGCGTGCTCCTCTGGGACACGCTCCTGGACGGACGCTTCCGCGATGACGAGGTCAACGTCGTCATCGCGCACGAGCTCGGCCATCACGCCCGCGAGCACATCGCGAAGGGAGTTGGCTGGTACGCGCTCTTCGCATTTCCCGGCGCGTTCGTGATCGCGCGCGCGACCCGACGACGCGGCGGCATGCGCCGGCCGGAGGCTGTCCCGCTCAGTTTGTTCGTCTTGGTGGCGCTTTCGTTCGCCGCCTTACCGCTCCAGAACGCGATCACCCGGCGAATGGAGGCCGAAGCGGACTGGCTCGCGCTCGAGACGACGAAGGATCCGGAGGCCGCGGTCGCGCTCTTCGAGCGCTTCTCGACCACCGGGCTCCAGGATCCCAGTCCACCGGCGTGGTCGTACTTGCTCGTGCAGTCGCATCCGACCATCGAGCAGCGGATCGCGATGGCCGAGGCTTGGCGCCGCCGAACCGGCCGCTGAGGCTACTCTGACCTCGTGAGCCGCTCAGTCATCGTTTCCGCTGTCCGCACGCCGTTCGGGAGGCTCGGCGGCGGGCTGAAAGACCACCAGGCGCCCCAGCTCGGAGCGGTCGCAATCCGAGGCGCGCTTGAGCACGTCGACGTCGCCGCCGACGAGATCGAATACGTGATTATGGGCCAGGTGCTCCAGGCGGGTGCCGGCCAGGCCCCCGCGCGCCAGGCGGCCTTCGGCGCGGGACTCCCGATCGAGGTGCCTTCCGACACGATCAACAAGGTCTGCGCCTCGAGCATCCGTGCGGTCGAGATCGCCGACCAGATGATCCGTGCCGGCGACTCGAGCGTGATCGTCGCGGGGGGGATGGAGTCGATGTCGAACGCGCCGTACCTCCTCAAGAAGGCCCGTTTCGGCTACCGGCTCGGCGACGGCACCCTCATCGACTCGATGACCTACGACGGTCTGACCTCGAGCTTCGACAAGAAGCACATGGTCGAGCAGGCATCGTTCGTCTCCCGCGAGCTCGGGATCTCACGCGAGTCGCAGGACCAGTGGGCGCTGCGCTCCCACCAGCGGGCGGTGCACGCCATCGACAACGGGCTCTTTGAGGACGAGATCGTGCCGGTCGGAGATGTGGCCGTCGACGAGGGCCCGCGGCGAGACACCTCGCTGGAGAAGCTCTCCCGGCTGCGGCCGGTCTTCGACTCGAGCGGGACGACGACGGCGGGCAACGCGCCGGGAGTGAACGACGGCGCCGGCGCGCTCGTGGTCACGAGCGAGGAGTTCGCGCGGAAGCGCGGCCTCGAGATCTTGGCGACGATCGTCTCCCAGGCTTTCGTCGCGGACGAGTTTGCGTACCTGGCGAGGACGCCCGCGACGGCCGGTCACAAGGCACTCGAGAAGGTGGGGAAGACGATCGACGACGTCGAGCGTGTCGAGCTGAACGAGGCATTTGCGTCCGTGGTCGTGAACGCCACGAAGATGCTCGGCGCCGACCCGGAGCGCGTGAACGTGAACGGCGGCGCGGTCGCGCTGGGACACCCGATCGGCGCTTCGGGCGCGCGCATCCTCTCGACGATGATCTACGAGCTGCGCCGGAACGGCGGGGGACTGGGGCTCGCCGCCATCTGCTCGGGCGGCGGCCAGGGCGACGCTCTTCTAATCGAAGTGTGAGGAGGGGGCTCGCGGGGGAACCCCCGCTAACCCTCGACGAGGATCAGCGGCTCCTCGGTCTTCGCCGTGCCGATGACCCGGCCGAGCGAAGGGTCGATGATCGTGAAGCGCTTCGAGCTCTCGTGGGGGAGCAGGCGTAGCGGGCTGCTCGCCGGGCGGCGCGGCGTCCTGGCCCCCGACGCCGAGGGCGAGCGCGATCGCGACGAAGAAAGATCGAAGCATCACGAGGAATTACACCCGGGGCGGGCCCGGAGTTCCAGCTACGCTCCGCCGCCGTGGAGCTCGAGCGGGTGCTCGTCGTCGGGGCCGGCCAGATGGGCGGTGGGATCGCTCAGGTCATCGCTGCTTCGGGCCGGACGGTGTATTTGCACGACGCCGCGCCGGGTGCGGTCGAGCGCGGGCTCGAGACCATGCGCAAGAGCCTGCAGCGGCTCGCCGCGAAAGGCGAGGCACCCGAGCCGGAGGAGGTGCTCGGGCGAGTCGAGCCTGTCGAAGACCTTGTCGAGGCCGACCTCATGATCGAGGCCGTGGTCGAGGACGCCGAGGTGAAGAAGGACATCTTCCGGAGGGCCGACGCGATGCTCCCGGTCGAGGCCATCCTCGCGTCGAACACCTCCTCGATCCCGATTGCGTCGCTCGCGGCGGCGACCAACCGGCCGGACCGTGTGATCGGCATGCATTTCTTCAACCCGGTGCCCGTGATGGCCCTTGTCGAGGTCGTTCGCGCCCAGGAGACATCCGACGAGACGGCGGCGGCGGTGAACCGGCTCGCGACGGAGCTTGGCAAGACCGCAGCCGAGGCCCGGGACTTCCCAGGCTTCGTCTCGAACCGCATCCTCATGCCCTTCATCAACGAGGCCGTTTGGGCGCTCCACGACGGGGTCGCCGAGCCAGATGCGATCGACACGATCGCGAAGCTCGGCTTCAACCACCCGATCGGGCCGCTTGCGCTCGCCGATCTCATCGGCCTCGACACGTGCGTCGCGATCATGGAGGTGTTGCGCGAGGGCCTCGGCGACGACAAGTACGCGCCGTGTCCGCTTCTGCGTGAGCACGTCGCCGCGGACCGCCTGGGCCGCAAGTCCGGCCGCGGCTTTTTCGACTACCCCTAAAGAGTTAGGTCTTCCGGGCCGACAAGTATCCGCAAGGGGTAAGCATGCGGATCTTGCTTGTCGACGACGACGCCGGACTTCGGTCTCTCTTACGGACGACGTTCGAGGCCGTCGACGTCGACCTGGACGAGGCGGGCGGCGTCGCCGCGGCACGTTCGGCGATCCGCGCCGCGAGGCCGAACGTGGTCGTCCTCGACGTCAGGCTCCCCGACGGCGACGGCCTCTCTTTCTGCCGAGAACTGAAGGCGGAGCCGGCTACGCAGGGCATCGCCGTCGTGCTCTTGACCGGGTCGGAAGGCGTGACCTCTGAGAACGGGATCGCCGGCGCCGACGCGTTCATGCGCAAGCCGTTCAGCCCGCTCGAGCTCCTCGCCGTCGTGGAGCGGCTCGCCGGCGGACTCCATCCGTTTCCTTTTCGGGCCTCGAAGAAGCACGGGCTCGAGGAGCAGCTGCAGCTGTACGCCCGAGACCTCCGGCATTTGCTCGAGATCGAGCGTGGACAGCGGCTGCTCCTGCAGGAGGCCTACCAAGAGACGGCCATGGCGCTGGCAACCGCGCTCGAGTCGAAGGATTCAGGCACCCGCCAGCACTGCCAGCGGGTGCAGCGCTACGCGGTATTGCTCGCGCGCGGGGCGCGCGCCGACATCGTCGACGACCCGAGCGCCGAATACGGGTTCTTGCTCCACGATGTCGGGAAGATCGGGATTCCGGACCGAATCCTGCTCAAGCCGGCGCCGCTCACCGACGAGGAGCGGCGCCAGATGAAGACGCACACGATCCTCGGCGAGCAGATGCTGAGCGGGGTCACCCTCCTGCAGGGAACCGGCCTCAGCGTCGTCCGCTCGCACCACGAGCGGTGGGACGCGCGCGGTTATCCGGACCGGCTGGAGGGCTCAGACATCCCGCTCGGGGCACGGATCTTCGCCGTCGCCGACGCGCTCGACGCCATGACGAGCAACCGGCCCTACCGGCGTGCCCGCCCATGGGACGACGCTGCGCGCGAAATCGTGGGCGAGTCGGGCGGCCAGTTCGACCCGGCGATCGTGGACGCCTTCCGCGAGTGCGAGCCCGAACTGCGAGCCGTCCACACCGAGCTCGCTGTCGCTTAACAACCCTTTCGCGGTATCGCCACGGGCGCTCGCGACGCCGATCACCAAGTCGATGCGGCGCGTGCTCGCCCCTCTCGTCGGCGCTCTTGTCGCTTTGGGCGTCTCGGGCTGTGCCGGCGCCGAGGGTCAGCAAGCTCAGGAGCTCTTGCTCCAGTCGGAGCAGGCGGTTGCCAGCGTCGAGTCCTTCCGCTTCGCCGCTCGCTTCTGGACGTCCGGAGCGGACCAGAGCCTGACGATGGTCATGAAGGGCGGGGGCTACTCGAAGGGAAAGCGTGCCGGCGACTTCTTCGTGCAAGCGAGCGTCGAGGGCGTTCCCGGCTTCACCGGCTTCACGATGGTGTCGCGGAAAGGCGCGGTCTCCATGAACGCGGGCGGGGGATGGGTTCCCGTCCCGGCCGATGCCGCCGCTGCGCAGCAGAACGCAGCGCTGGGCGGGTTCGACTTCACGCCGTACATCAAGGACGTCGACGTGGAGCAGGGCAAGCTGGTCGGAGGCGAGCCGATGACGAAGATCACGGGCGTCATCGACACCGAAGGGCTGGTGGACGGCGTGCTTGGCCAGCTCGGCGGTGTCTCCGAGCTCAGCGGCGTCGGCGCCTTCGGGGCGGCGTTCGAGGACACGCGCGCGGTCATCTACCTGTCCGAGGTCACACACCTGCCGATGCGCGGTCTTCTCGACATGACGGTGAAGGTGCTCGACGAGAGCGTGACCATGCACCTCGATTACGCGCTTCAGGGCGTGAACGAGGCGGTCAAGATCCCAAATCCGGCGTAGGCCGGGCCTATACTCGCCGCCGTGATGGCGAAGCGTGACGAGCCCGTAAGGCTCACGCGGATCTACACGAGGGGCGGCGACGCGGGCGAGACGAGTCTCGGCGACGGCACGCGGGTGCCCAAGACCGACCGGCGCCTCGAGGCCTACGGGACGGTGGACGAGCTCAACTCGTTCCTCGGCTTCGCACTGGCCGCCGGTGACCTGCCGGAGGAGTTCCGTGGGTGGCTAGGGCAGGCGCAGAACGACCTCTTCGACGTGGGCGCCGACTTGTCCGTACCGCTCTCCGACAAGAAGCGTGAGCGCCTGCGGGTCACGGAGCAGCAGGTGGAACACCTCGAGCAGCTCTGCGACCTCGTGAACGAGCGCCTCGAGCCCTTGCGGAGCTTCGTCCTACCGGGAGGAACCGAGGCTTCCACCCGCCTTCACATCGCCCGCTCCGTCTGCAGGCGCGCCGAGCGGGCGACGGTTGCGCTCGCCGAGGAGACGGACGTGAATCCCGCCGCCCTGGCGTATCTGAACCGGCTCTCCGACTTGCTCTTCATCCTCGCGCGCGCGGCGAATCGCGGCCCGGAAATCCTCTGGAAGCCTGGGAGCTCCTCCTAGCGGCCGGCGGATCGTTCCTCGCCGGGCTGCTCGGCGGGATGGCGGGGCTCGTCCTCGGCAGCCTGCGTCTTCCCGTGATCCTGCTCGCCTCGGGTAACGCCGCGGCCGCGGCCGGGACGAACATCGCCGTCAGCGCCGCGGCCGCCCTCACCGGAGCGGTGACCCACGCCCGCGCGGGTCGCGTCGACTGGAGGGTGGCCGCGTGGATGACGCCGCCATCGGTCGCTGCGGCATTCCTCGGTGGCTATCTGAGCGGTGCCGTTGCCGAAGAGATCCTCCTTGCCGCCATCGCGGCCGTCCTCGCGTGGAGCGGCGTCGACCTCCTGCTCGAGCTCCGAGCCCCGCGGCCCTCGCGACGGCCCGCCGCGGTCGCTTCTCTGGCCGGGGTGCTGATCGGCTTCCTCGGCGGCGCGGTCGGGCTCATCCTCGGCACGCTCCGACTACCTGCGCTTCTGGGAAGCATCGGCCTCTCCGCTCACCGGGCCGTGGGGACGAACCTCGTCGTCGGGTTCTTCCTCGGCGTCTCGGGCTTCCTCGGGCATCTCACCCGGCTCGAGGTCGAGTGGGCCGTGCTCGGCGTCAGCCTCGCAGGTGCCTTGCCGGGAGCTTGGCTCGGTGCCCGACTGACCGGCCGCCTGTCCGAGCTCGCGCTCCGACGCGCGATCGGCGGCGTTCTCCTTGCCGCCGCGGCGGCGATCGGAACCGCAGCGCTCGTTTAGAAGCGGCCGGCGACCCGGCGGACGGTAGCCAGAGCGAGGCGCGTGAGCCGCTGATCCCAGAAGACGATCTCGGACGGCTCGGCGGCGGGGCTTTGCCAGGCGGGCACACGCCGCAGGCGCCACCACGCGAGGAGCGCGGCCATGAACGCGGCCGAGAGGAGTGCGAGCCCGAGGGCGCGCCGAAGCTTGTCGTTCGTGGAGGAGCTGGCCGGGGTGACGGAGACCCTCGGCTGCTCGCCCTGCCCGCTGGCCTCTGCTGCGGGAACCTCTGGGGCCGCCGGTGGCGTGGAAGGAACGAGGCTCGGAGGAGTGAGCCCGCCGCTCGGTGCGCTGCCGCCGGCGCTCGTCCCGCCGGTCGAGCCGCGTCCGCCGCTGCCGCTGCCGCCGGTCGACCCGCTGGTGCTCGTCCCGCTGCCGCCGAGCGAGACCGTCAGAGCGACCTTGGCGCCCGTCGGGGTGACGCCCGAGCGGCCGGCCTTGATGATGCGCCCGGCCGGAACGCTGGAGGAGCGGACCCGGCTGATCTTGCCAGGCTTGAGGCCCCGCGCGGCGAGGCGCGACTTCGCGGTCGCGAGCGTCGCCCCGCGCAGGCTCGGGACGATGACGAGCCGGTGCGTCTTGGTGCCGATGTTGCCGGCGGCATCCTTCGCGGCCACCTGGAACTTCCGCTTGTCGGAGATCTTGAACGCGCCGAGATCGACCGAGCGGGCGTCTGAACCGAGGGCGCGGAGCTCTGCGCCATTTCCGTACACCACGTACCCCGCGATCAGGCCGCTGTTGTCGGCCGAGGCCTTCCAGCTGAGCAGGAGCCGGCCTCGGCTCTTCGCGCCGCGGAAAGAGCCCGGAGCGCTCGGGCCCTGCACGTCCCGCAGCATGCTGAAGGACGAGAGGTGCAGGGTGAGGACATGCACGTCGCTACCTTCGCGATAGAAGCCGTCCTGCCAGGCGCCCGGCAGAGCCTGCCCGCTCGGCACACTCGCGATGGCGCGCCAGGCGCCGTTCTCGAGCGTCATGGGGAGCGCGTTGGCTGCACCGTTACGGATGATCACGTGGATCGGCTGGATGAAGGAATGGACTTCCCCGCCGGCGAGCGCCCAGTAGGCGGTCACGTCGAGGATGTCGCCGCTCAGCTCGAAGCCGTTGTCGACCGGTGTCGCCGGCCGCGGGTCGACGCGGAGCACGATCCAGTCGCCGGGCGCGCCGCCGCTCCAGCCGTTGGCGGGCGCCGAGACCTCGGCGCCGCCGTTGGCGGCGGCGACAGCGATGGCCAGTGCCGCGGGCCAGTTCTTCTCGATGAACGGGTAGTCGGACGCAGCGAGGCTCCAGACCGTGAAGTGGACCCGGATCGGCCGGCGGTTCCCGGCCAAATCCTCGAGCTCGCCCGCGAATGTGTGCGGGCCGTCAGCGAAGGCGAACGTATACGTGACGGTCGCGCCCACGATGACGGGACCCGGCGCAGGGGCGCCGTCGATCGACGCGTTGAAGATGGTGGCGACGTCCTCCGTGGCGGCCACGACGAGCGAGCCGGCCGCCGCCAGCAGGGCTCCCTCGGACGGGATCGAGCTGGCGAGGCTGGGCGCCGTGTTGTCGATGCGCCGATTGATGACCGGGGCGGAGGTCGTGCTGTTCCCGGCCGCGTCGGTCGCGACGACCCGCAGGTCGTAGAGGCCGTCGGCGCCGCCGGTGGTGTCCCAGGAGGCCGGCGCCGCCGACCAGCTCGCCGCTCCGGCCGGCGAGCGCTCGTACGTCACCGAGGCGACCCCCGAGCCCGAATCGCTCGTCGAGGAGGTCAGGCTCACCGTCGCCCGCAGGTAGGCGCCGGGGTCGTTCATGAGCGCGGTTGGTGCAGTGTTGTCGACCAGACGGTCTTGAACCTCAGCCGAGACGGTCACGTTCATCGCGTTGTCAGTCACGATCGCGCGGAGGTCGTACAGGCCGTCCGGCAGGAGGGTCGTGTCCCAGGCGGCGCTGTACGGCGCGGTCAGGTCGGTGCCGATCGGCGTCCACAGGCCGAGGTTCGCGGGCGAGTACTCGAATGTGACCTCGAGGACGCCCACGCCTGCGTCGCTCGGCGAGGCGGAGAGCGTCACCGATGCGCGCAGGGGACTGCCGGGGTCTACGAGCCCGCCGCCGGGGGCGGTCGAATCGATCGTCCACGTGAACGAGGCCGGCGTCGCGTCCGTCAAGCCCGCCGCATCCGTCGCACGCACACGGAAGGTGTGGCTGCCGTCCGCGAGGCCGGCGTAGCTCTTCGGGCTCACGCAGGCGGCGAAGCCGGCGCCGTCGAGCTCGCACTCGAAGGTCGAGCCGCCCTCGCTCGAGACGAATGAGAAGCTCGGAGCCGGTGAGCTGGTGGGGTCGCCCGGCGTGGAAGTGAGGGTCGTGTCGGGCGCGAGCGTGTCGATCGTCCAGGTGTGCGAATCGGGCGCGCCCACGTTCCCAGCGGGGTCGGTTGCCCGCACGTCGAACGTGTGGCCGCCGTCGGCCAGGCTGCTGTAGGCCTGCGGGCTCGTGCAGGACGCGTACGCCGCGCCGTCGAGCCGGCATTCGAATGTGGCGCCGGCCTCGCCCGTGCTGAAGGAGAAGCTCGCGTTCGCGCTGGGGCTCGGGTCGCCGGGCGCCGAGCCGATCGTCGCGACCGGGAGCGTCCGGTCGACGGTCGTGTTGACGACGTGTGCGCCCGTGTTCGAGCCGGTATCGGTCGCGACAGCGCGGACCGCCGCGTTTCCGTCCGCGGGCAGCGGCCACGAGGCGCTGTAAGGCGCCGAGCTGTCCGTACCGAGAGAGACCCACGAGCCGGTCGAGCAGTCCGTGCTGGCGTCCGTGCAGCGGAAGAATTCGACGTCGGCGATGTCGCTGTCAGGGCTCGTCGCGGTGACGGTGAAGGGATCGGCTGCGCCGGCGTTGACGAAGGCGCCGGGCGCGGTGATCGTCACGGTCGGAGGTCCGAAGTTGAGGATCCAGGTGTAGGCGGCCGGGGTCGCATCGGTGTTCCCGGCCGGGTCGGTCGCGCGCAGGCGCACCGTGTGGGAGCCGTCGGTGAGCGGGCCGAAGGTCTGCGGGCTCGTGCAGGCCTGGAACCCGCCTGCGTCGAGCTCGCACTCGAAGGTTGAGCCGCCCTCGCTCGCCGAGAACGCGAACGTCGGCGTCGGATCGGTGTCCGGGTCCGGAGGCGCGGAGTCGATGGTCGTGTTCGGCGGGGCGGTGTCGACCGTCCACGTGAAGCTCGCGGGCGAGCCGTCGGTGTTGCCGGCGGAGTCGGTCGCGCGCACGCGGACGGTGTGCGACCCGTCGCCGAGCGGCCCGGCGTACGTCTTCGGGCTCGCGCAGGCCTGGAAGCCGCCGGCGTCGAGCTCGCACTCGAAGGTGGAGCCCGTCTCGGAGGCCGAGAAGCTGAACGTCGGCGACGTGTCGTTCGTCGGATTGGCGGGGCCCGAGTCGACCGTCGTGTCGGGCGCGCCAGTGTCCACCGTCCACGTGAAGGTCGCCGGCGTCGCGTCCGTGTTCCCCGGAGGATCGGTCGCGCGCACGCGGAAGGTGTGCGGGCCGTCGCCCAGCGGTCCGGCGTACGTCGTCGGGCTCGTGCAGGCCTGGAAGCCGCCGGCGTCGAGCTCGCACTCGAAGGTCGAGCCAGTCTCGGAGGCCGAGAAGGTGAACGTGGGAGAGGTGTCGTTCGTCGGATCGCTCGGCGCCGAGTCGATCGTCGTCGACGGAGCGGTCAGGTCAGTCTTGACGACGTCGGTGGACGTGTAGATCGCCTCGTTGCCGACCCGGTCGGAGACGCGGTAGCGGTACTGCGCGCAGCTATCGGTCGCGACCGTGTTCGGGCTCGTCACGCTCGTCCACCCGCCTGTGAAGGGGTCGCAGACTCCGTCGACGAGCGGGGCGGTGCGCCGCTCGATGACCCCCGAGGAGCCGTCGACGCCGGAGAGCGCGTCGGTTCCGTCCGCCGTGGAGATCGTCACCTGCCCGTCGGCGTCGTAGCCGTCCGGGTAGGAGACCGAGCCGCCGGCCGGTCCCGCGGTGTCGGGCGTCACGGTGAAGGAGCTCGGAGCGCTGTTTCCGGCGAGGTCGAAGGCGGTGACGGCCTGTGCTCCGGAGAGGTCGGAGAAGGCGTAGATGGCCTGGTACGGGCTCGTGAAGTCGTCCAGCGGGCCGGGGAAGCGGATCCTCTCGAGGCCGGAGCCTGCGTCGCTCGCCGTCGCCGCGACAGTGAAGGTGCCGGCCTGGCCCGTGTTCACGTAGACGGTCGCGCCGGAGGCGAAGGCGAAGGGACTCGACTCGCTCAGCGTGAGCGCGGGAGCCGACGGATTCGTGCGGTCGATGCGGATGAGCGTCGAAGCGGTCTGAACCGGCTCGGCGTTCCCGACGTTGTCGACCGAGAAGTACTTGATCGTGTAGACGCCGTCGGTCGAGAGAACGACCGACGTGCCCTCAGCCGAGCTCGTCGTCGGGTTGGAGCCGTCGGTCGCGTAGTACGTCGCCGCGACGCCCGCTCCGGCGTCGCCCGGCGTCAGCGTCACCGTTACCGGTGCGGCCTGCCAGGCCGAACCGATCGAGGCGGTGTCATCCGTCGTGGTGGGCGCGGCCGTGTCGGCGGTAACCGTGAAGCCCGAGCTCGCCGTCAGCCCGGCGCGGTTGAACGCCGTCACCGTCTGCGCTCCGGAGAGGTCGCCGAAGCTATAGCTCGCCCCGTAAGGGCTCGTCGTGTCGTCGAGTGGGCCGGGGAAGCGGATCTTCTCGATCCCCGATTGCGCATCGGCGCTCGTGGCGGCGACGTCGTAGCTGCCACTCTCGCCCGTGTTGAGGTAGATCTCGGTCCCGGAGACGAAGGCGAACGGGCTCGATTCGGCGAGCATGACCACAGGAGCCGAAGGAGCCGTGTTGTCGACGGTGACGGTGCGCGTGGGCGAGGTGAACGAGTTACCCGCGGCGTCGGTCGTGACGACGTGCAGGTCGAAGTCGCCGTTCAGCGAGCTCGTGTCCCAGCTGACCGAATACGGGACAGTCGAGTCGGAGTCGATCTGCGTCCACGCGCCGCCTCCTGCCGGCCGCCGCTCGAACACCGCGACGGCGACCCCCGAGCCGGAGTCGGCTGAGTCGGACGAGACGGCGACGGTGGCGGCGAGGAAGGCGCCGTCCGCCGGAGCCGTGAGCGAGCCGGTCGGGAAGGCGCGGTCGATCGTCACGTTGACGACGTGAGCGCCGGTGTTCGCAGCCCCGTCCACGGCCAGAGCCCGAAGGGCGCGGTTGCCGTCGGCGTCGATCGTCCAAGCGGCGGTGTACGGGGCGGTCGAGTCCGAGCCGAGCGAGACCCAGCTTCCACCGGAGCAGCCGGCGCTCGCGTCGGAGCAGCGGAAGAACTCGACGTGGTCGAGGTCGCCGTCGGGGCTCGAGGCGGTGACGGTGAAGGGGTCCGGCGCCGCCGCGTTCACGAACCCGGCGGGCGCCGTGAGCGTTACCGTCGGCGAGTTGTTGTCCGCGCGCACCGTTCGCGTCGCCGAGGTGAACGAGTTGCCGGCCGCGTCGGTCGTGACGACCCGCAGGTCGTAGTCGCCGTCAGGCACCGGGTTCGTGTCCCAGTCGACTGAGTACGGTGCCGTCGAGTCGGAGCCGAGCGGCACCCACGCGCCGCCGCCGGCGGGCCGGCGCTCGAACGCGGCCGAGGTGACGCCCGAGCCGGAGTCGGCCGAGTCGGAGGCGACTGCCACGATCCCGGAGACGATGGCTCCGTCTGCAGGCGCCGTCAGCGACCCCGTCGGGTTCGTGTTGTCGAGCGTAACTGTCTGGTTCGCGGAGTCGAGCGTGTTCCCGGCCCGGTCGCTCACGCGCGCGAGGACCTCGTAGTCGCCGTCCGCCGGCTGCGAGTTCCACGTCACGGGGTAGCTCGGGCCCGTCGAGCTCGAGCCGATCAGCGTCCCCGGAGCGCAGGGCGGGCCGGCACAGCGGTAGTAGGAGATCGACTCGACGCCCGAGGTCGCGTCCGAGCCGCTCCCGGTCAGCACCTGGCCGTTTCGGATCGCGCCCGGCAGCGGATCGAGCGTGGCGATGCTGGGATTCGTGTTGTCCGCCGTGACCGCGACCGTCGCCGACGTGACCGTGTTGCCGGCGCCGTCGGCGGTGACCGCGCGCAGCTCGTAGTCGCCGTCCGTCAGCATGGTCGTGTCCCACGAGACCGAGTAGGGCGACGTCCCGTCGGAGGCGATGAGCGTCCAGGAGCCGCCGCCGGCCGGGCGCCGCTCGAAATCGACGGCGGAGACGCCGGAGCCGCCGTCGGCCGAGTCGGACGAGACCGTTACGGAGCTCCCGCGAATCGCCGCACCGTTCGCAGGAGCTGTGACGGAGCCCGTGGGCGCGGTCGCGTCGAACGTGAACGTCCGGCTAGAGGGCGTCTCGGGATTGGACGCGTTGTCCGTCGCCTTGACGCGGATCGTGTAATCGCCGTCGGCCGGGAAGCTCGCTGCGCCGAAAGCGTAGGACCAGTTGCCGCCGGCGAGGCTCGCGAGGAAGAAGGTCTCGCTCCCGGCCGAGAACGAAGCGCCGTTCCAGAAGAGGCCCGTGCTCTCACGCTCGATCGAGAGCTCGACCTTCTGGACGCCCGAGGTGGCGTCGGAGTAGGTGCCGCAGAACCCGCTCGTGGCGCAACCTGCGTTCCAGCCGGCGACGTTGTAGTTCTCCCCCGACGCCGGGAAAGTCATCGTGGAGCTCGGCGCGGTCGTGTCGACGGTCCAGGTGTAGGAGGCCGGGCTGCCGTCGGGATTACCGGCCGGGTCGGCGGCGCGGACGCGGAAGGTGTGGCTCCCGTCGGCGAGGCTGAAATAGCTCTGCGGGCTCATGCAAGCTGAGAACCCGCCGCCGTTGAGCTCGCACTCGAAGGTTGAGCCGCCCTCGGTCGCGCTGAACGTGAAGCTTGCGTTCGCCGAGCCCGACGGGTTGGACGGATTCGAATCGATCGTCGTGTTCGGGGCGACCGTGTCGATGGTGAAGGTCCGCGTCGGGCCGCCTTCGGTATTGCCGGCGTTGTCGCGCGCGCGTACGTGGACCGTGTAGCCGCCGTCGGCGGGGAAGTTCGTCGCCGGGAAGCCGTAGGCCCAGTCGCTGCCTGCGAGCGACGTCGTGAAGAACGTCTCCGATCCGGACCCGAACGCGGAGCCGTTCCAGTACAGGTCGGTAGAGACGCGCTTGAGGGAGATCTCCACCTGCTGGACGCCGGAGCCCGCGTCCGAAGCGGTGCCGCAGAGGCCGGCGCTTGCGCAGCCGGCGTTCCAGCCGGCCGTGGAATAGGTCCCGCCCGCGGCGGGGGAGGAGTAGAGCGCGCTCGGGTCGGCGTTGTCGACCCGGAAGGTCCGGCTCGGCCCGGTCTCCGTGTTGCCCGCATCGTCGCGCGCACGGGCGTGCACGGTGTACTGGCCGTCCGCCGGGAAGCTCGCCGCTGGGAAGGCGAACGACCAGTTGCCTCCGGCAAGGGCGGCCGCCGCGAAGGTCTCGGAACCCGCCCCAAAGGAGCTGCCGTTCCAGTACAGGCCTGTCGACAGCCGCTGGATCGAGACCTCGACCGCCTGCACGCCCGAGAGCGAATCGGAGTGCGACCCGCAGAAGCCCACGGTCGCGCAGCCGGCATTCCAGGCCGAATTCGCGTAGTCGCCGCCGGCGGCCGGGAATGAGAAGAGGGCACTCGGATCGGCCGTGTCGTAGGCGAACGCGCGGCTGGACGGGACCTCGGTGTTCGAGAGCTGGTCGATAGCGCGAACCCGCACGGTGTAGCTCCCGTCTGCCGGGAAGCTCGTGGCCGGGAAGCCGTAGGACCAGTTCCCGCCTGCCAGCGAGGCTGAGTTCCAGACCTCGCTCGCGCTGCCGAACGAGGTCCCGTTCCAGTAGTCGCCCGAGCCCTGGCGGATCGAGAGCTCGACGCTCTGGACGCTAGTCGTCGCGTCGGAGTGGGTTCCGCAGAACCCGCTGCCGGCGCAGCCCGCGTTCCAGCCGCCCCCGTTGTACTCGCCTGAGACGGCCGGGAAGGTGACGGTCGAGCTTGGAGCAGTCGTGTCCACGGTCCAGCTGTAGGCCGCCGGAGTCGGATCGGTGTTGCCGGCGCCGTCGCGGGCGCGGACGCGGAACGTGTGGCCTCCGTCGGAGAGGCTCGCGTAGCTCTTCGGGCTCGTGCACGCAGAGAACCCGCCTGAGTCCAGCTCGCACTCGAACGTCGAGCCGGGCTCGTCGGCGCTGAACGTGAACGTGGCGTTGGCCGAGCTGGTCGGATTCGCCGGGTTCGAGTCGATGCTCGTCTCCGGCGGGGTGGTGTCGAAGGCGAACGTGCGTGACGGACCGCTCTCCTGGTTTCCGGCGTTGTCCGTCGCGCGCACGTGCACCGTGTAGTCGCCGCCGGCCGGGAAGCTCGAGGCCGGGAAGCCGTAGGACCAGTTGCCGCCGGCGAGCGAGACCGCTTGGAAGCTCTCCGAGCCGGCGCCGAACGAGCTTCCGTTCCAGTAGAGACCGGTGGAGACGCGCCGGACGGAGATCTGCACCTGCTGGACGCCCGAGGTCGCGTCGGAGTAGGTGCCGCAGAATCCCGCGCTCGCGCAGCCCGCGTCCCAGTCCGCAGAGCTGTAGTTCCCGCCCGCAGCCGGGAAGGTGTACAGCGCGCTCGGATTCGTCGCGTCGAAGTTGAACGTCCGGCTCGCCGGCGCCTCGGTGTTGGACGCATTGTCGACCGCGCGAACCCGCACGGTGTAGCTCCCGTCGGCCGGGAAGCTCGTGGCCGGGAAGCCGTACGACCAGTTGCCGCCTGCCAGCGAGGCTGAGTTCCAGACCTCGCTCGCGCTGCCGAACGAGGTCCCGTTCCAGTAGTCGCCCGAGCCCTGGCGGATGGAGACCCCGACCGACTGGACGCCGTTCGCGTCGGCGTAGGTGCCGCAGAATCCGCTTGTCCCGCAGCCGGCGTTCCACGGGGCAGCCCCGTAGTTCGCGGCATCGGCCGGGAAGCTTGTCGACGAGGTCGGGATGGTGGAGTCCTCGACGTAGGTGACCGAGCTGGCCGAGCAGAGGGAGGCGTTGCCGGCCGCATCGGTGGCCGTCGCCTTGAAGGTGGTGGACGAGTCGTTGGCGACCGCGACCGTGATCCCGCCCGCGTTGAAGGTGGCGGCGGGGCCCGTGGCCGTGGGGGCGCCCGAGCAGTCGCCCGTCGTGTAGAGCTGGACGGTGGAGCCCGCCTCGGCGGTGCCGGCGATCTCGGGGCCGTTGTCGTTGGCGGGCGAGAGCGGGCTGGAGACGAGCGAGCCGGGCAGCACGGGCGCCGTGGTGTCATACGTGAAGGTCGTCGTCGCCGAAGTTGCCGTGTTCGCGACGTTGTCGGTCGCGCGCACCCGAATCGTGAAGTCGCCGTCCGCGGGGAAGCTCGAGGCGGGGAAGCCGTAGCTCCAGCTGGCGAGGCCTGTAGCCGCGAGGAAGATCTCCGCCGAAGGGACGAATGCGGCCCCGTTCCAGTAGTCGCCGTTCGAGTCGCGCCTGATCGAGATCTCGACCACCTGGAGGCCGGAGCCGGTGTCCGCGCCGCTCGTGCCGCAGAGCCCCGCTGTCGCGCACCCGGCGTTCCAGTCGGCCGAGTTGTAGGGGCTCGCCGCGGGGAAGGTCGCGACCGGGGCCGGAGGATTCGACGCGTCCGGCGTGATCGTGAAGCTCCCGGTCTGCGTGTTGGTGGCGTTGTCCGTGACCGTGAGGGTTTTGGACCCTGACTCGGTCGCTCCGGTCGTCCAGCTGTACGTTCGGCTATAGGGCGAGGCGGTGACGTCGGCTGCCGTCGCCGGCGTGAAGCCCGCGGCGAGGCCGGGAAAGTTGACCTTCTGGAGGCCCGACTCCCCGTCGCTCGCCTGGGAGTCGACCGTGAAGGTCGCCCCTGCTCCCACCGGGCGGTAGTAGAGCGTCGAGCCGGCCGCGTGGCTGTCCGGAGAGGCCTCGGCGATGCTCGGTGTGGGGACAGGCGGCGCGACGCTGTCCAAGCGGAGGCCGACTAGCTGCCCGATCCACACCTGGCTCTTGCCGGCCGTCGCGATCTTGTCGCCCGTAGCCCCGCTGGCGACGTAGTCCGCGCCCCTCGCCGTCGTGCTGTTGCTCGACGCCAGGTGCCGCGGGGCCATCTCGGCCGGCGGGTCGACGGTGGTGTTCCACTGGATGCCCCAGAAGCCGACTACGCGGTCGTCGGTTCCGACGGTGATCGACGGCGCGAGGATCTGGGTCGAGCTCCCGGCGCTGAGGGCGACGCTGGAGGCCACGATCGGGTTCGAGTTGTCGACGCCGTAGTACGCGATGATTCCGCCGGATGCGCGCTGCGACGGGGTCAGCGTCCACGTGTACGAGGCAGGCTCGGACGCGCCCGCGACCTTCCAGTACACCGCCTGCGCAAGCGCGGTCCCGTTGGTGTGCTGCTGGTCGATGAGCGTCCAAGAGGCGTCCGGCGGGCTGATCGCGACACCGCTGCCGCCGCGGGCCGTGATCTGCGCGATGAGGAAGTCGTTGACCGCGACGCCGGCGGGCTTGTTGATGACGAGGGTTGTCGCACCGGGGCCGTTCGTGCCCTGGTCGAAGCTCCGGAAGGTGGTGACGGCGGGGTCGATGACATAGGGGAGCGGAAGCTTCGAGTCATCGAGGCGGAGCTGAAGCGCCCAGGACGAGCCGTCGCGACGCAGTGCCCAGCGCAGGCCGGCGGGCGTGACGTCGCTCCCGTCAACGTCGTAGACGGCGACCGGAAGAATGCGAAAGCCCGCGACCTTGCCGCGGGCGAGAAAGTCGACGGAGCCGTCCGGTGTGACGCGCGGCGTGAGCTTGCCGGCCTCGATGCTCCAGCGCCAGGTCTTCAGGCCCTGGCGGCTCTCGACGGTGAGGAACTCCTCTGTCTTTCCGGGCTCGAAGACGATCGTCTCGTGGCCGGTCTCGGTCTGACGCGAGACGCCGTTGGCGAAGCGCTTCCACGTGCCGTCACCGGTATTCCCGGCAGTGATCGAGAGCGACTCGCCGCCGTGGGCGACGCGATAGCCGCTGTCGCTGACCGCGACCTTCGTGCCTCCAACGGTCGCCCTGACGAGCGGCGCTTCGTCACGAGGCGAGCCCAGCGCACTCGAGAGGAACCGGGGTACCGACGACGCGTCGACCCTCCCGCTGGAGCCGGCGAGCTGGGAGACCGCGAGGAGGGCGACGATCGCCGCGAAAACGGTGAGGAAGAACGGCGAGGTGCGCAGCGCAACCGGTCCTGCCTTCGCCGGGGCCTGATTGGAACGCCGCAGTTGGTGGAAGCTCGCCATTTCGCTCCTTCCTCACGCGCACACGCGCGCGAGTGCTACTTCTCATAGGTCGGAGCGGGGGGTCAGAACGGGAGCGGGCTTCGGTCGGAAAACGGTATGAGGGGCCTAAAGATCCCCCTCTAGAGCGACCTTTGCTAGAGGGGGTTGGCGCCGAGGCCTTCGATGAAGACAGGCTTCCCCGAAGACAGAACGACGATCTTGACCGTCCCCCTCCGCAGCGACGTGAATGTCGCGACCCGGATGACCTGCTTCCTCGCCGTCGAGCTGCGCGCGAGGCTGACTTTTTTCAGGAGGACGCCGTTCCAGTAGACGCCCACGGTCCCGCAGCCGCGGCACTTCGTGGCTACGAGCGCGATCTGCTTCGCCCCCACGCCGCTCCGAACGAGCCTCGCGCCCTTCGTCGACGTCGCCGAGTACGTACCCAGGTAGGAGCCGGTGCTTCGCTTCTTTGCCCACGTGCCTCTGTGAGCGAGCGAGGTGTTGTTGAGCGGCAACGCGGTGCACTGATCCGAAGTCCACGGCGTGACGTTGCCGACAGCGTCGTAGGCCCGGGCCGAGAAGCAGTAGGTCGTACCCGGGGCGCCCGTGAAGGAACCGCTCGTCGAGGTCGTGGCCGCCTGCCAGAGGACATGCTCGCCGAAGGACCCACTGCGCGGGGCCGCCTGGTACCGCACGTCGTAGGCCGCCGCATCCGCGGCGGCGCTCCAGGCAACGCCGATGCTCCGGCCGAGCCGAACCGGTGAGGAGAGGTCGGCGCCGCCGACCAGGACCGCCGCCGGCGCGGTGGCGTCGATGAGGAACGGGCCCACGTGCGCCGTTTCGCCCCAGTTGCCTGCCGCGTCGACGGTCCGCACGTGGAGGTACCACGAGCCGTCGGGAAGGACTGGACTCGTAACGGTCGTCGTCTCGGCGCCGGCGTCCCGCACGGCGTCGGGTGCGCCCGCGGGGTCGTTGTCCCACTGGTACGAGAATCCGCCGACGCCGCTCCCGAGGTCGCTCACGTCTGTCAACGTCACGGCAATCGTGTTGGAGCTCGTCGGGGTGGCCGGCGGCAGGGTCGTTGCGAGCTTCACCGCGGCAGGCGCGTCGCGATCGATCGTCACGTTGACGACGGTGCTTGCGAGGTTGCCGGCCGCGTCGAGGGCATCCGCTCTGAGAGCTCGGTTCCCATCGGGATCGAGCGCCCATGTCGCGGAGTGGGGAGGAGCCTTGGAGAAGCCGAGGGAGATCCAGGTCCCGGTTGCGCAGTCGAGGCTCGCGTCGCTGCAGCGGAATATTTCGACGCTCGCGACGTCTCCATCCAGGGTGGTTGCGCTGATGGTGAAGGGATCCGGGGAGGTCGCGTTCAGATATGGCCCCGGCGCGGCCAGGAGGACGGTGGGAATCGTGTTGTCGACCCGGCGGTCCGTCACCGACGCCGAGGCGCTCACGTTCCCGGCGCGGTCGGTGACGACGACGCGCAGGTCGTAGAAGCCGTCCGGGGCGGTCGTCGTATCCCAGCTCGCGGGCACGGTCACCCAGTCGTTCGCACCGGCGGTCGAGCGCTGGAAGGCGACCGACGCGACACCCGACGCAGAGTCAGCCGCCGTCGACGCGAGCACGACGGTACCGCTGAGGTTGGCGCCGGGGTCGACGAGGGCAGCTGTCGGCGGAGTCAGGTCGACCCTGACGACGTTCGCGCTCACGTACACGGTTTCGTTCCCGACGCGGTCGGAGACGCGGTAGCGGTAGCGGGCGCACGACGCTTCGGGGACCGTGTCGGGACTCGCCGTGACGGCCCAGGCTCCGAAGGCTCCGCAGACATCGTCCGCGAGCGGGGCGATCTGGCGCTCGAGGGCGCGCGAGGTCGCCTCGACGCTGGCCAGCGCGTCCGTTCCGTCGGCCGTCGCCACCACGACGCTCCCGTCGGCGTCGTAGCCGTCGGGGTAGGAGACCTCGCCGTCGGCGGGCCCGGCCGTGTCCGGCGTCACGATGAAGCCGCTTTCGGCCGTGTTGCCCGCGTTGTCGAATGCGGTCACCGCCTGCGCACCCGAAAGTGCTCCCGGGGCGAAGACGGCCTC